>ENA-OQDF01000398-OQDF01000398.1-human-gut-metagenome-genome-assembly--contig:-NODE-398-length-17879-cov-11.033968_pt1 | contig 17879 bp, 20 predicted proteins | sample MGYA00242769_ERZ504597 | MGnify/ENA primary metagenome ERZ504597 (study PRJEB26092, sample SAMD00036305) | human gut metagenome | host: Homo sapiens | study: EMG produced TPA metagenomics assembly of...
GTCGATGCGTGGCAGTTCCGTCTACGCAGGTTGGCCGACGCATGCCGGATTTCCGGCTATTACCCGTCCGTGCACGGTGCCCCCGTATGTGTGGGCGACCCGTCCGCGATCGGCATCGACGACATCATGCATCCCGACTATGGCGATGCCCCCGTGTTGGAGCCGGGCGATGTGCCGGTGTTCTGGCGTGCGGCGTGACCCCGCAGGCCGCGGTGATGGCGTCCAAACCGGAATTCGCGATCACGCACGCGCCGGGGCACATGTTCATCACCAGCAAACGCGATTTGGAATACATGGTGTGAGGCCGAGCGGCAGGTTGCGGGGCGCGGCATCGACATCACCGAATGGACCGCGCCGCTGAGCCAGCTCACGCTGCTCGGCCTGCACACGATCGGCGTGGGCGACGGCGGCAACGAGATCGGCATGGGCCGTGTGGAGACTACGCCATCGAAGGGGTGGTCGACCACGGCGAGAACATCGCCTGCACGGTGCCGACCGACCAGCTGGTGGTGGCCGGCACGTCGAATTGGGGCGCGCATGCGCTTGTCTGTGCGATGCGCGCGTTGGGCAGCAACGCCGTCGACCCGTATCTTGAACCGACGTGGCAGGAGCGCGTGCTGGACGTGATCGTCGAATACGGCGGCCTCGACGGCGTGCATATGACGAACGTGGCGACCGTCGACGGCCTCGAACCCGACCGTTACTTTAAGCAGGTCGGCCAGCTTACGGACTGCGCCCGCAGCTGAAGTCCTGTGCCCAAGGCTGAGGGCCCTGCGCTCGCGGCTGCCCCCGCATGTCCGTCGCTTTCGAATCGGGCGCCGGAGACATACGCCGCGATTCGGCCGAAAGCCGGTTCGACACGCCCGAACACCGGTTGCGGTTTTGGTGTCGAGCCCCATTTTGCGGTAATATCGAACCGGTTCGACACAACCGTGGGAATGGCCGTAAGGACTCCCGCAAAGAATCTCGCAACGACTTTTTGGAACCGAAGGAGGCTCCATGAAAAACAAGGTGCAGCTCATCACTTACGCCGACCGCCTTGGCGACGGCACCATCAAGTCGATGACCGACATTCTGCGCACCCGCTTCGACGGCGTGTACGACGGCGTTCACATCCTGCCGTTCTTCACCCCGTTCGACGCGCCGACGCAGGCTTCGACCCGATCGATCACACCAAGGTCGACGAACGTCTCGGCAGCTGGGACGACGTCGCCGAACTCTCCAAGACCCACGACATCATGGTCGACGCCATCGTCAACCACATGAGTTGGGAATCCAAGCAGTTCCAGGACGTGCTGGCCAAGGGCGAGGAGTCCGAATACTATCCGATGTTCCTCACCATGAGCTCCGTGTTCCCGAACGGCGCCACCGAAGAGGACCTGGCCGGCATCTACCGTCCGCGTCCGGGCCTGCCGTTCACCCACTACAAGTTCGCCGGCAAGACGCGCTTGGTCTGGGTGAGCTTCACCCCGCAGCAGGTGGACATCGACACCGATTCCGACAAGGGTTGGGAATACCTCATGTCGATTTTCGACCAGATGGCCGCCTCTCACGTCAGCTACATCCGCCTCGACGCCGTCGGCTATGGCGCCAAGGAAGCCGGCACCAGCTGCTTCATGACCCCGAAGACCTTCAAGCTGATCTCCCGTCTGCGTGAGGAAGGCGTCAAGCGCGGTCTGGAAATCCTCATCGAAGTGCACTCCTACTACAAGAAGCAGGTCGAAATCGCATCCAAGGTGGACCGCGTCTACGACTTCGCCCTGCCTCCGCTGCTGCTGCACGCGCTGAGCACCGGCCACGTCGAGCCCGTCGCCCACTGGACCGACATACGCCCGAACAACGCCGTCACCGTGCTCGACACGCACGACGGCATCGGCGTGATCGACATCGGCTCCGACCAGCTCGACCGCTCGCTCAAGGGCCTGGTGCCGGATGAGGACGTGGACAACCTCGTCAACACCATCCACGCCAACACCCACGGCGAATCCCAGGCAGCCACTGGCGCCGCCGCATCCAATCTCGACCTCTACCAGGTCAACAGCACCTACTATTCGGCGCTCGGGTGCAACGACCAGCACTACATCGCCGCCCGCGCGGTGCAGTTCTTCCTGCCGGGCGTGCCGCAGGTCTACTATGTCGGCGCGCTTGCCGGCAGGAACGACATGGAGCTGTTGCGCAAGACGAACAACGGCCGCGACATCAACCGCCATTACTATTCCACCGCGGAAATCGACGAGAATCTCAAGCGTCCGGTGGTCAAGGCGCTGAACGCGCTCGCGAAGTTCCGCAACGAGCTCGACGCGTTCGACGGCACGTTCTCGTACACCACCGATGACGACACGTCCATCAGCTTCACCTGGCGCGGCGAAACCAGCCAGGCCACGCTGACGTTCGAGCCGAAGCGCGGTCTCGGTGTGGACAACACTACGCCGGTCGCCATGTTGGAATGGGAGGATTCCGCGGGAGACCACCGTTCGGATGATCTGATCGCCAATCCGCCTGTCGTCGCCTGACGGAAAATTTCTTGCGATTACGTATTTTCTTGCGATTACGTACGGCCTTGCGATTGCGTTCCACCTTGCGGTCGCGCACCCGGTCCGTCGCACCCGGTCCGTCGGGCGGACGGCAGTGGCCGCACGTGTTGGTATCGTAAGTTGCGTTGAAGAATCGCCCGAATGCGCTGAAGCAATGCGTCCGGGCGATTTTCGTATGTGTCGCTCGTAGCGGGCGGGCGCATGCGTGGAGTATCGAAGCACATGAAACGCGACAAGCAGAAAACGCGATAAGCCAAGAAAACAGCAGATATGACCGAAGACAATCAGAATAACGAATTCAAACCGCAGCCGCTGCCCGGCCAGGTGTTCATCCGCCCGGGCATCGACGATCGCCCCGATTATGAGAAGACCCTGACTCCCGAAGCGAAGGCGGCCATGCGCCGGCTGTCGGTGCAGCAGCATCCGCGTATTCCGGAAGCGTCCAACGAGCGTCCGGAAACCCAGGCCGCGCGCATCGCATCGGAAGGTGGAGCGCCCCTAACCGCGGCCGCGCATCTTGACGTGGCTGTGCCGAACCTCGAATCGTCCTTCCTCGACCTGCGCGACCCGATGACCGCTCCGGACGGCACCAGGCCGACCGCAATGCAGGCCAACCGGCTCGTTGCGGGTTTTGCGCTTGGCTCAATGCTGCTGTCCGCTCCGATGGCGGCGTTCAACACGGTGCTCATTCCGCAAACCGTCAGCCGTTTGTCGGGAATCAACCGCGTCACGGATTTGGCGATGCTCGTCATCGCAGGTGCCATCATGACGTTCCTGCTGAACGCATGCATCGCCGTCGGTTCCGACCATTCCTACTGCCGGTTCGGGCGCCGTACGCCATGGATCGTCAGCGGCAGCGTATTGGCGGCTATCTGCATGGCGATTCTTTCCGCATGTGATTTTCTCCCGTGGGCCGTGTTCTTCTGGCTGGCCACGCAGGCCGCGTATGCATGGCGGCCATACCGTTCGCCGCCGCGTTCGGCGAACGTGTGCCTGACAAGTTCCGCGACCGCGCCGATTCGTGGCACGGCAAGGGGCTGGCGCTTGGCCAGCTGGTCGGCGTCGCCGTGGCTGTTGCGCTGACGCCGCATGCCGGTGGCGAAGGTTGGGATGGCACTACGGGTTTCGCGATGCTGGTATTCGCGGGTTGGCTTGTCGTCGCGGCCGTCGTTACGCTGTTGGTACTGCCGTTCGAAGGGGCCAGCAGCTACCTGCCGCGTAGGGATGTTGAGAAAGGCGATTTCTTCTCGCAATACCGTCCGCCGCAGAACGCGCCGAAGTTTTCTGTGGCATTCGCGGCCCGCATGTTCGCCGTTGCGGCCACAGCCGGAATCGCCGTATATCAGTGGTATCTGGCGCCGAATATCGTCGGCAATACCGATGAGGCCGGTTTGTTCGGCATTGCCGGTGCCGGATCGGTGGTTGTGGTCATGGCCATCTGCACGTTTGTCGGTGCTTTGATTGCGGCGTTGCTGCTTGGCCGCATCGTCAGCCTGTTTGGCGATCTGCGTATTCCGGCCGTCGCGTCCGCCGTGTTGTTCATGGTCGCTGCGCTGCTGCCGTTGCTGATGGACGACGGTTTCCTGGCGGTTGCGCTGTACGCCCTGCTTGCCGGCTTCGCATACGTGGTGTTCGATGGCGCCAGCCAAAGCTTGGATCTTGCGATGCTGCCGGATGTGCGTTCCGTGGGCCGATCGCTTGCCGCTTATAGTCTGGCCAATACGTTCGGCACGATACTGGGCGTCGCTGCCTGCGCCGCGGTGATTGTGGCGACCGGTGCCACCGTGCTGATCTTCGCTGTCGCCACTGTTTCGATGCTGTTGGCGGGTCTGCTGACATTGCGGTTGAAATCGCAACAATGACGGCGACTATGACGGTGCTAGATCGCCAATGATTGGAAAATAAAGCGAAACGGCGCGTCCACATAGTGAACCTTTAGTGGATAGGGGAGATGGACGCGCCTATGTTTACGGCTTAGTTCGAGCGGAAATCCCGCCCGGGGAAATGACTTTGCGAAAGGAGGTTCGCCACGATGAACGGAATGGTCGCACACGTACTGCTGTCCGCACGAATTATTATTCCGCTTTCGTTGGCGGACTGATTCGAGCATTGCGGCTTCAATCCCTCGCCAACGAAGGCAGGGTTTGAGGCGCGCGTAGCACACACGTTGATGGCCCTGCATGATGCGGGGCCATTTTTGTTGCAGCCCACAAGGCAGACGCAGCGAAAACCTTTTGAAGCCGGCCGGCATAGCGCACAACAGAAAACAGAAAAACTACAAACAACATCGTTATCGGCGGAAGTTGGGAACCGGTAACAGGACGTACAGGGAGTACATCAATGAGTACAGTCGAAGCGGCCGCTGGCAAAGCGCAGGCGATGGTCCGCGATTCGGTCAAAACCGTGATCGCAGCATCCATGGTCGGCACCGCCATCGAGTTCTACGACTTCTACGCATACGGCACCGCCGCTGCGAATTATTTCCCGAAGGTGTTCTTCGGAGACACCACCAATCCGACCGTCGCGCTGCTGGCCAGCCTGCTGACCTTCGCCATCGCGTTCATCGCCCGTCCGCTGGGCTCGTTGGTGTTCGGCCACTTCGGCGACCGTATGGGCCGCAAGACCACGCTGGTGGTCTCCCTGCTCACCATGGGCATTGCCACCTTCCTGATCGGCTGCCTGCGACCTACAACCAATGGGGTGTCGCGGCCGTCGCCGTGCTGTGCCTATGTCGCTTCGTGCAGGGCATCGGACTTGGCGGCGAATGGTCCGGCGCCGCGTTGGTGGCCACCGAGAACGCTCCGGAAGACAAGCGCGCGCTGTACGGCTCCTTCCCGGAGCTGGGCGCCCGATCGGCTTCTTCCTGTCGAACGGCACCTACTTCCTGCTGGAGACCTTCAACGACAATGACGCGATGCTTGCCTGGGGCTGGCGCGTGCCGTTCCTGCTGTCCTCCATCCTCGTGATCGTCGGCCTCGTCGTCCGCGTCCAGATGGAGGAGACCCCGATCTTCCGTATGGCCCAGGAGCAGAAGAAGGTCGTCAAGTCCCCGCTTACCGAAGTGTTCAAGAAGAGCTGGAAGGAAGTCATCCAGGCCACGTTCCTGGTGGCCGTCACCTACACGCTGTTCTACACGCTGGCAACCTGGTCCCTCGCTTGGGGCACCAAGACCGTCGAGCAGGGTGGTGGCAACCTGGGCTTCACCAACCAGGAGTATCTGCTCATGCTGATGATCGCCGTCTGCGTGTTCGCCGCGTTCATCGTGATCTCCTGCGTGAACGCCGACAAATTCGGCCGCAAGCGCGTGATCATCATCTCCTCCTGCTGCCTTATCGCCTTCGCCCTGCTGTTCCCGTTCCTGCTTGACCCGGCGGTCGTCGGTCAGCGCAACTTCGCCACCAACCTGCTGTTCCTGTGCATCGGCTTCGCTCTGATGGGTACCGCGTTCGGTCCGATCGGCGCCTTCCTGCCGGAACTGTTCGACGCGAACGTGCGTTACTCCGGCTCCGGCATCGGCTACAACCTGGCTGCCATCGTCGGCGCGGCCTTCGTGCCGACCATCGCCACTTGGCTGTCCCATCATTGGGGCGTGCATTCCGTGGGCCTGTACCTCGGTGTGATGGCCCTGTGCTGCCTCATCGCGGTGTTGAGCTGCAAGGAAACGAAGAACGTCGACTTCACCAAGTGACGCCGACCGGCTTGCCGGGCTGCTTCGCTTGGGGTGGCTCGGAGCCTTAGAAAAAACGTTTGACGTGAATATAGCCACTATGTGAACGTCAACAGACATCATAAAGAAAGCGGTACTAGAACAGTTCCGCAGGAGAGGCGGAGTGGTTCCTCGGACACAATCCGGGGGGAGCAACATCCTAGGAATCACTCGCCGTGATAACAACCGAAAAAAGAATAGAAAATAGCGAGTTTGTTCGGAAAAAGCAAGTTCCGAATCGCAAAAAACAATAAAGGAGCGCCAATTATGGCAGCAACTATCTGGTACGAAAAGGACGCCGATCTGTCCGTGTTCGATGGCAAGAAGGTGGCCATCCTCGGTTACGGTTCCCAGGGCCACGCCCATGCGCTGAACCTGCGCGATTCCGGTGTCGACGTCGTCGTCGGCCTGCGTCCTACCTCCAAGTCCGTGGAGTATGCCAAGGAGCAGGGCCTTGAGGTCAAGCCTGTTGCCGAGGCCGTTGCCGAAGCCGACGTGGTGATGATCCTGCTGCCTGACCAGTACCAGGCCGCCGTGTACAAGAAGGACGTCGAGCCGAACCTGAAGCCGGGCGCTGCTCTGGCCTTCGCTCATGGCTTCAACATCCACTACGGCTACATCAAGCCGTCCGAGGACCACCCGATCTTCATGGTCGCCCCGAAGGGCCCGGGCCACATCGTGCGTCGTGAGTACGCCGCTGGCCGTGGCGTCCCGGTCGTCGTGGCCGTCGAGCAGGATCCGGATGGCAAGACCTGGCCGCTGTGCCTGGCTTACGCCAAGGCTCTGGGCGCGCTGCGTGCAGGCGCCATCAAGACCACCTTCACCGAGGAGACCGAGACCGATCTGTTCGGCGAGCAGGATGTCCTCATGGGTGGCATCAACCACCTGTGCGATATGGGCTTCGATGTGCTGACCGAGGCTGGCTACCAGCCGGAGATCGCCTACTTCGAGGTGTTCCACGAGCTGAAGATGCTGGTCGACCTGGCCAACGAGGGTGGCCTGAACAAGCTCGTTGGTCCTGCTCCGACACCGCCCAGTACGGCGACTACACCTCCACGGTCATCACCGAGGAGACCAAGAAGCGCATGCAGTACCAGCTCAAGCGCATCCAGGACGGCTCCTTCGCCAAGGAGTTCATGGATGACCAGGCCGCTGGCGCTCCGAAGTTCAAGAAGCTGCAGGAAGAGTACAGCCACCCGCACCTGGAGACCGTTGGCCCGAAGCTGCGCGCCATGTTCTCCTGGAACAACCAGGTGGACGCCGATGCCGATATGGCCGAGTCCTTCAACGGCAAGATCGCTCGTACCCAGGTTCAGTGAGATTGCTTCGCTAGCTGCATAAGCTATTTAGCGAATTAGAAAGCGTCGCCCGCTTCATGCGGACGGCGCTTTTTGCATATCGTCGTGCGTGCGATGGTTGCGTACGTTCCGGCATAACGAAAGACCGCCACCCAATTTGGGCGGCGGCCTTCAATCGCAGTTAATGCGATTAATCGCAATGAATGCGAGACGTTACTCAGCCACGGGCGATCTTGCCGGTGAAAGTGGCCATGTCAGCGTCGTCATCCTTGCCGTTGTTCCAAGAGAACATGGCGCGCAGCTTCGGGCCAACGCTCTCGATACGCACGTTGCCGTATTCTTCCTGCAGCTGCTTGAACTTCGGAGCGCCAGCGTCCTGATCGTCGATGAACTCCTTGGCGAAGGAGCCGTCCTGGATGCGGCTCAGATGGTACTGCATGCGCTTGCGGCAGTCTTCGTTGATGACGGTGTTGGTGTAGTCGCCGTACTGGGCGGTGTCGGAGCAGGACCAACGGGCCTTGTTCAGGCCACCCTCGTTCATGAGGTCGACGAGCATCTTCAGCTCGTGGCAGACCTCGAAGTAAGCGATCTCCGGCTGGTAGCCAGCGTCAGTGAGGACCTCGAAGCCCATTTCAACGAGCTTGTTCACGCCGCCCATGAGCACGTTCTGCTCGCCGAACAGATCGGTCTCGGTCTCCTCGGTGAAAGTGGTCTTGATGGCGCCTGCGCGCAGGGCGCCAGAGCCTTGGCGTAAGCCAGGGTGATGTCCCAAGCGTCGCCGCGCGGATCCTGTTCGACAGCCACGACGACTGGGACGCCACGGCCGTTGGCGTACTCACGACGCACGATGTGGCCCGGGCTTCGGGGCGACCATGAAGACCGGGTGGTCCTCGGTCGCTTGATGTAGCCGTAGTGGATGTTGAAGCCATGAGCGAAGGCGACGGCGGCGCCCGGCTTGATGTTCGGTTCGATATCGTTGGCCCAGATGGTGCGCTGGTACTGATCGGGAGCCAGAATCATGATGATGTCGGCCTCGGCGGCGGCTTCCGGAACGGACTTGACTTCCAGACCCTGCTCCTTGGCGTGCTCGACAGACTTGGAGGTCGGGCGCAGGCCGACGACGACGTCGACGCCGGAATCGCGCAGGTTCAGCGCATGGGCGTGGCCCTGGGAACCGTAACCGATGATGGCAACCTTCTTGCCTTCGAGGACCGAGAGATCACCGTCGTTCTCATACCAGATTTGTGCAGCCATTGTACTTGGCACTCCTTTTGTGTAGTGGGGTGAACGCTTGGAAAGCGTTCGGGTTTCTACCATTCGCAGATGAAATTCGTGGTTTCGTGCATGGATTTTGTCCTGCAAACTGGGGTCCATCCTACCGGAGGCGGTGCCTTGACACGTATCCAGTCCACAAAGTGAGCCGAGAAACCGTAAAAAATCCACTGCTCACTGGATGATGGATTCGCGTATCCTCGGCCGGGAATGGCATAGGATAGGCATGTCGTATTTCTAGTAGGAAGAGATGCCATGGTTGCTGCGACTGGTCCCGCGCCGGGATCTGAACTGACTGCGGAAGCCGATGAGGTCGAGGAACGTAGCTCGGCCGGTGTGTTGCATGTGGCGGCGATTTTCGCCTCGCATATGGTATTGCAGCGCAACAAGCCCAACGCCGTGTTCGGTGCGTTGGATGCCGATTGCGCAGGTATGGAAGTCGTCGCGCAGATTCGCGATTTCGACGGGTCGATGGTCGCGCAGGCCCACGCGTACGCTTCGAAGGATCTCAAGGACGGTCTTTCGCCGTGGCGCGTGATGCTTCCCGCGCAGCCGGAGGGCGGTCCGTACACGCTCCGCGTCACCGCGGGCAACGATTTCCTCGAATTCGAGGACGTGCTGATCGGCGAGGTGTGGCTTGCCGGCGGCCAAAGCAATATGGAACTTGAGCTGCGCAACAGCGAGAACGCCGAAGCGGCCCTTGAGAATTGCGCCGATCCGCTGCTGCGTTTCTACAACGTGCCGAAAACCGGCGTCATCAACCGCAATGCGGAGAACGCGGCGAGCTGGCAGGAATCATCGCCGGAAAACAGCGGTGTGATGAGCGCCGTCGCCTATTATTTCGCGCACAAGCTGCGCTCCGAACTCGACCCCGATCTGCCGATCGGCATCGTGGACTGCTATATCGGCGGCACGTCGATCACGTGCTGGATGAGCGAGGACGCGTTGAATTCCAGCGAGGCAGGACGTGGCTATCTCACCCGGTACGAGCGTGCGATCGCCGGCAAGACGCAGGAGCAGTTCAAGCTGGAAACCGACGAATGGCAGACGAGATTCGATGCTTGGAACGCGAATATCGCGGCCGCCAAGGAAGCCGATCCCGACGTGACGTGGGATACGCTGAACGAACAGTACGGCGCATGCCCGTGGCCGCCGCCGGTCACGCCGACGTCGCAGTACCGTCCGACCGGACCGTTCCGCGCCATGCTGGAACGCATCGCGCCATACTCGCTGGCTGGTTTCCTGTGGTACCAAGGCGAGGAGGACGAACCGTATTGTGGGTCCTACCGTGAGCTGCTGGGCATGCTGATCGGCGAGTGGCGCGCCATCTGGAGCGAGAACCTGCCGTTCCTCATCGTGCAGCTTCCGCAATGGATCGACAAGAAGGTGGACGAGACCGAAGGCGATCCGATGCTGTGGCCGGTGCTGCGCGAGGCCCAATGGGACGCGGCGCAGTCCATCGACAACGTGTACGTCATCTGCACCATCGATTGTGGCGAGTACGACAACATCCATCCCGTCGACAAGCGCACTCCGGGCGAACGGCTCGCCGATTGCGCGTTGAGGCAGGTTTACGGCATGTCCCGCATTCCCGTGTACGGGCCGACGGTGTTGGGCTTCCGTTGCGATCCGAACGGCCGCGTACGGCTGTTCTTCCGTTACGCGCACGGCCTGCATTTCGACGGCACCACGCCCGGCAGCAGGAATCAGGCTCCGATGCGGAGCCGCCTTCGCTGGTGCGTTCGCCGGAGAGCTCCGGTTTCGAGCTTGCGGGCGCGGACGGCGTGTTCCATCCGGCCACCGCGGCGATTTTCGTGGATTGCGATATCGACGACCTCGTCAATTCCAAGGTGAACGTGGTCGATTACAACGCCACCGAATTCGGCATTCCCGTCAACAGCCGCAGCATCGGCACGATCACGCTGGCATGTCCGGATGTGCCGGAACCGATGTCGATGCGGTACGCATGGCGCAGCTGGGGGCCGGCTCCGCTGTTCAACAGCGATGGATTGCCCGCCCAGCCGTTCCGGCTTAATCTGACGGATCACACGGCGTCGAATGACGACGGTGAGTGATGCCGTGGCGTGACGCCACCAGGTGATGATAACCGAGTGACGATATGGAAAACCGGCCGTCCCTTCGATTCGAGGGGCGGCCGGTTTCGCTATGGGGTTGTTGTGGTTGTTGGAGTCGTTTCGAGGCCGCTATGAGGGCCGCCTCGAGGTCACTTCCACAGATCGGGGCCGAAGGACTCCAGATACGCGGTCAGCTCGTCGGCCATTGCCTGCTGTTCCGCCACGCGCGGATGGCCGGGTGTGGCCGCCGCGTTGCGCGAGTACAGGAAGTGCTGTACGCGGTCGTCGCCTTCGTCGTTGACCGTATGGCACACCTCGTCGATCGCGCGATCCCAGGACGGGTCGTGGATGAGCACGGTGGTGGCGAGCACGATCAGCGCATGCGGATATTTTCCGCGCAGCGCGTGCACGAAATCGACGTACCGGGCCCGCCAATGCGTGGCTTCCTCGCCGTCATAGTCGTCCGCCATGAAATCGCGGGGATGCGCATCGTTCTGACCCAGCGCGACCACGACGACATGCGGCGTGTATTGCGCGAAATCCCAAGGGGACGTGCCGCCCAGCTGCGTGTTGTAGACGGATTTGTCCCAGATGCTTTCCATGCCGATGTAGTCCGGCGCGTGGAACCAGCCGATGCCGTCCAGCAGGGTCGTGCCGCCCTGCGAGACCAAGTGCGCCTGCGCGCCGAGATTGCGTGCGGTGATGGCGGCGTACGAATACCAAGCGTTGCTGTACGGGCTCAGATCCACCTCCGGATCGGCCTGTCCCACGTAGCAGGCCGCTTCGCAGCGCTCGCCGCACGTTACGGAATCGCCGTACACTTCGATGCGGCGCTCCGGCAGCGGCGTCGCCGTCGGCATGAGCTTCGCTCCCTCGTCCAGCAGAATGCCATACACGTCAAAACGATTGTTGCCCTCGTCCTGCCGTTTGAAGATCGTCACTTCATGTTCGATGTTCGGCAGATCGGCGGCGATTGCCACGTCGACCGGATGGCGCGGTCCGTCGTCCTGCTGTCCGGTCGGTTCCACGCGGCTTGGATAGCCGTTTTCCATGCTGATGCCGTCATGCGCGCCGTCGATGGGCACGCGCGCCTTGACCTGCATGCCGTCGATGATGGCGCCGAGATACGCGTCGCCGTACCCCCAATGGTTGACGAGGCGCACGCCGATGCTGGTGCCGGTGCAACGGAACGATACCTGCGTGTAGGGGAACGCCCAGGTCTGATGGTCGGCGGGGGTGCGGTCGATGCGCCCCATGAACCGAAGGTCCGGATTGGTGATTGGAATGAATCGCGATGCTTGGGTGGTGGTGTTCATGGCCCTTCCTTGGAACGAATCGATGGTGTCTCCCGCTCCGCGGAACGGGGCGTGTCGTTTGCAAACAATCTATGACATCGGTTAACCTCATCAATATCTTAACCGCTTCAGTAAAGGACACGCAATGACGTTAACTTTTCCACAAGATTTCACATTCGGCACGGCCACAGCGGCCTATCAGATCGAAGGCGCGGTGACCGAGGATGGCCGTTGCCCCTCCATCTGGACACCTTCAGCCATACGCCGGGAGCCACCATGCCGGCGACACCGGCGATGTGGCCACCGATTCCTACCATCGTTGGCGCGAGGACCTCGCGCTGCTCAAGGACCTCGGCGTGGACGCCTACCGCTTCTCGATCGCCGTGCCCCGCATCATATCGACGCCTGATGGCGTGCCCAACGAAAAAGGCCTCGACTTCTACGAAGCGTCGTGGACGCCTGCTGGAGGCCGGCATCAAGCCGGTCGTGACGCTGTACCACTGGGATTTGCCGCAATACCTCGGCGACGAGGGCGGCTGGCTGAACCGCAGAACCGCCTATGCGCTCGCCGACTACGCGGGTATCGTGGCCAAGCGCCTCGGCGACCGCGTCGACACCTGGACCACGCTGAACGAGCGTGGTGTTCGTCCTACCTGAGCTACGGAGCCAAGGAGCACGCGCCGGGCCTGGGCCTCGGTCCCGGCGCCTTCCCGGCGGTCCACCACCTGAATCTGGCGCATGGTCTGATGACGCAGGCCGTCCGCGCCGAAGTGGGGGACAAGGCCAAGTGTTCGGTCACGTTGAATCTGCAGTTCAACCGTGGCGACGCCGACGCCTGCCATCGCCTCGACCTGATCTCCAACCGCGCTTTCCTCGACCCGATGCTGCGCGGCCGTTACCCGGACGAACTGTTCTCCATCACCAAGGGCATCTGCGACTGGGACTTCATCCAGTCCGGAGACCTCGAGCTCATCCACCAGCCGATCGACGTGTTGGGCATCAACTACTATTCCACCAACCGGGTGGCCATGTCCGACCGTCCGCAGTTCCCGCAAAGCACCGAGGCGTCCACCGCCCCTGGAGCGTCCGACGTGGACTGGCTGCCACCGAGGGCCCGCACACCGACATGGCTGGAACATCGATCCGGACGGCCTGCATGACCTGCTGGTGCGCGTGCACGACAACTATCCGGAGGTCGATCTGGTGGTCACCGAGAACGGCATGGCCTGCAAGGACCAGCTGACGGTGAACGAGGACGGCACGAAATCGGTGCATGATCCGGACCGCATCGACTATCTCAAGCGTCATTTCGCCGCGGCGAAGCGCGCCATCGACGAAGGCGTGCCGCTGACCGGCTATTTCGTGTGGTCGCTGCTTGACAATTTCGAATGGTATTTCGGCTATGCCAAGCGATTCGGCATCACATACGTCGACTACGCCACGCAGGAGCGCATCCCGAAGGACAGCTTCATGTGGTACCGCGATTTCCTGGCTTCCCGCAAGGGCTGAGCGTCCGGCGATCGCCGTCGCGCGTTGTTCCATGAACGCGTGCCGCGTCCATTCATGCGTGGCACGCCGTTTTCGTTGCGATTCCGCCGTTTTTCGCTGCTGCAGGATTTTGCATACGTATGCTTAAGCGCTTAACGACACTCCGGTAAAAAAATTTACATTAACCTCTTAACGTGAACGGTCGCGGGTTGTGGGGGATGGACATCAAACCGCTTCGATGTATTGAAACGATTGGTGTTTTCTGTATTTGAAGCGGGTTGACCATAGGGTTGCGACGGCACTGCGGCTGTGCGGCGAGGGCGCGGAGCGCAACTTAAGCGCTTGACAAACTTAAGGGGTTCATTTATGGTATAACTACCAGTCATCAAAGGCAGGCAGAGAGGCCTGAGATGAAAAAGGCATCACCAATGGAGCATCGGTGCCGAGACTCCGGAAGTGATGGACAAGGATTCACAAGGAAGGATCGGAAGATGAATCTCAAGAAGATCGTCGCAGCCGGCATCGCGGCTGTCTGCGCGGTGAGCATGGCGGCCTGCGGTGGCAGCGGCAGTGGCTCCTCCAAGGTCACCGACATACAGTACAAGGACATCAAGCTTGGTCAGACCGGCAAGGACATCAAGGCCAATCTGAAGCTGTTCAGCCATCGTACCGATATGCTCAAGAACGACTATCCGGGAACGACCTGGAAGCAGTACATCGCCGAATTCAACAAGACCTATCCGAACATCAAGGTCACCGTCGAAGCCAACAGCGACTATGCCAACAGCGCCATGACCCGTCTGCAGGGCGGTGACTGGGGCGACATCATGATGATTCCGGCGGTCGACAGGGCCGAACTGCAGAACTACTTCATCTCCTACGGCTCCCTCGGAGACATGAACAAGGAGATCAAGTACGCTGTCAACCAGTCCTACCAGAAGAAGGTCTACGGCGTGGCTTCGGTCGGCAACGCCTCCGGCATCGTCTACAACAAGAGGATCTTCAAGGAGGCCGGCATCGACAAGCTGCCGACCACCCCGAAGGAATTCATCTCCGACCTGAAGGCCATCAAGGAGAAGACCAAGGCCACTCCGCTGTACACCAACTACGCGGCTGGTTGGACCATGGGCGCCTGGGACGCGTACATCGGCGGCACGGCCACCGGCGATCCCAACTACATGAACAACGTCTTCACCCACACCAAGAACCCGTTCAAGGATCCGGGTGACGGCACCCACGCCTACAACGTCTACAAGATCCTGTATGACGCCGTGGCCGATGGCCTGACCGAGGACGATTACTCCACCACCGATTGGGAAACTTCCAAGAACAAGCTGAACAGCGGCGACATCGCCACCATGGTGCTCGGCTCCTGGGCGGTCTCCCAGATCCAGTCCGCAGGCGACAACGCCAAGGACGTCGGCTACATGCCGTTCCCGATCTCCGTCAAGGGCAAGCAGTACGCCACCTCCGCTTCTGACTACGCGTACGGCATCAACAAGAACTCCTCCACCACCAACCAGGAAGCGGCCATGATCTTCGTCAAGTGGCTGACCGAGAAGTCCAACTACGCCTACAACGAAGGCGGCGTCTCGATCGCGGCCGACGACGACAAGCTGCCGGACCTCTACTCCGACTTCAAGAACGTCAAGCTCATCGCCGACGAACCGGCTCCTGACGGCGAGGAGGATCTGTTCAACGACCTCAACTCCGATTCCGAACTCAACATCAACACCGGCGGCGACTCCCGTGTCCAGAGCATCGTCGAGCACGCGGCCAATAAAGACGAGTCCTACAACGACCTCGTCAAGGAGTGGAACCAGAAGTGGAACGACGCCCTTGATTCCGAAGGCGTCGACACCAAGTGATTCCGGAACGCCAGGCGTGACGGCGTGAAGTCGCGCATCCATCACTGAGGACTTCGGCTCGTTCTCGGCGGAACCAAGCCGAAGTCCTCTTCCATCGCAATTTTTCGTTAGGCAGAGAAGCAACCCAAAGAGGGGGATATCATGACTGCAGCAGCAGTGGAACCGACCGAGAAGGCCGAGATTCCATTCAACAAGCAGCCCCGAGATTGGCGTAAGGCGGGCGTCATCGTCGCCTTTTCCGCGATTCCGGTCGCACTGCTCGTAATCTTCACTTACTGGCCATTCGGATCCATGATCGGCTACTCGTTCTACAAGATGAAGTACATCGGCCCGCGCCAATTCGTCGGCCTCCAGAACTACATCGACGTCTTCACCCGTCCCGACACGCTTTCCTCCCTGAAGCTGAGCCTCTACTACATGGTCGGCGCGCTGATCCAGGTGGCGCTGGCGCTGTATCTGTCCACCATGCTGGCGTTCAAGGTCCGTGGCGGCAGCGCGTTCAAGGCCATCTACTTCTTCCCGTATCTGATCAACGGCATCGCGGTCGGCTTCATCTTCAAGTTCTTCTACACCCGCGGATACGTGTTCGACACCGTGCTCCAATGGTGCGGATTCCAACTCGACAACCTGCCATACTGGCTGAAAGACCAAAGCGTTAACAACTGGTCTCTGGTGGGCGCCTCCGTCTGGCGTTATCTCGGCCAGAACGTGATCCTGTTCATCGGCGCCATGATGTCGATCGATTCGACGCTGTACGAGGCGGCCGAAATCGACGGCGCCAACAAGTGGCAGCAGTTCAAGCACATCATCCTGCCGGGCATCAAGACCATCCTGTGCTGAACGTCATCCTTTCGATCACCGGCTCGCTGTCCGCCTTCGAAGGCCCGTACGTCATCACCTCCGGCGCCAACGGCACCGCCACCTACTTCGTGCGCATGGACCGTCTCGCCCACACCAGCCAGAAGGTCGGCTTGGCATCCGCCATGGCAATCGTCCTGCTGATCATCATCCTCATCTGCGCGCTGTTGCAGAACCTGTTCTTCAAGTACGTGTTCAAGGATGCCGATGACGGCGTGGAGAAGGCAAGGAAGCAGGCGGCCAAGATCGAGCGCCAGCGCGCCCGCATGGCCAGGAAGAACGCTTCGGTCTTCAAGAACGGACCGAGCAACAAGGAAAAGGCGGTGGCATGATGACTGACGCAGTCGCACTCGCTAAGGAACGTTCCGCAGCCAAGACCGCGGGCTTCTGGTACAAGTTCAAGATCGGGGTGGCCGTATTCCTCAAGTATTTCTCTCTGATCTTCGTCGCTTTCATGATGCTGCTGCCGCTGGTCAGCTGCTTCGTGACCGCAGCCAAGACGGACAAGGAATACCAGAGCACGTCCGTCATGGACATGCCGAAGAACTGGTTCAACTTCGACAACTACGTGCAGGCGTTCGTCGCGTCGAACATGGCGGTCGCCTTCCGCAACTCCATCATCGTGGTGGTGGTGGTCCTGGTGGTCACCACGATCATCGGCACCATGCTGGCCTACGTGCTGAGCCGCTTCCAGTTCCCCGGCAACGGCCTGATCCGTGGCATGTTCGCCCTTGCGGCACTGCTTCCGGGCATCGCCATGCAAGTCGCGCTGTACAAGATGATGGTCAACTTCCACGCCGTCAACACGATGTGGGGCTACATTGTGATGATGTGCGGCACCGACGTGATCTCCATCTACGTGTTCATCCAGTTCTTCGAGAACATCTCGACCTCCCTGGATGAGGCCGCCATCATGGACGGCGCCTCCTACTTCACCGTCTACTACAAGATCCTGCTGCCGCTGCTGAAGCCGGCGATCGTGACCTGCGCCATCCTGAAGGGCGTCGGTGTGTACAACGAGTACTACGCCGCCAACCTTTACCTGCAGGACGCGAATCTGAAGACCATCGCCATCGCGCTGTACTCCTTCACCGGCCCGATGGGCAGCAAGTACAACCTGATCTGCGCCGGCGTGATCATCACGCTGCTGCCGATGCTGATCCTGTTCCTGATCTTCCAGAAGCAGATCTACAGCGGCATCGCAGCCGGCTCCGTGAAGGAATAAAAAACGTAACCTCCAACTTCCTTTTTCCACAACCAAGGGCCCGCGCCAAGATTCATATCGCGGTGCGGCCCTTTTCTTTCCAGAATATTTGTTAGAAGGATTCACCATGTCTCACATCCCCAGCACGTTTGCTCCTCTGAACGAGGCTGGACGTGACCGCCGTCAACCCGGAAGCCGCTCCCGAGCACTCGCGCGCGACGCTCGCCGCGGCATTCCGGCCGACTGTCGCCGGGAGAGGCCACGCTTGACCTGCTCAACGC
>ENA-OQDF01000399-OQDF01000399.1-human-gut-metagenome-genome-assembly--contig:-NODE-399-length-17856-cov-2.170173_pt1 | contig 17856 bp, 23 predicted proteins | sample MGYA00242769_ERZ504597 | MGnify/ENA primary metagenome ERZ504597 (study PRJEB26092, sample SAMD00036305) | human gut metagenome | host: Homo sapiens | study: EMG produced TPA metagenomics assembly of...
TTCTCAACCACTTTTTGAATTATGTTTATATCTTCTTCTAATTCATCTGCTATCTGTTTCTGTTGATTTTCCTTTTTTCAATTTCTTTCTTTATTATTTTTTCTAAGAGTTATCCGCTTTCCAATTTCGATTCCATCCTGTCTTCCAATCTCGATTCCATCCTGTCTTCCAATCTCGATTCCATCCTGTCTTCCAATCTCGATTCCATCCTGTCTTCCAGCCTCATACTCTGCTTTCCGCAGTTTCTTTTCTTCAAACTCTTTGTCATATTCATAGATGCTCACTTTGATCACCTCAGTCTTATTCTTCAATAAAAACTCTGCCAGGATTCCTTCTTCTATGCATTCGTCAACTGCTCTCGTAACTGCTTCTTCTAAAGAGACATCCTTTTTGCCTTTAGCTGCCGGTTATTTACCTGATACTTCTTGCTCCTTCTCTTTTGATTCTTTCTTTTCGCCATATTCAGTTTCCTCCTGTATGCAGGAGGATGTCTTTTTTACTCTTTCAGTCATCTCCTGCTTTTTTACAATTGATTGGTATGAAAGCATAGATTTCTGAAATGTAATTAGATCATAGATGGTGTATGTTTATTTTTATATACCTTGGAATTTTTGAAATATGCTTTGGTATATGTTAACACACAGATAAATATTAATCAATATATTTTTTTCATCTTTTATTATGACATGTAATTAAAAAACTTAACAATACGGTATTACAAGATAATATTTTTTTCTTGTTTCAATTCTACATACAGAATTTTTTGTATCCCATAAAATATAATAAAACCCCGGGATAATCTTTTGAGTATCAACATCCACTATTTGCTTTTGTGTTTCTTCATTCTTTTGATATACTATTTCTTTTTTAACTTTGGAGCAGACCATCCAAAATATACAATATAAATACGTGTACCATTTTCACATTTATGCCGGCGTGCTGGTCCTAACTCGTATAATTCATCAAAAGAATTTACACTCTGTCTCGTTACTAACCCATCTTTCATGAATGCAATTGGTCCATATATATACAAAAATACGATTCCAATTATGAGCAGACATAATATTTTAATTTTATTATTCTTTGGCATATTATACCTCCTGAAATAGAGTAGCCTTTTTACATCTGAAGTAAACGCATTGGTAAATACAGATACAGTGCAGATACTAGAATTTATCTGCGTGTTTCCAGAATAACATGCCTGATTTTTATTTTCAATGCGCAGTTTGGAAATGCTAAATTTTTGTGAATCTGGTGAATTTTCTACAACTCTTTCATCTTTCCAAGAATCTCCTGATAAAATGATTCTTGATTTCTATTCTTTTCCAAATCTTCCAATATCACACCATCTTTCAGCAGAATCAACCGGCTGCAATAGCTTGCCATCTGTGGGTCATGTGTAACCATAATGATTGTCTTTCCCATATGTTCATTAATATCCTTCAATGCATCAATCACGATTTTTCCAGACTTTGAATCAAGGTTTCCTGTAGGCTCATCTGCGAAAATAATCTCTGGATCATTTATTAATGCTCTGCAAATTGCAACTCTCTGCCTTTCACCTCCTGACAGTTCGGCCGGCATCTTTTTTTCCAAAGTCCTAATTCCGAATTTATCCATTAACACTCTCGCTCGTTCCTTTTTGGAATCATCTACTGTTTTGCTGATATAGAAAGGCAACATAATGTTTTCAAAAACATCTAAACTATCCATCAAATAAAATTCCTGAAATACGAAGCCTAATTCTTCTCTTCGTATTCTCGCAAGTTCTTTATCTGACAGTTTTGATATTTCCTCTTTCTTGTATAAAAGTGCCCCATCTGTTACAGATTCAATGAGTCCCAGAATTTTCAAAAGTGTCGTCTTTCCACTTCCTGATTTTCCCATAATTCCTACAAATTCGCCATCCTGTACATTCAAATTAATACCGTTTAACACTTTAAACTTACCGTAACTTTTCACAATTTTCTCTCCGCTGATCACTTCCATATCTTTTCCCTTCTTTCACTCTGAATTTGCTGATTAGCAAGTCTCCATCCATACTCTCTCAATAAGATAATGTACCCGGCCTGGAATAATAACAGTGCAAAAAATGTTATCAACACCTGTTTTTTCAAGAGCCAATCAACGTTCCATGTAATATAACTCAAAGCACCACCACTTATTACAATCGAAGTATAAATGCGATCCATAAAGAAAGCGAAGTTCCTTTTTCACATTTTTCTTTATTTCTTTGGTCTCCATGCCTATTTTTTTCAAGAATCCATATTTCATACTTACATTAGAAATGTCTGACCATATTTTTATAGATAAAATCATTATTCCACTAATAATCAAAAATGCACCAATACAAATGTAAAAGATAAGAGTTGTCAGGTCATCCGATCTGTCTTCTTTCATCAATGAGCCTTTATAAAAACCAATTATCTCATATTTCTTTTCACATACTTTTAATTTGCCCTCATCAATCACCGTCTCTTTTTCTGTTTGCTGCGTCATAATAACCGTATTCTTTTTCTGCAAAGATCTAAGCATATCAAAATCACTATTATTCATAACCAGAATTCGTATAATATCCGACTGTTGAGCAACAAATAAAACTTCTTTCACTTCTTTTTTTATCGCAAATTTACACATTCCTGTTGCTGTTTTTAAATAAACATGTTTATCCTGAAACATGTTTTCATCGTCTTGTTTTGATTTTTCCAGAACTGCCTTTACCTCTCCCTGTTTGATATGCTCTTTCTTATTCTTTGTAAGTTTGTTATAGGAATCCTCCGAAATACCTACATATTCCCCTCCATCATTGCTTATGAGCGGAATATACGCATATTCATCTATTTTTTCATCTGGTTCTTTTATAACCTTATGAATTTCGTCTGTATATTTCTTCTGTCATACATACATAATTATATGGATATTTCCATAAATACTCGGAAGAAAGATTACCGTATTCTATAATATTGATATTTACAATCACCCATACAAATACATTAATAATAAAAACAATTAAAATTATATTTTTATTTTCTGAAAATCTGTGATACAACGTTTTTAGCGTAAGAATATGTCTGTCATACCATTTTCTTTCTTTTTCACCCATCGCAATATAACATTTCCCAAATAAGTAAACCAAAGATATAATCCAGTCAGCGAAAAAAGAACTCCATATTTCATACGTGGATATGTCATAGGAACCTTCGAAAAAAGAATAATTGCAAACACAAAACAGATCAGCCCTGCAATCGCACCTATCACGCTTGCTTTAACAGACGGAACCGTCCCCCTTTTCTGTTCCGTATTCAAAAGCGAAGCCAGTGAATTGTTTTGAATTTTTATTATATTCATGATTACTGCAATGCACAAAATAACACACATATAAAAACATGTACTTCCAATATTCTTTAGAAACCAGCATGGATCTTGAACTGTTTGAATCCCTTCTTTTCTGAATATAGACTGAAGAAGAATTACAAAAGGCGTTCCCACTACACACCCAATCAGCCACGAAATACCACATATAATCCCATATTCCAGAATTATCATCCGGATAATATCTTTCTTTTCTTCTCCGAATACCATAAACATTCCATAATCTTTGATTCTTATCCGGCTATAATTGCTTACTGTATAGCTAATCAAAATCAGACCAATAAACAGCAATATATACATGTACGTCTGAATTGCAATTCCCAGTTGTGACCGGACTCTTTCTTCCATACTCATCGTTCCAAGAACTAATTCTTTAACTCCAAGAAACACGAATAATATAATTGTAGTTAAAATAGTACTCATAAAACATACAATACTATTACGCACATTCTTTTTTAATATTTTCAGTAATACTTCATATACTATTCCTTTAAAGGAAAATGTTTTCCCATCTTTTGTCATCTATTCTCAACTTTTATCTGTTCTCCTGCCGGTCTGTTCCTTCTTGCCCCAACCAGATACAGAATTGCTGGACCAAAATTAATAATAATTCCAATAATTAAAATTGGGAAATCTGACGTTTTCAAAAAAGCTTTTCCATTATCTATTGCAATAATAATTTCATTGCAATACATTAACAAATTAACACCCATATAGATAACAATTCCTGCTGTTAACTGTTTTGTTTTTTCTATATTATTACAGTTTGCTTCCCCATAATGTCCCAGATACCAGATGCCTATTGAAATTGCAAGCATCCATAATGTGTGTACACGTTCTCCAGCAAAAAAACAAACACTAATCAAACAACCTACAATTCCCCAAAGCCCCAATATCTGAAAATAAATTGAAGTTCCCCTAAGCAATTTCCGACCTCCCGGTGCCCTGATTCCTCCCACCGAATAGATCAAATCATCACAGAATTCACGAACCGGCTTTCCAAGTACGATTTCAAAATCTTCATTGCGCTCCTGTGCTTCTTCTACCATTCCCGTAATGTCCTCAACCCTCTGATTTATTTCTTTTTCCGTAAGCGGGAACGTCTTTATATACTTCGCATCTTCCTGACCATTCTTTTATTTTTCTTCGTCAACATAATCTACTCCTCCTTTTTCAAAATTCTATTTACTGATGATTGTACTTCCGTCCAGCATTTAATAAACTCCTGCAAATATGCCTCTCCTTCATCCGTTAATGAATAATACTTTCGTTTTGGTCCAAGCGGCGATGGTCGTAGTTCTGAAGAAATCATCCCTTTCTTTTCCAATCGTACGAGTAATGGATAAATACTTCCCTCTTTTACATCTTCAAATCCGAACTCTGTCAATGTCGTTACAATCTCATATCCGTATGTAACCGTCTCAGATAAAATCTGCAAGATACATCCTTCTAAAGTTCCCTTCATTAATTGTGATTTATCATACATATTTTCACCTACCTTGTATACTATAGTAGTTCTTAACTATATTGTATCACACAGTAGTAGTTTGTCAATGAATTTGCGTACAATAAGAATGGGGTTCTAACTATTTTTCCGGCTTATTCTGACATAAAAAAATCCACAGATTTAAGCTTTTCAACTTATATCTGCGGGATTTTTCATCTGAGAATTTCTCAGTATTCCTACTCCTTTTCTTTGTAATGATGCGCATCCTCCAGCATCATATCTTTCACCTTCATCAGACGGATCTGGGTGCTTCGTTCATTCTCATCCAGTTTCATCGTAATATACTTGATATTCTTCTGTGCCTCCGGAATGATCACATGCTCCAGGGCGTTGACACGTCTTCTGGTCTTCTCAATCTCAGCTGCCATAAGCTGGCAGGCTTTTTCTGTCTCTGCAAGCTTCAGCATATCCGGTAGGATATCTGCCAGAGATTTTACGGCTCCGTCCAGATCACTCGATGTAAATGCGAATCCATACGAATAGATATCATTCGCATCTGCCGTTCTGGTCTTCGTCTCGAATACAGGAATGTCTACACTCATGACATTCTTCTGTCCGACTTCCAGATCTACTTCCTGCTTCGGTGCCATCAGTGCCGTGTTCAGGGTTGCTTCATCCATGCCGGCTTTGGCTATGACGAAGTTCTTATTAGCTGAACGAATCCCCGCTTCTTACCTTTCCCGAAGTTCCATGTTCACTTTTACCAGATCCAGGAACTGACGCATCAGTCGTCTCGTTTATCTTTCAGAAGTTTGTGACCTTTTATGGCTGTGACCAGTTTCTTCTTAGTTCTGGTCAGTTCCATACGGGTAGGGGTTACCTGGGTTGACGCCATAGTATCACTCCTTCTATACTTATATATTGGACGCCATGCCGGCTCGAATCCGCATAGCTTACTGCTTACCATAATACTCGTCCAAGAACTTATCATCAATTCGTTTCAACTCTGATCTTGGCAGCATAGACAACAGCTTCCATCCGATCTCCAGTGTCTCTTCAATCGGTCTGTCGGTATCGTATCCTTGTGATACATATTCTTTTTCAAATGCATCTGCGAATTTCGCATATACCAGGTCAATATCGGTAAGAGCTGCCTCTCCTAAGATAGTCATTAATTCTTTCGCATCTTTTCCTCGCGCATATGCCGCAAATAACTGGTTCATGGTATTTGCATGGTCGGCTCTTGTCTTACCTTCTCCGATTCCTTTATCTTTCAGACGGGACAGGGATGGCAATACATCGATCGGAGGCTTGATACCTTTGCGGTACAAGTCACGGCTTAAGATGATCTGTCCTTCGGTGATGTAGCCGGTAAGGTCCGGGATTGGATGCGTCTTGTCATCTTCCGGCATGGTCAGGATCGGAATCAGTGTGATACTTCCCTTCTTGCCATTCTGTCTCCCGGCTCTTTCATATAACGTTGCAAGGTCGGTGTACATATATCCAGGATATCCACGGCGTCCCGGTACTTCCTTACGTGCGGCAGATACTTCTCGGAGCGCATCTGCATAGTTGGTAATATCTGTCATAATTACCAGTACATGCATGTCTTTTTCGAATGCAAGATACTCGGCTGCCGTCAGCGCCATTCGAGGTGTGGAAATACGTTCGATCGCCGGGTCATTTGCCAGGTTGACGAACAGTACGGTTCTGTCGATGGCACCTGTCTCTTTGAAAGATTCTACGAAGAAGTTCGACTCTTCGAATGTGATACCCATAGCGGCAAATACTACGGCGAACTTCTCATTGCTTCCGCGTACCTTTGCCTGCTTTGCAATCTGTGCTGCCAGGTTGGCATGTGGAAGTCCGGATGCCGAGAAGATTGGAAGTTTCTGCCCACGAACCAATGTGTTCAGTCCGTCAATAGCCGATACACCTGTCTGGATAAACTCTTCCGGATAGCTTCTTGCCGCCGGGTTCATAGGCAGACCGTTGATATCACGTCTTTCATCCGGCAGGATCTCCGGTCCCCCATCGATCGGGCGGCCCAGTCCGTCGAAGACACGTCCAAGCATATCTTCCGATACACCAAGCTCCATGCTTCGTCCCAGAAAACGTACTTTACTGTTACTTAAGTTGATACCCGTGGCACTTTCGAATAACTGCACCAGTGCATCATTTCCATTGATCTCCAGAACCTTGCAGCGGCGCTTCTCACCGCTTGCAAGTTCGATCTCACCTAATTCGTCATAGGCTACATTTTCAACGCCGCGTACCAGCATCAGAGGTCCGGCAACTTCCTGTATGGTTCTATATTCTTTTGGCATAATTTAGAAGTCCTCCTTCCCGAATGCAGCTGCGACTTCTTTGTCCAGTTCTTCTTCTACATTCTTATATTCACTCTCGATATCAGCGTCTGTTGTATATTTATAACGTCCGATCTTTTCTCTTACCGGCATAGCGATCAGTGTATTCATGTCCGCACCCTTGTTCAGTGCGTCGACAGATTTCTCATAAAATGCCAGTACCAGTTTCATCATCAGATACTGCTTACGAAGCGGCGTGTAAGTGTCGATCTCATGGAAGGAGTTCTGATGTAAGAAGTCCTCACGGATAGATCTTGCCGCTTCCATCTTCAGACGATCTGTAGGTGAAAGAGCATCCATACCTACCATCTGCACGATCTCATTTAACTCAGCTTCTTCCTGAAGGATCGTCATCATCTTCTGACGGTCTTCCATCCAGTCCGCTGCCACTTCATCGTTGAACCAGTTTGCCATGTTGTCTACATACAGTGAATAACTGGTCAGCCAGTTGATCGCCGGGAAATGTCTCTTATACGCCAATGCAGAATCCAGTCCCCAGAATACCTTTACGATACGAAGGGTTGCCTGTGATACCGGTTCGGAGATATCACCACCCGGAGGAGATACGGCTCCGATAACGGAAAGTGCGCCTTCTCTTCCTTCTTTACCAAGGGATACCACATGTCCGGCTCTTTCATAGAACTGTGCCAAACGGGAACCTAAGTATGCCGGGTAACCTTCCTCACCAGGCATCTCTTCCAGACGTCCCGACATCTCTCGAAGTGCCTCTGCCCAACGGGATGTAGAATCTGCCATCAGCGCTACAGAATATCCCATATCACGGAAATATTCTGCGATCGTGATTCCGGTATAGATGGAAGCCTCACGGGCTGCAACCGGCATATCCGATGTATTTGCGATCAGTACGGTTCTTTCCATCAGGGACTGTCCGGTCTTCGGGTCTTTCAGTTCCGGAAATTCGTTCAGAACATCTGTCATCTCATTACCACGTTCTCCGCATCCGATATAAACCACGATATCCGCCTCTGCCCACTTAGCCAACTGGTGTTGGATAACTGTCTTACCGCTTCCGAAAGGTCCCGGAACAGCTGCCACACCACCTTTGGCGATTGGGAAGAATGTATCGATAACACGCTGTCCGGTTACCAGTGGTTTTACCGGCGGCAGCTTCTTCTGATACGGACGGCCTTTTCGAACCGGCCATCTCTGCATCATCGTCAGTTCTTTGTCACCTTTTTCGGTAGCGATCACTGCTACCACTTCTTCTACGGTAAATGTTCCGGCTTTGATCTCTTTTACCGTTCCTTTTACTCCATAAGGAACCATGATCTTCTGCTGTACAACGATGGTCTCCTGCACAGTTCCGAGTACGTCACCTGCTTCGACCTCATCGCCGGCTTTGCGACCGGTACAAATTCCCATTTCTTATCACGTTTTAACGAAGCAACTTCCACGCCTCGCTTTAAGTTATTTCCGGAGATTTTCATAATGTCATCCAGCGGTCTCTGGATTCCATCGTATATGCTTGTGATCAGTCCGGGTCCAAGTTCTACCGACATTGGTACTCCCATAGACTCTACCGGCTCTCCAGGTCCGAGTCCCGATGTCTCCTCGTATACCTGGATGGATGCCTCATCTCCGTGAATCTCTATGATCTCTCCGATCAGACGCTGGCTGCTTACACGTACCACGTCAAACATGTTGGCGTCACGCATTCCTTCTGCAATGACCAGCGGTCCTGCTACTTTTTAATCGTTCCTGTACTCATACGGACGAATCAACCTCCTTTAACTGCCAAATATAATATCGGAACCGACAGCTGCTCTACCGATTTCTTCACACCTGCAACTCCGGCGCCTGTATTTCCGGCAATACCCGGAATCTGAATGATCGCCGGTGTGACCTGTTCCTGATATTTTTCTATCTCATGCGTTAACTCAGCGGCAAGTTTCTCTGTGATATAGATAATTCCATATCCGCCCTGTGCCAGCTGATGTAATTTCTCTGCGGCTTCCTCACGGGTCTGGACGGCAAATGTATCAAGGCCCAGTGCTGCGAATCCGAAGATGCTGTCGTAATCGCCTAATACTGCAATCTTATACATACATTTCCCTTACCCTTTCCCGGATCGAATCATCCGGCAGTTCATTCTGCTTTCCGGATAAAATGATTCGTACCGTTTTAATCTCATTCTGTCTTGCAATTACATAGGCAATTACCGGTCCTATCGTAAATGATGATATTTCTCCGGGCTTATCGTCTGGATGATCCGATTGTCACACCATCTTTCGAATGCTGACGGCGACTCTGCCAGTGCTTCCGCACCTTCTGCATAAGCCGTTCCTCTTAAGTATTCGCAGATGGCGTCCATGCCGCTAAGTGCTGCTTTCGATAACTGGCTCACACTTAAAGAATCACATTCTGCCATTGCCCGTTTCATAAATTCCGTTGATTTTGCGGTCTTCTGTGACCGGACGGCAATCTTGATATCCGCCACTGCCACTGTGGATTCTGCATAATCCTGTATGATCTTATCCGGTGACTCTTTTCCCGCCTGATAAATAGCATCCAGTGCCGCCCGGTCTATGATCACATCACAGAGCTGCCCGTCTCCGGTATGAAGAAGTGTCTCGTATGCTTCTTCTCCTGCGATCCGCATACTGTCCGGAAGCTTTCCGAAATCTCTGTCTTCTACGATCTTTCGCATCTCTTCCCCGGGAATCCGAACATCTTCATAATAGATATGCCGGTTCTTATCTCCGGTGCATACTTCCTTGACCGCTGCCTTTAAATTATGAAAAAGCTTCGGATAAGAAAGCACATCGAAATGTTCCATTCCGATCGACAGGTCTTTGACTACTTCCCATGTCTTTTCTTCTTCTCTCGTCAGAATTTCTTCTGCATTCCCGCTGCTTTCAGTATCTCCCCAGCCTTTCTCTTCTAAGAACTGCAATGCCTGATCATAACTCTGGCACGCGATCAGCTGGTCGATGGTACTGTCAGAGAACAGGGATACTTCCAGGGCACGGATTCTTGCGACCGCATAGGTATATTGTTCACTCATGTTGTCCCTCCATATCATACAAAGAGCATCCGGTGAACGATGTCCGCAAGTTCATCCCGCTTCGCATCGAACATTGCCCTGATCGTACAGTTCTCTTCAATTCCACCGTACGCAAGAATGAATCCATTGTCAATATTATCTCTGCCCGCTCCGGCCACGGTAAGTTTTCCTCCCTTTGCCAGAGCTATTTCTTCAATTTCTTTGCCAAATCCTACCGGCATATTTTCCAGGTCTTTTACGGAGAAATAGATCTCTCCCTCCTGCGGAAGTACGTATGCTTCCAGAATAGACAGGAGCATCTGATAATACTCATCCGGCGCAAGACTTATAACCTTTTCATACGCCTTCTCGATGATCTCTGCGATCATCTCCTGCTTTGCTTCCAGAAGTCTCGTTCTTCTCTGAAGATCGATGGCTGACTTCACACGCTCTTTCTGTGCGGCAACTTCCGCTTCAGACTTCTTCAGGATCTGTTCTGCCTGTGCGGCTCCTTCTGCCTGCGCCTGAGTCTTCATCTGTTCTGCCTGCGCTTTCGCATCTTCGTTCTTTACATTTGCCGTCTCTTTTGCCTCGTCAAGGATCTGACTTTTGATCTTCTCTAATCCAGCCATTTTCCTTCACACTCCTTCTATACCTGAATTGCTGTTACGGAAAGGATAGAAATCAGAAGTGCAAGGATGGCATATGTCTCAACCATTGCAGGGAACAGCATTGCTTTACCGAACTGGTCCGGCTTCTTTGCTACGATTCCGATTGCTGCCGCTGCTGTCTGTCCCTGTGCTTTTCCTGAAATCAGACCTACAATTCCGATTGGAAGGCAAGCTGCAAGAATCAGAAGTCCGGTCTTCGGATCCAGATCTGCTGCGCCGCGCCAAGAAGTCCGATCTTAGATAATGTAATAAATCCAACCAGCAATCCGTAGATTCCCTGTGTACCAGGAAGCAGCTGCATGATCAATACTTTTGCGAATTTGCTTGGGTCTTCTGTTACAACTCCGGACGCTGCCTGTCCTGCAATACCTACTCCGATCGCAGATCCTGCACCTGCCAGGAATACTGCCACTGCCGCACCAAGAAGTGCATATACCATTCCCATATCATTCCAAATACTCATATCTATTTTTCCTCCTTAATATCTACATATTTTGTCTCCGCATGAAACGGTTCGAAAGGTTTTCCACCGCCTTCGTAGAATTTTCCAAAGAATTCCACAAATTGAAGTCGGTTGGTGTGGACATATGCACCAAGCAGGTTGATTGCCAGGTTCATTGCATGTCCGACTATAAATACTACGATAAATAAGATGACCCCGAATACACTCTTACCAAGCATACTTCCCATCTGGTTGACAACGGATGCGATAACGCCTGTCGCAAGTCCCAGTGCCAGAAGTCTGGAGTATGATAATACATCACTTAACCATCCGGTAATGTTGTAGATATCATATGCTCCAAGTGCCAGCCGGAGTGCGGATTCTTGCTCGATCTTCCGGACATCAATAACAGTCCGAGTGCCCCGATGATTGCCATTGCTTTCGACAATGTAATCAGTGCTGCAGGGAACACGATCTTCGTCTGTGCGATTGAAGCAAATATCTCTGACGGAAGCAGCATCAGGATCAGTCCGATCAGGAAAATGTACCACAATACGATATCGCAGAAGAAATCCAGTATCTTTCCGTCTTTTAACAACATATATCCTTTGATTCCAAGACCCACGAACAGATGAACCAGTCCGAATGCCATTGAATAGATCAGAAGTCTCATCGGATCATTTAACGGTGCAAACCAGAGCGGTTTGATCGTCAGCTCTTTTCCAAAGAATGTGCTCGATACAACATCTACGACATCTCCAAAATATCCACCGAACAAAATTCCCCATACCATAGTAGAAATTCCACAATACATGAACATTTTCATGGATTTTCTCATACCTGCGCTCATGCGCGGGAATTTCTTAAGAACGACCAGACACACGATTGCGATGATCGCACCATATGCTGCATCTGATAACATCATTCCAAAGAAAAATACATAGAAGAATGACATGATCGCGGTCGGATCGATCTCTCCTTTATGCGGAAGTCCGTAAGACTCCAGGACTCCTTCCACACTTTCCGAAAATCCGTTATTCTTAAGGATCACCGGTGGTTCTTCGTCTTCTTTTAACTCTTCTACATCGATCACACAGTCATACGCATCCCCGATTCCTTTCTGGATCGCCGGTATCGCTTCTTTTGCTGCGTAACCACTGATAATAAATGTACGTCTGGACTGCGGAAGTGTTCCCAGTACTTCGTACTTTTCTGCACGCATCCGGTAATAGTCACCGATGATCTTCAGTTCCTCCCGGTCTTCTGCGTAAGATATGATCTCTCCCCGGATATCTGCAATTGTCTGTTCGATCTGTCTGATCTGTTCTTCCAGTTCTTCTTTCTGCTTTGCCGGAATCTGCTCTGTCGATACAACCGGTCTTGAGAATCCTGCAGTGCGGAGTGTATTCTCCACATCTGCTGCCTGGTCCTTCATACAGAACACGCTTAAGTACACGGCATCTTTATCCTGACTTATAACCGATATATCTACGGCTTCGATCTCCGGATGATCTTCAGCAAGCTTTCCGTAGATCATTTCCAGTGTCGTCTCCGCCGCCATGGTTCCAAGAAGCATTGCCGTCTTTTTCGTGCCCGGATAATTCATCGCAACTTCCAGACTCATCCATGGTGTAAGTGCTTCTATCTGGGTATTCCGCTTCACGATCTCAGCCTGTGCTTCCGCAATTTTCTTATGATCAGCGATCAGAAGTCCCGCCACTTCCATGACTGCTTCCTGCTTCGCTGCGGCAGCTTCCATCGTCTTTTTATCGATCAGCTCATTTCCTTCCAGACTGGCGAACATGGATTTTTTCTCCGGTGTATACTGATTCAATACATCCAGTGCGTTTTCCGTGATCTGCACCCGTTTCTCAAAGCTTGATTTCGCACTCTGCGTATCCATCTTCTCGAATCCGGCTTCGTCCTGTGCGACCTGATGCATCTCTATCATGCCCATGGACTGCAGTTTTTCCAGAATCGCTTTCCGGTCATGTTTCAATGCGCAGATACTGATTCGCTGCATCTGCAATACTGCCATAACTGCATCCCTCCTTTTTTATTTTTTCACGTTCTTACTCTTCCCATATCATCAGAGCAATGCTTTGATGACTGCGGATACCGCCTCCTCTTCTTTTCCCTGAGCCAGTGCTTTTAATGCTTCTGTCTCCTGTTCCGTCTTCTCGGAAGCCTGTTTCTTTAAGACTTCTCCTTCTTCTTTCGCCTGCAAAAGATCTGCTTCTGCCTGTTTCTTTGCATTTGCTACAGCCTGCTCTTTTATCTCTTTTGCCTCTCTGACAGCTTTTTCAAGGATCTCGGTACACGTTGCATCTGCTTTTCTTATGATCTCATCTGCTTCATTCTCCGTTTCCTTGATGGTCTTAATGGTTTCTTCTACCATTCATCTACCACCTCTCCTTCAAAAAAATACAAAATCTAGTTTAAATTATAATCTTATTTCTGCAATTTTACCATACATTTATTACATTTGTTGTAAATTGTATGTCACTTTGATATATTTTTATCATTTTGTCGTTTTATATTTGTGCACTTATTAATAAGTAGAAACGCCTGCCAGCGCCTCCTGTATTTTTTCATATACCTGGTACGAAAATAAGGATATTATCTCATTTTCTCAACGAAAACGGACAATATCCTTATTTTGTCTAAATAATATGGAATTTATACCATCAGATTCTTTTTCTACCAATGTAATTCGTGAAGATGTCCCTCCAGATTCATTCCTGCAAATCCGTTCTGTCTGAGTGCTTCATAAAGCACAATTGCAACCGAATTACCAAGGTTCAGCGAACGAATGTCTCCCACCATCGGGATACGCACGCAGTCTTCTTTATGATCTACCAGAATCTCTTCCGGGATTCCGGCACTTTCTTTTCCAAACATGATGTAGCAGTCCGGTTCATAGTTCACTTCTGTATATACCTTCGGTGCTTTTGTGGTTGCCATATAGATCCTGGCTCCCGGGTTCTTCTCCAGGAAATCATTGTAGTCAATATAAGTTCTGACATCCAGATGCTCCCAGTAATCCATGCCGGCACGCTTCAAGTTCTTCTCATTTAAACGGAAGCCGAGTGGCTCGATCAGGTGTAATCTAGTGTTGGTGGCTACGCAGGTTCTTCCAATATTGCCTGTGTTTGCCGGGATCTCTGGTTCGTGTAGTACGATGTTTAACATGTTATGTTCCTCCGTTTTTTCTATTCTTTTTCAAATAAAAATTCTATATAGCTGTATATTTCCGAAAAGTCAATCCGACATTTTCCTGCAAATATATTCACCGGTACCTGGTCTTCAAAGCCATAGATGGCCGGTAACTCATTATGTTCCAAGTCATATACTACAACTTTTTTCTTATCCGGGTCAACCATCCAGTATTCTCTGACTCTTGCAGTGATATATTTTTTCAGTTTTAATCCCATATCTTTTTTTCTTGTAGATGGTGATAATATCTCGATTACCATATCCGGAGCTCCATAGACATGACTTCGAAGGATTTTATCTCTGTCACAGCATATAACGCCGTCCGGCTGCATCATTGTCCGGTCATCTTCATCTAGTTGTACGCTGACCGGTGACGGCAGTACCATACATAATCCTTTGTTCTGCCTAATGTGCTCTCTTAATCTGATACTGATTTCAAATGCAAGCTGCTGATGAATCGTGGTTGGCGTATTCAGGTCGTAGATGACTCCGTCAATCAATTCTACTCTATATTCGTCCGGAATTGCTTCATACTCCTTTAGTGTGTATTCGCCTTGCTTTTTTCCACGAAAACTTTTCCAGATATCACTTTCATGATCTGTGCCATCTCCATAGATGAGATAAGCCGATACGCTTTCTTTCATCATACCAGGATATGGATTAGAATCAGGTTCCATCGGAAATGCTTTTTCCAACTGACAAATTGTATCATATCTTGGTCTTTTGGTTATTCCGCTGAATATCTTTTGCACCGTTCCCAACGGTACCCCGGAGCGAGCTGATATCTGCTCACAGCTGAAACCTAATTCTGATTTCTTCTTTTTCATCTCTTCAACGGTCATGGGCTCATCTCCTTCTTCTGAACGCATAACAATCTATATTTCTAATATTGTTCTCCATATTTTATTATATATTATTCCGTTTATCAAGTATATTTTCCATATTTCATTATATATTATTCCATTTTCTCCGAATATGCATCCACTTTTTCATCTATAACAACACCGAAGCCCTGACACCTACTTCGAATACATCGTTATACGCAAAAATCCACCGGACATTTTTTTATCCGGCGGATCCTCATTTTCCATATTCTTCTAATAATCCGACATACTTCTCTCCACCTGCACTGCTGCGATCGCACCATCTGCTACTGCAGTCACTACCTGGCGCAGACTCTTGACTCTCACATCTCCTGCCGCATACACGCCCGGTACATTGGTGTGCATGTCCTCATCCGTCTTAATGTACCCCTTGTCATCCGTCTCTACCTTATCGGCAAACACACCTGTGTTCGGAATCATACCGATGAATCCAAAGAGACCGAACAGACCGTCTTTTTGATCAGCTTCTATCTTTGTAAGCTCGCCTGTCTTCACATTCTTCACAGTCATCGTCTGGAGCAGTCCGTCGCCGCCCACTTCTTCGACTACCGAATCCCACAGAAATGTGATCTTCGGATTGGCAAATGCTTTCTCCTGAATAGACTTTGCCGCACGCAGTTCGGCCCTTCTGTGAATGATCGTAACTTTTCTGGCAAATTTTGTAAGATACAGCGCTTCTTCCACCGCTGCATCCCCGCCGCCCGCTACATAGACTTCCAGGTCAGTAAAGAAGTTCGCATCACAGGTTGCACAGTAAGAGATTCCGCGTCCCTTGTACTCCTGCTCGCCTTTGCATCCGATCGGTCTTGCATATGCACCGGTTGCAATGATGATATTTTTCGCCTGATAGGTATCTTTTTCGCCTGTCAGGACTTTGATGTCTCCGCTCAGTTCTGCATTTGTGATCGTATCACGGACATGTTCTGCGCCGAACTGTTCCGTCTGTTCGTACATTCTGCGTACAAGAGAAACTCCCGTCTCTCCTTCTACAATCTGTCCCGGATAGTTTTCTATTTCGTCTGTGTTGATAATCTGGCCGCCGGCCTGTCCTTTTTCGATGATCAGGGTGGCCAATCTGCTTCTGCCTGCATATAAGCCTGCGCTTAATCCCGCCGGACCGGCGCCAAGGATGATTACGTCATATATATGATCCATGTGTGTGTCCTCGCTTTCTTTTCGCATGTATTTTTAGAATTGTTGATAGCATTATTCTATCTTATTTTACATGATTTTAGCTGTTGCCATACCAACAAATTATACTTTTACGACGTTTTTCAATATATTTTATACCTTTTCTGTGACGTTTCTCACATTATTCAGCACATTGTTTGCGACGCTTTGCACAACAAGCCCCAAAAAGAGAGAGATCTCCGCCTCTCTAATACACTTTTTTACAGTACGCTCTTAACATCTTCCACAATCTGCTCTTTCGTCAGATGATTCTCTTTCAGAACTTCTACCACATCATAACGGTCCAGGAATTCTTTCTTCAGTCCGAAGTTCAGACTTCATGTCAGAATTTCCATAGAATCTTGCGATCTTTCACCGAATCCACCATCAAGAATTCCATCTTCCAAAGTGATCACAACATCATGGTCTTTCTTAAGCTCTTCCAGAAGTTCTGCATCAATACCGGTAATATAATATGGATTGATCACGGTTGCATCTGTTCCGGTTACTTTCTTAAGCTCTTCTGCAACTTCTTTCCCAAGTCCGTAGAATGTTCCAAGTCCGATCACTGCAACCTTAGAACCTTTCTGTGTTACTTCGTATTTGTTCAGATCTCCGAAGTTTTTGTGATCTCTTTTCCGGCTGAGATCACGCTGCCACCCGGAAGTCTGATTGCTACCGGATGTTCATTCTGTTCGATACTCCAGTCAAGCATTGCCAGATATTCTTCCTTCGTTGTTGGAGCAAGGTATACCAGATTCGGGATATTTGCCATCATCGGGATGTCATATAATCCAAGATGTGTCACATCGTTCATTCCATATACGCTTCCACAGAATGTGACGATCGTTGCAGGACTGTTATTAATGCAGAGATCCTGTGCAATCTGGTCATAAGTTCTCTGTACAAATGTACTATAGACACCATAAACCGGTTTTCCGCCATTTGCGGCGATTCCGGAAGCAAGTGCTACGGCTGTCTCTTCTGCGATACCGACATCTACGAACTGCTTTCCGGCTTCTTTTCTCTTATCCTCTGTGAATCCCATAACAGTCGGTGTTCCGGATGTAATTGCTACCACTGCAGGATCTTTTTTCATCTTATCCAGAAGATAATTTAAAGAAATATCTGAATAGTCTTCTTCTGTCATTTCGTATAACGGCTCGCCTGTCTCAATCTTGAACGGACCATTATAATGCCATGCTTCTTTGTTCTTTTCTGCCGGTGCATATCCTTTTCCCTTTAAGGTATTAATATGAACAACGACCGGTTTCCTGCTGTCTT
>ENA-OQDF01000400-OQDF01000400.1-human-gut-metagenome-genome-assembly--contig:-NODE-400-length-17798-cov-1.551978_pt1 | contig 17798 bp, 30 predicted proteins | sample MGYA00242769_ERZ504597 | MGnify/ENA primary metagenome ERZ504597 (study PRJEB26092, sample SAMD00036305) | human gut metagenome | host: Homo sapiens | study: EMG produced TPA metagenomics assembly of...
CTTACATAAAATTCATCTCCTGCTTTTACAACAGCTGAGTATTCATCTCCATTACCATCTCCATTCAGATCTTTTATCAAAACTTTTTTCTTCGTTGCATCATACAATGGTATTTTTACTTTACTATCCCCATAACATCAATTGCAAAAAGTCCTGGATCTGCAACTTTAATTTTCACCCAATGATCTTTTGCTTTATAATTTTTATTGTATAAATGCAATCCTCCGCTAGCCATATATTTTAAGAATCATCTTCTGTATCAACTGATACGCTGTCAATTCTGCTTTGTTCCATTCTTCTGGTTCAACATTTTTTGCTGCCTTCATTTGTGCCGTTTTGTTGATCTTAACTGCCGCTGATACGGACGGACTAAACATTCCAATACTTAACCCTGCTGCCAGCAAAACTGCTCCTGCTTTTTTAATTACCCTTCTGATCATAAAAATTCCTCCTTAATTCCTACCTTTGTAATTTTAATAATATCCGATTTCATAAACTCCATTTGTTTTCTTCGTAAGTTTTGAAATCTTAAAATAGTATGTGCCTTTTTTCTTCGGCAGCGTTACCATTTTCCACTTGCTTCCTGTGTTACCTTAATTGTTTTAAATACTTTCTTGCTTCCTGCTTTATAAATCGTAAATTTATATCCTCCTGAAACTGTATCTTCCCCAAACTCCAGTCTCCTTTTCTTCTTACTGGATGTTACTTTTACCTTATACCATCTCTCTGCTTTTTCGCCTGTTGTATAAATATTAGAAATCTCTTTATTTAAAGAAATACTTTTTGCTTTTGATTTCTTATATGCTACATTTTTTGACTTGGAACTCTTTGTAAATGAAACTGCATTCAATTGCGTTTTTGGTGCTTTGATCAACAGTCTGTATTCACCCTTTTGCAGTCCATGAATAAAATCATCGTCATAAGATGCCGGTTCGATCTTTACTGTATTATCAAGTCTCTTCCATACACCTTTTTCTTTTTTCTCGATATATGCATAGGTTTCTCCGCCTTTTCTGTTGATCGCGGAAATATTAAATTCTACCGCAGATCTTTTTGATATGGAAAATGATGATATGTCGCTGCACCTGTTCCTGATTCATAATAGGTATCTGATGCCTTCATTGATCCAAATTCATCCTTGATCACACCTGACGTAATAATGATTTTATCAATCTTAGCTGGCAATTGAATATAAAATGTTTCTCCTGTCTTGGCAAGTCTTCCATATTCCAGATCTCCGTCAGATGTTGTCTGTGCCAAAACTTCTTCTTTGTGGAATCATATAATTTTACTTTCTGTGAGCCATCTCCGTCTGTATCTGCTGATACAACAAAATATCCTGGATCTTCTACTGTATCTTTACCATACGATCACTCTGCTTAAAATTCTTGTTATATAAATGAGCTCCACCTGTTAACAGATAGTTTTCAAACTTGTCTGTTGAATCAAACTGATACGCTTTGATTTCTGTACGATTCCATTCCTCTGGCTCAACATAACGTGCCTGCTTTGTTATATTATTATTCGTTCCTGCAAAAACAGCTTCTCCCTGATAATTCATGGATACTCCGATTGCTGCTGCCATTATCATTACTGCTGTTTTCTTTAATATCCTGTTCATGCTATATCCTCCCATATCTTATTCTATTACCTTATTGCCTTATCTATCATAAATAACCCGATCCATCAAAATATCATGTTCTTCTATCGGAACTTATCCAACAACAATTTTCTGTAACATATCATAATCTTTGGAAATTGTGTTCCTCGTAGAAAACGATCATAAAATCCGGCTCCATGGCCTAATCTGTGGCCTTCTTTATCTGCACCTACACATGGAATCACTGCCATATCAATTGTTTCTTTCGGTTAAGACTTACATTGTTTTGAAGGTTCCATGATTCCATATGCACCTTTTTCAAAGTCAGCCAGTGTTTTGATCTGTCTTACTTCCATAATTCCTTTTCCGATACACAATGGAACTCCTACTATCTTTCCCTGATCTAATGCAAGTGCGATCAATGGCCACGTATCTACTTCATTTTCCATGCTTGCATAACAAAAAATAGTTTCAGCTTCCTTATATTCTTTTAATTCTTTGATCTGATCAATCGATTGATCTGCTTCTTTGATATACTGTTTATCTAGTTGTTTGATCTTATCTTTTATCTGTTGTCTCGCTTCTTTTTTTGTCATGATGTCCTCCAGATGATCAATATATTTAGGTACGAAAAAATGAACCTAATTTCTTAGGTTCATTTTATCACAATTTGTTCACAAAGTATCGTTTTTTATTTATAAAGTCTCATATAAACTCATGATTTTTTCACCAGTTGCTACATCTTCTGAAAATGCTGTTGCACTTCCTGCTGCAGTTCCCATCTTCAGTGCTTCGTTGTAATCTCCGTTGCTTCTTAAATATCCTGTTACAAATCCTGCAACCATAGAATCTCCAGCTCCTACAGAGTTCTTAACTTCACCCTTTGGACAAGGTGTCACATGAACATCTCCTGCTTCTGTAATAAGGATCGCTCCGTCTCCTGCCATGGAAACTAAAACGTTTCTTGCACCCTTTTCCTGAAGTTTCTTTGCATATTCTACAATCTCATCATTTGTCTTTAATACAACACCAAACATCTCTCCTAATTCGTGATTGTTTGGTTTAATCAGGAATGGATGATATTTTAATACATTTAACAGTAGATCTTTTGTTGCATCTACAACGATTCTGATATCTTTTTCCTGAAGACGTTCCATGATCTTTTCATATACATCAGATGGAAGTGTTGCTGGAATACTTCCTGCCAGGATTAATACATCTCCATCCTGTAACTCATCAAGCTTCTCATACATCTTCTGTAACTCGTCATCATGGATCACTGGTCCCATTCCATTGATCTCACTTTCTTCATTTGATTTTACCTTAACATTGATTCGTGTCATTCCTTCACGGACTCTGATAAAATCAGGTGTGAATCCAAGCTCTTTTGCTCCTTTTTCAATGACATCTCCTGTAAAGCCTGCAATAAATCCAAGCCCTACACTTTCCATTCCAAGGTTCGCAAGGACATGGGATACGTTGATTCCTTTTCCTCCGCAGAAAATATATTCTCTTGTTGTACGGTTGATCTCTCCTAATGTCAGATTGTCTACCTTGATTACATAGTCGATCGCTGGGTTAAATGTTACTGTATAAATCATGAAAATACCTCCTCAATGGTTGTGATTTCTCTTAATTTGTTATTCTTAAGATGATCTGTGATAATGTTTGCTTTCTTAAGATCAGCAAACTTAAATGTTGATATTTGATCAAATTTGCTCTGGTCTGTAAGTATATATCTTTGCTGGCATTGTTCCATTGCTTTTCTCTTGATCGCAGCTTCCTTCATATCTGGAGTTGTAAATCCTCGAACCTCATCAATTCCGTTCGTTCCAAAAAATCCTTTGGTAAAATTGTACTTATCAAGCTGCTCTAATGCTTCTTCTCCAACAACAGCTTCTGTCACTGCCTTTATCTCTCCACCGATCAAATGCACTTTAAACCCTGCATTCATTAACTTTCTTGCATGTGTGATTCCATTCGTAACATAGATCACATCATACTCTTTCAGAAAATCAATGATCATCTCTGTTGTCGTTCCTGCATCCAGATATACCATATCTTCTTTATTAATAAGAGATGCCGCATACTCTCCAATCTTTCGTTTCTCGCTCTGATGCTTCTTTGCTTTCGTGATAACTTCTTCTTCTCGTGATAGAACAGACTTTACTGCGGTTGCTCCACCATGAACCTTGATCAGCAATCCCTGTCGGTTCAATTCTGTTAAGTCTCTTCTTATTGTTGATTCTGAGGTGTTAAGCCACTTTGTCAGATCTGTTACTGTGACTGACTGTTTCTCTCTTAAAATTTCTAATATTCGTTCAAAACGTTCTTGTGCTAACACATTCTTCACCTCTTTTCTCTCTATTTTAGTATATCACTCTTCCAGTCAAAGTCAATCATTTTCTTTCATTTTCAATCATTTATATTTTGTTCATACTTTGAAGATAATTTAAACACATTTGATTTCTATACTAAATGACATAAGCTCCAACTGGACAGATGCAACAACAGACAAATAATCAATCTGGAAGCAATTCTTCTGATTCATCTGACAACAATAACAGTAGCAATGACTCTTCTTCTAAGATCAAATTAACAGGAGATTCTTATGTAACATCATTAAATGATGAAGATAGTTCTTTCACTAAGTTACCGCTTTTCCTTCAGCATGTTCTTACTTCCAATATAAGTTGCGATTATATATCCAACATAGATAACAATCACAATGATCAATGATTGCACTACCGCCTCTGATATATTGATCTGTCCTAAGGTTGAAATCAGAATGGATGCTGTTTTAATTCCAACATAAGAATGAACCAACGCCAGACTTAATGGAAGACAGAAATATAAAATAATCTGTGCCTTGATCGCACGATTAACCATTTTTTGTGAAGTTCCAATCTTACGCAATAATTGATATTTTTCAATATTATCTGCATTTTCACTCAATTGCTGCAATGCCAATACGGCCGCACATGTAATTAAAAATACCAATCCTATATAGATTGCAATATATGTCATGATCGTACTTAGTCCCGTACTTTGTTCATACACTTCTTCTTTTGAAATCGCCATTGAATAAGGCGAATTCTGCATCTTGCCTGTTCTGATCAACTCTTTTAAATGGTTGTTATACCTTTCAGATACTTTCTTGGCATTTCCTTTCCAATTGATATTTAAATACAGTGTTGAATTATCAATCTTTAGTGTCTGAATGATATTATCATTTAACACAACTGTTCCCATATCTGTTTTGACTGGTGCCACCATAAAAGTATCCTTTTGAAGTTCATACTTTATTTTATATGTTTTTCCATCCAGTGTAATCTTCTGCTTATCTTTGGCCGTCTTCTCCATTGTCGGAATCAGATTTGCATAATCGCAGTTTTAATATATATTCATCTGTTTTTTAACGTTAATTCTTTTTTCTCCGATTGCTTTTCGAAGCTTGTTATACTCAGACAGCTTCACAAAAGTTAATGGCACTTCATACAGATTCTTTACATAATCCTTTGTATAGTCTGAATATTTTTCTCTTCCTTTTAACAATGGCTCCATTTTATATCTGCACTGCTTAAATACACCATTTTGATAAACTGTGATCGGCAGAGTTTCTTTTGCATCTTCTTCGATCGATAATCCAGCGAGTTCATTTTCTTCACAAACTTCTGCTGTAATTCATCCTGATATCCCCTTTTGACTTAAACTATAAAATGAATAATCAAATTCGTCAGATCTTCCAAATCTGTTTTCACAGAAGATGCCAATCCGCTTCCCGTTGCAAATGCACTGATCGCCAGAAACAACATCAGACACAACATGGACATAGAAACAAATGTTGTCGTAATCTTTGAGTTAATCTGTCGCAGAACAAACAGGTTCAATCCATTATAGTAAAATTCTTATTTCTTTTGCCAGTTCTAATAAAAATCCTGACAATGAAAAGAAGAATAGAAATGTTCCAATGACACCTAAAATGATACTCATTTTAAAATCATTGTCCACACCAAGCATCTGATTCTTTGTGATCAAATGATACGCTATCCCTATACATGCAATGGACATTACAAATAAAATCACTGATAGAACAGGATTTTTTAATCTCGTTTTCTGGTTCTTTTTTGCTGCATTCAACAGATTGATCAATTTATATTTTGATATTGTGATTCCATTAAATATCATCACAATAATAAAAATAATTGCAAAATACATAATTGTCTGAATAAATGCAGTTTGCGAGAAAACAAACTTAAATTCTTTCATCTGCACTGCAAACATTTTAGCTGTCAGCATTGCTAAACCTTGAGATAAAAATACGCCTGCAATCAGTCCAGCGATCAATGCGAAAAAACCAATTAATAAAGTTTCAATTAACAAAATTTTTGAAACCTGTCGTTTCTCCATCCCCAACAACAGATAGATTCCCATCTCCTTATGTCTTCGTTTCATTAAAAACTGATTGGCATAGATGATCAGAAATCCCAAGATCACTGCGACAAATACAGAAATCCAATTAATGATCACTGACATCAAATGCATCATTGATTCTGCTTTCATTCAATTTTAAAACTGCCTGCTGTGCCTGAACAGAATTGAACATATAAAACAAGCAGATTCCAAACGTCAATGTCAGAAAGTAAATCGTATAATCACGAATACTTTTTGACATTACTAAATGCAATTTTAGAATACATTCGTACTGTCACCTCCAAGCAATGTCACAACCTCGATGATGCGGTCGAAAAACTGTTTCCTAGAATCACTTCCACGAACTAGTTCATTAAAGATTTTTCCATCTTTGATAAACAGAATACGTTTGCAATAGCTTGCTGTAAATGCATCATGTGTTACCATAAGAATCGTCGCATTTAATTCCACATTCATCGTATCCATGCTGTCGAGTAACATTCTCGCAGCCTTGCTGTCCAAAGCTCCTGTTGGTTCATCCGCAAGGATCAGAGATGGATTTGAGATCATTGCTCTCGCACTTGCCACTCTCTGCTTCTGCCCTCCAGACATCTGATATGGATATTTGTTTAACACCTCTGTGATCATTAATTTCTCTGCGATCGATCTTACTCTGTCCTCAATCTCTTTTGCCGGAACTTTCATGATCGTAAGTGTCAGTGCAATATTTTCAAATGCTGTCAATGTATCTAACAGATTAAAGTCCTGAAAGATAAATCCCAGTTCCTCTCTCCTGAATTTTGAAAGATGCTTCCCTTTCAGTTTGGTAATATCCATTCCATTGATCAAAATATTTCCGGCCGTCACACGGTCGATGGTTGATATACAATTCAGCAACGTAGTCTTACCACTTCCAGAAGCTCCCATGATTCCAATATACTCACCCTTCTCTACTTCAAAACTGATCCGGTCGATTGCCTTTGTCAGATTTGCTTTACTACCATAATATTTTTCAATATTATCAACCTTCAATACAGAACTCATTCTTCCATCTCCTTATCTTTCTTTTCAAATCATTTTGTTTTACCCTTTTGTTCCTCTTATTGCCTTGTCTATAATATATCATTAGCCAAAAACTGTATCCATCGATTTTCCTTACATGAAACTTACAATTTTGTTATATTGATATTTCCCATGAAAACTACTATACTAAATTTAACATGACTATATAAAGGAGGAACTCAACATGTATTTAAAAAATGAAGACGTAAAAATTGGAACAATTCCTGACGCTAATGGTTCTGACACACCACTTAGAAAAATGGAATTCTTAACGAAGAAAGAAATGAAAGACAGCAGCCGCCTCTACGGAAAAGTCATCGTACCACCAGGATGTGCCTTGCTTATCATACTCATGAAAATGAAGGGGAAGCTTATCATATTCTTCAGGGAACTGGTCTTTACAACGATAATGGTACAAAGTATGAAGTACACGCTGGAGACACTACATTTACAAGTGATGGTGCCGGACATGCCATTGAGAATATTGGAGATGAAGATCTTGTATTTATGGCACTGATCTTATTAGATAAATAATCTGCTTTTAAATCATTGATCATCTAAGAATAAAAATATAATATAAAACGCTGGTCCAAATAATCATTGGTCCCAGCGTTTTTCTATCTCTATTTCTAAAATTTAAATTCATGAAATTTTAGTTTCATCTGATCAAACGTATAGATTCCATTAAATCCAATTTCTTTCAGTATCTTCTGCGATTCCATAACCCTGTCTCCAACACGGTCCGCATTATGTGCATCAGATCCGATCGTAATAATCTTTCCACCCATATCATGATAAAGCTCTAAGATTTCCCTTGACGGCATCAGACTTTTCAGATGATAAGCACGACTTGAGGTATTCAATTCAATTCCTTTTCCATCTGCGATCACAACTTCAAAGATCTGTTCAATCAAATCTTTAATTTTTTCAAGCTCAATTTCACCATTCAGATCGTATCTTTTGATTACATCGAGATGTCCCAGAATACTGTAATCTTTATATGCCTTTACAACGTCTAAAATTTCCTGATAGTATCTTCGATTATATTCTAACTGAGTCTTCCCTTTCTGCGCTCCTGTCTCCAGTACTCTTTATTCTCTACCTGATGGCAGGAAAAGATTACAAAATCAAACGGATACTGTCCAAATGTTTCCTCATACGCTTTTGTTGTATGTACCTGAATTCCAAATTCGATTCCTGTCTTTAATGTGATCTGCCCTTTATATTTTTCTTTCATTTCTTCCATTTCTTTAAAATAAGCATCATAATCACAATTGACTACTGTCGGTACATCATAGTCAGAATGTTCTGTAAAACATAGTTCATCCATTCCTAATTCAATGGCTTTCTGAATCTCCAGCTCCATTGGAAAATCTGTATCTTCACTAAAATATGAATGTATATGGTAATCTGCAAACATTGTAAACCTCCTGTTGGATCATTCATTTAGAAAAATCATTGAGCTTCTTGGAAAACCAATGGTAACAATCGTGTATTCTTCTTCTTTTGACTCAATCTTGAAACTTAACTGCAATTTGTCACAAAGCTTCTTACACAAATATAATCCCATCCCGGTTGATTTCTCATAGTTTCTTCCTGTAGTTCCAGTATAACCTTTATCTGTCACTCTTGGCAAATCTTTTGCTGCAATTCCAATTCCATTATCCCGAATCTCTAAAAATATCTGATTCGTTGATTGTCTTGCCTCAAAGGATATCTGTGGATCTTCTTTTTTATATTTTACCGCATTGCTGATAATCTGATTTAATATAAATAACAGCCACTTTTCATCACTAAATATTTTCTGGTCCAGATTGTTCATACTAATTTTAATCTTGTTGCTGATCATGATTCTTGCATTGGATCTGACAGCTTTTTGTACCATATCTTTTAAATTTAATTCTTTTACCAGATAATCTTTTTCTACGCTATTGCTTCGTGCATAATAAAGTGCTTGTTCAAGATAGTAATTAATCTGCTGTAATGCTCATCCATTGCTTCTTTGATTTCTGACGGATGATTCTCAAGAATTAACTTGGCTGCTGCCAATGGTGTTTTCACTTCATGAATCCACATTTCAATATATTCCCGATAGCCTGCTGCCTCCGTTCTATACTGAAGTATTTCATCATTCATAGACTTATTACAGCTTTGCAGAATATCATAAATAAATTCTCCCTCAAAAAACTCTGGCCGCTCCATCATTTCAGAAAGCATATTTTTCTGATCCAGCATATCAAGTTTAATTGTCATTTCTTTATAATATCTGAACTTTTTCATATACTGTTGTCCAAGATAAATAAGCTCCAGTAAAATACCGATCACTAGTAAATAAATCATCAAATATCTATTCACTTCAAAAATATAAAGTAATCCTTCTATCAGACATAGAAATATAAAATGAGTTGCCATCTGTGCATAATAAATACTTAAAAATCTTCGCAGTCTCATACCATATACCCTTGCCCTCTTTTGGTTTTTATGAAATCTTTTAACCCTGCTGACTCTAATTTCTTTCTGACACGATTAACATTTACAGTTAATGTATTATCATCAATAAATTCATTGGACTGCCATAATGTTTCCATCAGATGATCTCTGCTGACAATCTTACCTTTATTTTGTAAAAGCGTATACAATATTCTCATTTCATTTTTGCTCAATTCAATAACCTGATCTTCATAAACAACCATACTGTTATTTAATTGTAATTTCAAGCCATGATATTGTACTGAATTCTCTACTTCTTCTTTCCGGGTTCTTTTCAGCATTGCAGAATCCTTGCTAATAAAATCTGTGTATTATATGGTTTCGTCACAAAATCATCTGCTCCAAGATTCATGCTCATCAGTTCATCCATCTCACTGTCACGGCTTGTCACAACTATAATCGGTACTTCTGATTTTTCTCTGATGGCTCTACATACATAATAGCCATCATATAAAGGCAGATTAATATCCAGTAAGATTAAGTCTGCGTTTTCTCTTAAACAATCTTCCACAACGGTATCAAAATGTTCTATTGCTATAATCTCATATCCATATTTACTTAATAATATGCTAAGTTCATTACGAATGGGTTCATGATCTTCTACTATGATTATCTTTGCTTTCATTTTCTTTCTCCCCACCTTCCTTATGAGTTCTTATAATAATGAATTCTTATAATATCATATCATAAACTTTTGCAAAGAAAAAGCGCCTCACATTTGAGACGCTTTCGGAAGTCTTTTATTTCTTATTTTTTAGGCTGTAAAGATTCTTTTCCACCCATATATGGTCTTAATACTTCTGGAATTGCAACGCTTCCGTCTTCTCTTAAGTTGTTCTCTAAAAAAGCAATCAGCATTCTAGGTGGTGCTACTACTGTATTATTTAATGTATGAGCAAAGTAGTTTCCGTTTTCACCTTTCACACGGATACGAAGTCTTCTTGCCTGTGCATCACCAAGGTTAGAACAGCTTCCTACTTCGAAATATTTCTTCTGTCTTGGAGACCATGCTTCTACATCAACAGATTTTACCTTAAGATCTGCTAAGTCACCAGAGCAGCATTCTAATGTTCTTACTGGAATATCCATAGAACGGAATAAATCTACTGTATTCTTCCATAGTTTTTCATACCAGTCTTTGCTTTCTTCTGGTTTACAAACAACGATCATTTCCTGTTTTTCAAACTGATGGATTCTGTAGACACCACGTTCTTCAATCCCATGTGCTCCTTTTCTTTTCTGAAGCATGGAGAATAACTTGTCAATGTTTTTGGTAACTGATCTTCTGGTGTTGTTGTGTCGATAAATTTACCGATCATAGAATGTTCACTTGTTCCGATCAGATACAGGTCTTCACCTTCGATCTTGTACATCATAGCATCCATTTCGTCAAAACTCATAACACCTGTTACGACATTGCTTCTGATCATGAAAGGTGGTACGCAGTAAGTAAATCCTCTATCGATCATAAAGTCTCTTGCATATGCGATAACTGCAGAATGTAATCTTGCAATATCTCCCATCAGATAATAGAATCCATTACCTGCTACTTTTCTTGCACTATCAAGATCAATTCCATCAAAGCTTTCCATAATGTCTGTATGATATGGTACTTCAAAATCAGGAACAACTGGTTCTCCAAATCTTTCAAGTTCAACGTTTTCACTGTCGTCTTTACCAATTGGTACAGATGGATCAATAATATTTGGAATTGTCATCATGATCTCTTTGATCTTCTCTTCGACAACTTTTTCTCTTTCACTTAATTCTTCAATACGATCTGCAGATGCTGTAACCCGTTTTTTAACTTCTTCTGCTTCTTCTTTTTTACCCTGTCCCATTAAGGCACCAATCTGTTTAGATAATTTGTTACGATCTGCACGAAGTGCCTGAACTTCCTGTTTGATCTCACGATTTTCCTTATCAAGTTCGATAACTTCATCAACTAAAGGTAACTTACGATCCTGAAATTTAATTTTGATGTTCTGTTTTACTACATCTGGATTTTCTCTTAAAAATTTAATATCTAACATTTTTTCCTCCAATTATTTGTTCATACATTTTTCTAATGTTGTTTTTTCCTCATCTGATAATGCTACTTTGGCAGCACCATCTTTGATTTCTTTGGCATAAACATATGTTGCATTCTGACTGCTCATACCATTTAAAAGTGTTCCATTATTATTATGGTCAAGTAATGCAATTACAAAACTTGTTTCTCCACCCATATCAGAGAACGCATTATACTTATATACTTCCATCTTAGAAAAGCTACTCCTATGTTCTTCATCGATTCTCTGTATTTCACCTTCTAGAAAATCTTGTTCTACAATGATTTCGTTAAGCTTTTCAAATTTCTTGATAATGCTTTCTTCTAATGATTTACCATCTTTTCCCGATAGGAATTTTTTCGTAACGTTTTTTTTTAGTTTACTAACTTTAACTAAAGCAACAATTACAAGGATCAGTGCTAATGCTAATACACCGGCCAGGCCAATCACAACATATTCCATACTTACACTATTTAAAAAATTTGTCATCTCATGTTCCTCCTAAATTGATCTTATCATATCCACAATGCGTTCTAATTCGTCTTGTGAATAATACTCAATTTCTATTTTTCCTTTATTATTCTTTTTATTTTTAATAGTTACCTTGCTTCCAAGAACCTGTTTCATAGATTCTTCCAGCTGAGTATAAAGGATATCGTGAACATCTTTTTCTTCTTTTTATTTTTTTGATTTTCTTTAAATCTTTGACAAGTTTTTCGATATCTCTGACGCTTAATTTTTCATACTAAAACTTTGTGCAATTTCATATTGTTGATCTTTTGTTTGTAAATTGCTAATAATGCTCTCGCATGTCCTGTACTGATCATTTCTTCTTCCAGCATTTTTTGTACTCTTGGATCAAGTTTCAAAAGTCTTAATGAGTTTGTGATCGCAGCACGGCTCTTGCTAACCTTGCCTGCAACTTCATCTTGTTTTAATTGAAATTCTTCCATTAGGCGTTTATATGCCATAGCTTCTTCAATTGGATTTAAATTATCTCTTTGAATATTTTCAATTAAAGCGATCTCTACAACTTCATTTTCATTATACTTACGGATCATGACAGGGACTTCATTAAGGCCTGCTAATTTTGCTGCTCTCCATCTTCTTTCTCCTGCAATGATCTCATAGAAGTTCATCTTTGGAGTTAACCAATTGGTTGCAACATTCCATATTGTTTAATTGAATCTGATAATTCCTGTAATGTATCTTCATCAAACTGATTACGTGGCTGATCAGGATTAGGTTCAATCTTGTCAATTGGTAATGTCAGTTCTTTCTCTGGCTCAGCTTTTTTCTTTGATTTCGATGATCTTGATACTTTTTTCTTTACTTGTTCTACATCTTCTTCATCGACAATCGGTGCTTTTGGAATCAGTGTATTCAATCCTCTTCCAAGTCCCATTTTCTTTCCTGACATTATTTTTTACCTCCATTTTCAATCACTTCTTCTGCAAGTAGATTATAGCTTTCTGCTCCTGAAGATCGAGGAGCATATACATTGATTGGAAGTCCATGACTTGGTGCCTCTGCCAGACGTACATTTCTTGGAATGATCGTCTTGTAAATATTCTGATTTAAGTACGATTTGACATTCTCTACAACCTGCAGCGATAGATTTGTTCTACCATCATACATTGTAAACACAACACCCTCTATCTTTAATCTTGGATTCAGACTCTTCTGAATCAGGTCAATTGTATAGATCAGCTGTGTAAGTCCATCCAATGCATAAAATTCACATTGAATCGGAACAATTACGGTATTTGCTGCTGTCATGGCATTTACTGTTAACATTCCCAATGCCGGTGGGCAATCGATAATAATAAAATCGTATCTTCTTCTTACCTTTTGAAGATTCTCTTTCATGATAAACTGCATTTTATCCACAGTCATCAATTCAATTTCTGCTCCAGCTAAATTTCGATTTGCTGGAAGTAAGGATAGATTATCAAACAAGTCTTTAATGATACAATCTTGTATCTTTTCTTCTCCTGTAATCACCTCATAAGTTGTCTTATCCAGCTCGTTTTTGTCTAATCCCAAGCCACTGGTGGTATTTCCCTGAGGATCCATATCAACGAGTAAGGTTTTCTTTCCTTTTGCCGCAAGTGCTGCTGAAAGATTAACCGCTGTCGTTGTCTTTCCAACTCCACCTTTCTGGTTGGCAATTGCAATAATTCTTCCCATTTCTTTCTCCTTTTGAACAATATTATAACACTATTTTTTTTGCATTGCCATATGTCACGTGAAACATTTTATAATATTCAGATGCGAAAAGGAGTATTCATCTGAATACTCCTCAATTGCTTATAAATTTTGAAATGCATCTGTCCATAATAATTAATAAAGCTTTATTATTAATTACATTTGTTCTGGACACTGGATTCCTAATAATTCTAATGCATCTTTAATTACCTGTTTTGCCAAAATAACAATCTTAACTCTTGCTTCTTTTAATTTCTGATCCTCTACATTACACTGATTTTCATGATAAAAACGATTGAGCTTTGTGCTACTCCCATAACATATCTAGAAACTACAGAAGGTTCTAATCTATCTGCTGCCACTTGATCACTTCTGGGAATCTTTCGATTTCCTTTAATAAAGCTACAGATGTTTCATCTGTTACTAAGGATGCATCAATATCTCCAACTTCTGTGATTCCTGTTTTTCTCAACACACTTGCAGCTCTTGCATATGTGTACTGAACATATGGTCCTGTCTCACCATCAAAGCTGTGAATCTTCTCCCATGTAAATGTTACATCTTTGATTCTCTGGTTATACAAGTCATTAAAGATAATTGCTCCAATTCCAACTTTCTGTGCAACATCTTCTTTATCTTTAAGATCTGGATTCTTTTCTGCAATGATCTCTCTGATCTTAGATACAGATTCTTTTAAGATGTCTTCTGCATATACGATATTACCACTTCTTGTTGAAAGCTTTCCACCTTCTAAACTTACTAATCCATAAGGTACATGAATCAGGTTTTCTTTTGCCCATTCATATCCCATTAATTCTACTACTTTAAATACCTGTGCAAAATGTAATTTCTGCTCTAATCCAGTTACATAAATACACTTATCAAAATTATATTCTTTCTTTCGATAGAAAATTGCAGCTAAATCTCTTGTTGCATAAATACTACTTCCGTCTTTCTTCATTACAAGACATGGTGCCATATCATATTCATCAAGATCTACGATCATTGCTCCTTCACTTTCTTTTAGAAGATTTTTCTCTTTTAATTCTTCTACAACTGCTGCTGTTTTATCACGATAAAAGCTTTCACCTGTGTAATGATCAAAATCCATATTCAGCATTTTATAAATTCTTTTATATTCTACCATACTGATGTCTTTAAACCATTCCCAGATAGATAATGCTTCTTCATCACCTTTTTCCATCTTGGCAAACCATTCTCGAGCCTGATCATTTAATGTATCATCTTTCTCAGCTTCTTCATGGAATTTTACATAAATTCTTAAAAGCTCAGGAATACCTTTTTCTTCAACTGCTTCTTTACTTCCCCATTTCTTATACGCAACGATCAGTTTACCAAACTGTGTTCCCCAATCACCTAAATGATTAATTCTTTCTACGTGATATCCCAATTTATCAAAAATATGATATAAAGAGTTTCCAATGATTGTCGTTCTTAAATGTCCAACATGAAAGTTCTTTGCAATATTAGGTGAAGAATAATCGATACAAACAGTTTTTCCTTTTCCGATTTCCTGGGTACCATAAGTATCATTTACTTTTGCTAAAACTTCTTTTACATAATTTTCTTTATTCAAAAAGAAGTTTACATAAGGGCCCATAGCTTCTACTTTTGATACATCGTCGCTTGCAGGAATTTTTTCTGCAAGCTCTGTTGCGATCATATTAGGAGCTTTTCTAAATACTTTCGCTAATTGAAAACATGGAAATGCGAAATCTCCCATATCATCTTTTGGTGGAATTTCAAGAATTCCATCAATCTTCTCTTTATCTAATTCTTCGATTGTCTGATCTAATAAATCAATAACTTTATTTCTCATAATCTTCCCTTTCTATAGTTCGATCAATGCCTGAACATTAATTGAATTTGTCTTCCATCTTGTCACTGAAAATTCTTTTGTAAGTTCTTTTTCAAGGGCACTGCGTTTCTCATAAAACTCTTTTGCATTTTTAATAATTTTAGGTTTTGCTTCTATTTTAATTAATATTTTATACTCATCAATATTTTTTTCAAAGTTAATAACAAAAACCCCTATATCATCCATTAATGTCTCAAATATCTCATGAAATCCTTTCAAAAATGAAAATGTCATACAAACTTTAGATTCCTCTTTTGATTCGCGATAATTTAATCGTGCTGTTGGATATATTTTTTAATATATTTCATCAATTGATCAAACGCTGGAACAAATGGAATCTTTTCATCTTCGTTAACATCTTCAGTTACTATATCATCAAAGAGCAGATCTTCTTCTAATCCCTTTTGATAGCTAAGTAATTCTTCGATTCTATGATCTTTATCATGAATCTTCTTCTGAAATTCTTTGATATCTTTTTCAATCTTTATAACATCTTCTGAAACACTTTGCTTTGATTCTTCGATTTCTAATGGTAACGGTGAAAATATCTTTCGTATCTGATAGATTTTCTGCTGGTTTTCAATCGTACCTTCTTTTTCATTCTTTTCCTGCATGACCTCATACATCTTGCGGTTCAACTGATGTCTGTCTGTTTTTAATAACTGTATCTGTTCTTCCAGATAATCATATAACTGACTGATCAAATAACTTTTTTCTTTCTTCTTCTCCATATTTTTACCACTTTCTTTTTATCATAAACGATAACCATCAGAAATGAAAGTAAAACCTTTTAACAAATTGGTTCCTTTGATGGTAAACCAGCTTTCCTTGGAAAACGTTTTGGTGTTGCTTTTGTCTTATGAATCTTTAAAATTGTTCTCGCCATATCTGTATCCGGAATTTCAAAAGATATAATATCTTCAATATTTCCACCTAGAATTTTCACCGCTTTTTTTGAATTCTTGGCTTCTTCTTTGATATCCCCTGATTTATATGGAAGAAAATATCCCCCTTCTTTTACATAAGGAATACAATACTCTGATAAAACTGTCAGATTTGCCACCGCTCTTGATACTACATAATCAAAATTTTCTCTATATTCTTTTTGTTTTGCAAAATCTTCTGCACGTCCATGAATCGCTGTGATTTTTTGAAGTCCTAATGTGTTGATTACTTCATTTAAAAATTTAATTCGTTTGTTTAAGGAATCTAGTAATACAATCTCTAATTCTGGAAACGCAATCTTTAATGGAATCCCTGGGAATCCTGCACCTGTTCCTAGATCCAGAATTTTTTGATCTTTCAACTCAACTCCACTCTTTACCAATGCCAAGCTATCTGCAAAATGTTTATCGATTACTTCATTTTTTCTGTGATCGCGGTCAGGTTCATCACTTTATTCTTCTCTACAAGCATCTTATAGTACATTTCAAACTGTTCTAACTGATGATCACTTAATGCAATTCCAAATACAGCTGCTTTTTCTCTTAATCTTTCCATCTATTATCTCCTATGGTGCATCTGTTCCAGATAAATCAGCAATACAGAAATATCTGCTGGTGACACCCCTGAAATTCTGGATGCCTGTCCGATAGACGATGGTCTGATCTTTGATAACTTCTGTTTTGCTTCAATTCGCAAGCTTCCAACATCTTCGTAATCAATATCTTCTGGAATTCTCTTTTTCTCCATCTTCTTAAACTGTTTTACCTGTGACAACTGACGTTTGATATATCCTTCATATTTAATATTAATATTTACCTGTTCCTGAACATCCAGATCGTACTCTGGTCTATCTGGATCGATTGGTGCCAAATCCATATAAGTAAGCTCTGGACGACGAATCAGTCTGTCATCTTTGCAGATGATTTTAATGTTGTACTGCCAAGTTTCTCAAGCAATGTCTGAACATTTTTGGATGCACCCACATTAATATCTTCAAGACGCTTCATCTCATCTTCAATCTGCTGTTCTTTTACTAATAACTTGTCATATCGTTCCTGACTGATCAATCCTGCTTCATATCCAATCTTTGTCAGACGAAGATCCGCATTATCCTGACGAAGTAGTAAACGATACTCTGCTCTTGATGTCA
>ENA-OQDF01000401-OQDF01000401.1-human-gut-metagenome-genome-assembly--contig:-NODE-401-length-17794-cov-2.512934_pt1 | contig 17794 bp, 23 predicted proteins | sample MGYA00242769_ERZ504597 | MGnify/ENA primary metagenome ERZ504597 (study PRJEB26092, sample SAMD00036305) | human gut metagenome | host: Homo sapiens | study: EMG produced TPA metagenomics assembly of...
CCGATTCTTGCCCGGCCTCCTCTACACAGCGAAAGATAAAATTCATGATCCGTGCGGCTCCGTCAAATTCCTGCCTGAAGCCGCCAGCTTTACGTATAACAGACTGTCTGGCAACAAAAAATGACAGATATAGTTATTGGAGCGCAGAAGATCCAGATTAAATCGGGCTTCAGATGCGGCTGAAAATGCTCGCTCAGGTCTGTAGTCACCTTATCTTCATCCGTATAAACAGCGTCCAGTTCCGGATCTTTTTCCAGAGCAAGCGCAATCTCATAAAGCGCATTTGGTGCAAGCAGATCATCATGATCCAGTATTCCGGCAAACTCACCTTCCGTCATTGCAAGTGCTGCATTTGTGTTCCCTGCAATTCCAAGATTCTCTTTTAATTCCTGTACACGTATGCGGCTGTCCCTCTGTGTATACTCAGCAAGTACCTGTTTCATCTGTTCATCATCCGGACTGCCGTTTGCAATACACAGCTCCCAGTTGCCGTAAGTCTGTGCCAGAAGTGAATCGATCATCTGACGCAGGAATGTTTCCGGCGTCCGGTATGCCGGAACCGCCACACTGATCAGGGGAGCACTTGAAAATCTGTGATGACGCTGTTTCTCAAGCTCTGCCTCATCCGGTATATAGGCCTCATACCAGGGGCCATATGGTACTTCTTCCGGTTCAAAACGTTCATGAAGGCGTATCCAGAATTCTTTTGGTCCGTAATGCTTAAAATAACGCAGTCCTTTTTTGATCGTATAAGGGTTTAATTTTTTCAGCATCCTTCCCCATTCGATATGCCCTGCCACATCTTTATTTTTACTCATATTTTATTGATACCCTCAGGTTATTTTTCTTTGTTTTTTATATATAATCGGATATCATTTTATCATCCTGCCCCTGTTTTTGCAAGGGCGTATGTCATTCTGCTTGAATTAAGCGCTAAAATAGGATATGATAGATTCTATTGAAACCTTAAGATAAGAAATATAATGGGAGTACAGATTTATGAAATCAAAAAGATTATATAGTGGTCTGATGGCTCTTGGGCTTGCATGTACACTGATATTCCAGACACCTGTCCTGGCAGCCGAAGAAACGGCCGAAACGCAGACCTCTTCCATTTCGACCAACAGCATCTCCGGCTGGCCACAGGGTCCGGATATCACCTCCACAGCTGCAATGATCATGGAAGACAGTACACAGACTACCGTTTATGCCAAAAACATGGACCAGGTTCTTTACCCCGGTGCTACAGTAAAAGTTATGACCACGCTTCTGACTCTGGAAAATGCACAGCTGAGCGATCAGGTTACTATGACCGCGACCGGTGTTTCCGGTGTCACGGACGGTGGTGCAAGTATTTCCGCTCAGCTGGATGAAGTCTTTACTGTAGAACAATGTCTGTATGCGATCATGCTTGCATCTGCCAATGATGTTGCTCTTCAGATTGCAGAACAGATCGGTGGTTCCGTTGACGGATTTGTTCAGATGATGAACAACGTGCTGTCGAACTTGGATGTACCAATACCGTATTCACTAATCCTACCGGACTTCCTGACGAAAATCAGCATACAACCGCTCATGATATGGCATTGATCACAAAAGCGGCTATCGACAACGAATCTTTTCGAGCCATTGCAGAAACCACTTCCTATACGATTCCGGCCACCAATGTATCTGGCGGTGAACGTGTACTGACCAACAACTTCTCTATGCTGAACAATACAAATGCTTCTTATTATCAGTATTGTCTCGGTGGACGCGAGGGATACACAGAAGCTTCCGGAAGTACTTTGGTCTGCGGAGCAGAAAAAAACGGAGTTTCTCTGATCGCCGTTGTTCTCCAGGGTGCATCCGGTACAACTGCTGCCGAAGCAGTCAGTCTTCTCAACTATGGATTTGACAACTTCCAGCTCCTTTCTCTTGGAGATAATGATTTTGATATGGCATCCGGTGGAAACGTATTTGTACCAAACGGTACTACTGCTGATGCACTTACAACACAGGATGGCGAAGTTCAGGATGGACAGTACAACCGTCAGTTTCTTTTTAATGGAACTCCGGTCGGCACTGCGGTTATGTCTGTAACTTCACCGGAAGAAGATACTGCTGTTATTGAAGCCAGCACACAGAATCTGACAAATGCCCAGGATTATACAGTCAGTCATACTTCTGTTCCATACTTGTGATCGGCGGTATCGGACTTTTTCTGCTTCTCCCTGATCCTTTCCGCATCGTGAAGGTTGCAAAATCCTGATTCCTGTCAAACTTACGAACATGCAAGAACCGGCCACTGTCTTTTCAGACAGCAGCCGGTTCTTTTTATCTTTTATTCTCTGCTTCTCAATTATTTTGCTGAATTTCTTTCAGATAACGACCAAGTGCATCTTTCCAGTCTGGCAGTCTTGTGAAACCATGTTCTTCCAGTTTTTTCTTTTCAAGACGGCTGTTTGTCGGACGTTTTGCCTTTGCCGGATATTCTGCTGAACTTACCGGAAGTACTTTTACATCCATACCTGCCTGACGGAAAATTTCTTTTGCAAAATCACACCAGGAAATGTATCCACCTTCATTTGTTGCATGATATTTACCATACTCTTCTTTTTCGAGCATATCCACCAGAAGTCTCGCAAGATCATAAGTATAAGTAGGTGTTCCGATCTGGTCATCAACAACTGTCAGAGTATCATGCGTCTTGCCAAGATTCAGCATAGTTTTGATAAAGTTCTTGCCATTAAGTCCAAATACCCATGCAATACGTACAATATAATGTTTTGGAGCATATTTTTCTACAGCAACCTCTCCATCATATTTTGCCTGTCCATAAACATTCAATGGTTTTACAACCGGATCATCCGGCTCCCACGGACGAGTTCCCTGTCCGTCAAATACGTAATCTGTACTGATATACACCATTGGAATATCAAGTTTTCCACAAATTCTGGCAATATTTCCGTACCTTCTGCATTGACTTTGTGGCAGACTTCCTGGTTATCCTCAGCCGCATCTACTGCTGTCCATGCAGCACAATGAACAACTTTGTCCGGATGTACTTCTCCGATCACACGCTCAACAGCAGCTCTGTCTGTGATATCCATTTCATCCACATCCACACCAACGCCTTCATAGCCTCTTTTGGCCAGCTCATTCATAACATCATAACCCAGCTGTCCTTTTACACCTGTTACTAATACTTCATGCAAAATCCTCCTATATCCGTTTCAGTGAAAAATCCTGGCTCTTTAATGTCAGATTCGGGTTGTAATATGGGTCCCCGTCACGCATGATATCCGGCCAACGTCTTTCAAAAATCTGAATTTCTTTATTAAATCGTGCTACTTTTTCCGGTGTATCCTCCAATCCTCTGGACTTGGATTCATAATGATACAGTTCTGCGTATGGATTATATACGATCAGATAACCGGCTTCTCGCAGTTTCATACAGAAATCAATGTCATTAAATGCAACTGCAAGTTCTTCTGTAAGCCCTCCGACTTTGTCAAAAGCTTCGCGCTTCACCATCATACATGCAGCAGTAACTGCACTGTAATCCTGTGCACAGATGATTCTGTGGCAGTAGCCTGTCGTTCCTCTCGGCTGCAGAACAAAACAATGCCCTGCAATTCCGCCGAAACCAATGACTACACCTGCGTGCTGAATCGTATCGTCCTCATAATACATTCTGGCACCGACAGCTCCAACATCACTGCGCATACAGTAGCCAAGCAGTTCTTCCAGACAATCCTCATTAATGATTTCCGTATCGTTATTCAGCAGAAGGAGATATTCACCCTTTGCAAAAGCAGCTCCATAATTATTGATTGCAGAATAATTGAACTCCTTATCCCAGTAAACCACATGGGCTTTTGGATTCTCTGCTTCCAGTTTTTTGTAATACTGGAAAGTAGCATCATCTGTACTGTTATTTTCAACAATGATATATTCATAATTTTGTAAGTAGATTTCTGATCAATGGAATCCATACACCGTTTCAGATCATCAATATGATCTTTATTCGGAATAATGATGGAAATCAGTGGATCATGGTCTCTGTGAAATCTTGTCCTGTAGAGTCCCAGAAACTCTCCCTGATATACTTCTGCGTCGATACCCGTTCTTCTGTAGTGCTCTTCAATCGCACGCTTCCCGGATTCAAATGCATAAGTTTTGCTCTCCGGATTTTCCGCGGTGGATTCCTCATGACATCTCCAGTGATACAGGATCTTCGGTACATGACAGATCTCTTCCGGGCTGACAGTCTCTATACAGCGGAAAATAAAGTCATAATCCTGCGCTCCGTCAAATTCCTTACGGAGAGTTCCGACCTGTTCAATAACTTTTCTGTCAACAACAAATAAATGACAGATGTAATTTACTGTGCACAGAAGATCCGGATTGTAGTCTGGTTTGAAATGCGGCTGGAAGAATTTATGTCCATCCATCGACATCTTATCCTCATCAGAATAAAGGACCTTCACATCTCTGTTTTTATTCAGTGCCTTCACACATTCAAACAGCGCATTTGGTGTCAGTTCATCATCATGATCTGCAAACGCAATATAATCACCCGTTGCAATCTCAATCGCAGCATTTGTATTTTCAGAAATCTGCAGTGATTCCTCATGAGACACTACTTTAATCCGCTCATCCGATGCTGCAAGTGATTCAAGCAAACCGGCGATTGGTGAATTTGCCCCACTTCCATCTGACAGACAAAGCTCCCAGTTCGGATATGTCTGCTCTTTGATCGTCTCAACCAACTGTCGAAGATATTTTTCCTGTGTTTTATACAGTGGGATCACAATGGAAATCTTTGGCTGAAAATCAAATTTTTCTCTTCTCTGACGTTCCAGTTCCTTCGGTCCCGGAAGATGTCTGACGATCCACTTCTGATATGGGATTTCCCTGGTAGATGCCGTTCTGACCTTAGCTGCAACTTTTCCGACAAGAGCGGCACTTCCCTGTGTTTTCCAGTAACGGATTCCTTTTTTTGCATATTTTTCGATTTTTTTCCGGATCACCACCGTCTGCTGCAACGGAACCACATGTACAGATTTTGTATTTCCGGCATAGAAAACAATGTAAACAACTTTGCCTTTTAGATTTGTCAGCTCCACAAAGAATCCTGATTTGTCTTTGTTTTCCATCTGTTCCATCTCTTCATAAAGCTGTTCTACATCCACACGCTCCGTCCGAAGTACTTCCGCCTGGATTTTTTCTTTATTTTCATCAAAGATCTGGATACGTACTGGTTCTGCTGCCACTGCCCATCCCCGGACACGCAGAAATCCCTGCTGCACTTTTTCCTCTTCAATGTAAAACTGTGGTTTTCCCCTTCTTTTTCAAGATTCTTTACTGAAATCGAAAACCAGCAAAATGTTTTTCCGGCATCTCCGCATAAATACTAAGTTTCTGGTATCCCTCCAGAGATCCCGGAAGCTGTACAGCCGCTGTGATCCGCTCGCCCCGCATCAGGTCTGGATCTTTAAATCGTTCCAGTGCACTGACGACTTCCAGTCGCTGAATTTCTGCCTTTACCTCAGATCCGTCCAGTTTCGCACGCATTTTGGCCTCTTTGGGCCATGTGCCCTGCAGAATATAACAACATGGATCCTGCAGATGGAATCGGTCCTTTGTTACCTCAAAAATTTCTCTTGCCATATAGAATTATCCTACCTCATTTCTCAGTCTTCTCTCAGGGAACAGTCTGCTTCTTTCAGTGACAGATTCGGATTATAATACGGATCTCCCTTGCTCATCTGTTCGCCCCATTTCTCTTCGAAATGTTTTGTTTCCTTTTCGAAACGGAACTGTTTTTCCGGTGTGTCTTCCATTCCCCTTGACTTGGATTCATAGTGATAAAGTTCCGCATATGGTGTAAATACAACTTTCTTTCCAGCTGCCCGCTCTTTCATGCAAAGATCAATATCATTAAATGCAACCACAAACTCTTCGTCAAAACCACCCACAGCTTCAAAATCTTCGACTTTCATAAGCATGCATGCCGCCGTTACCGCACTGATTTCCTGAACATTTACGGCTCTTCCGAAATATCCTTTGTCTTCGCATGATGCCTGGCACATGATATGTCCTGCAATTCCGCCCATTCCCAGGACAACACCTGCATGCTGGATCAGATTATCCGGATAATAAAGTTTAGCACCAACGATTGCGACATCTGGCTGCTGGCAGATCATCAACATTTCTTCGATCCATCCCGGAGTAATGACTTCTACATCATTATTCAGGAACAGCAGATAACTGCCCTTTGCATCCTTTGCTGCAAAATTATTGATTGCGGCATAATTAAATCCCTCTTTCCAGGTGAGCACCCTTGCTTTTGGATAACGCCAGGAAAGATTTTTATAATACTCAAATGTTTCTGGCTTTTCGCTGTTATTTTCAACTACCAGTATCTCGTAATTTTTCCATGTTGATTTCTCATAAATGGAAGAAAGACATTTTTCAAGATCATCAATGTGGTCTTTATTTGGAATAAGGATGGAAACAAGCGGCTCACCCTGAATCTTCACATGACTGCGATACCAGCCCGGATGTTTCGTCATCTCCACTTCAGCCTCAATACCAACTCTTCTGTAATGTTCCTGAATTGCACGGCATCCGGCTTCATACGCATACGTCTTACTCTCTGGATTTGCCGCAACGGAATTCATATGACATCTCCAGTGATACAGTACTCTCGGAATATGGATTACCTGTTTTGCCTGTTCGCAGCAACGCAGGATAAAATCATAATCCTGAGAACCGTCATACTCCTGTCTCAGACCGCCTACCTGATCTACCAGGGCTTTTTTGACTGCAAAAATGTGGCAGATATAATTATTATCTCTTAAACGAAACAGGTTATAATCTGATTTAAAATGGGGTTCAAAATAAAATTCCCCATCCATACTCAGCTTGTCTTCATCTGTATAAACAATCTCCGGCCCCTGATGGTCATTGATGGCTTTGACGATTTCATATAACGCATCCGGTTCCAGCGTATCGTCGTGATCACTGAGCATCAGATATTCCCCCGTCGCCATCTCAATCGCTTTATTTGTATTAATGGAAATACCGCCATTTTCCTCCAGATGTTTGTACAGGATACGGCTGTCTTTTCCATAACGCTTCTGAATATATTCTTCTACTTTCTGATCCGGACTTCCATCTGCCAGACAAAGCTGCCAGTTTGTGTAACTCTGTGCCCGAACAGAATCGATCAATTCCTTTAGATATGGGGTTGGAGTACAGTACAGCGGAATCACAATACTGATCAGCGGATTCTGCTCAAAATGTGTATGTCTCTGTTTTCTGAGTGTACGCCGGTCAGCTTTATGGCGTTTGAACCACTCTTCATAGTCTTCCTTGTGTTCTCCATCTTTGTCTTTATGAAAAAGGCGTCCCCAGAATCCTTTGGATTTCTGCTCTTTACGAAGTGCTTTAATATCGATTTCATAAGTCTTTGTTGTGGAATCTCCACAAAAATGAAGTACGATACGATTCCCCGGAATTTCCAGAAAAGCTGCTGAAATACTGAATCCGATCTCCTGATTTTTGTAATCATCATCGAGATGACGACGTTCCACAACATCCGGTCTGCGTCCTCTTGTGATCTTGCAGTCCAGAAGTTCCGTGTTTTCTTTGTGAACCGTCACTTCCACATTTCCTCTCTGGTCCGTTGTCCATCCCTGGATTTCCAGCATCAGTCCATAAAGTACCTCTACACGGTCAATATGAAATTCTACCAGTTATCATTGACCAGTTCATCCAGGTCATCACCCGCACACTCCCAAAGCAGTGTTTTTTCTTCTCCGTCCAGCAAAAGAAGTTCTAACAGATCGTATTTTCTGCGAAGTTCCAGTACCTCTGGAATCGTCACAGTAAACCCGGAAGAAATCCTTCTGTCTCCACATCCAGAGACTGCGCCACATCCGGGCGTCATATCTCTCGATTTCCGGTATATCGATTACTTCATAACCATCCCCAAGCAACTGAAAGATGCATTTCTTTTTTCAGGATGCATATACCAACCTACAAGGCTCAGCACATGTCCATGTCTGTCATCGTATCTCTCTTCATCAATGCTGAAACAAAGTTTGTCCATAAATATTCCCCTATTTCTTTTTAATACTCCGGTACAGCTTCCATGCCTTTGTATTTTTCATTTCAGAAATCTGATGTTTTAGTTTCTGAATCTCTTTGTCTTTTTCTGCTGAGATCCGTGAAAAACTCATCCAGAACGCCTCCTGTGCTTCAGATTCCTTCATCACTTCAATCTCTATATAAAGTTTGCCTGTATTCTTTGGCAGACTCTCTATTACAAACTGCGGATCTCCGCCTCCAAAATAGTATCTTCCGCTTCCTATCGGAAAACCATTAGAAGAAAAATCCGCCTCTTTTCCGTTTTCAAATACAAGTTTTTTAAGGACCAGTCCCCCGGCAGCTTCCCCGGGATCCAGACGCAGTCGGCGCACATTCTGCGGAACAGTGATTCCGAAATCAATTCCATGTTTTGTCATTGGATAGATATCTGAATCCGCTTCCGAAAAGTCATTTCCTCGGTCATAAAATACCTGCAGTCTTCTCGTTGCACATGCGGCACGGATCCGGTCATAATATGCCATGATATCTACCTTGCCAGGTGAAACCTCATCATACATTTCCCGAAGAGCACATGACCGCCTTCCATATATTTCTGGAAATTACGCTCCATCTCTGCATAAATTTCCAGTTCTTTCTCACTGATTCCTGCCTTTTTATAGAAATCAAGATCACGCAGTACAGCACGCTTGCCATCACTTTCCAGATAGTAATGGATCATTCTGTAAAGGATGAAATTGCACGGAATCGGAAAGCGGAAGGTCCATTCATAATCGATTACGGACACTTCGGAATCCTGAAGCAGAATATTAGCTGGCACAAGATCAATATTGGACATGCCGCTGCAACGACAGCTTTCACTGATTTCTGCATCACCAAAGACCTGCACGAATTCCGGTGTTTTAAAGAACATCTCTCCTTCATGGATACGACGGATCTTTTTGATATAGCTGAAAAACAGCTTCTCAAGCTCTTCTGTCTTTCCTGCCTCCAGAAGTTCGTCCAGTCTTCCTTCCAGTGTCTCTCCCTGCAGATATTCCAGACGTACTCCATCATTCTCAACTGTACAGGTATTCAGTTCCAGACCTTCTCTTCCGTAAAAGGTTCCCAGTTCCCTGGAGATTTTTTCCAGATTCTTCACATGTTCTTCAGAAGTTTTTTCTGTCGGTAACTTACGGACATATCTTCTCCCTGAAGAGTTTTCACAGATTTCCGTACGCACAGAATGCCGGATCTCTTTCATTGGAAAACTTTACATAAATGGTTTCTGCTTCTTTCTTTTTCCTTTTCCGATCAGAAGAAGAAAAGAATTGGCAAAATCCGGATACATATCATTCGCAAGAGTGAATCATATACCGCAGATTCCTGGAAAAGCTGCAAACGCAGTCTGTCATAATTTGTTTCCAGACGATTCAGTTCTCCCTTCAAAGGAAGGCGACGGTCTGAATAAATCGTCATTGGTAATTTGTAATCCGGAAATGGATAATACCAGGATGCTTTAAGATCTCCTGCCTCTTTCAGGATTGCTGACATTTCTTTTCTGGAAAATGTCTTAACGCCACTTGTTGTCGGATAACCTTCCAGACCTTCAAAGAGAGTTCCAAAATGATCTTCCGTACATCCTGCCCAGTACTTCAGCCCCAGACGATTTTCGATTGCAAGAACGATCTTACCATCCGGTTTTAGATGTCTGGATATGATCTTAAGGAAATCCACATAAGGAGTCTCACTCTGTATATAAGCTTCTCCATATTCAAACACACCGATCAGTGTAATATAATCATATTTTTCGGTAAGCGTCTTCTCGACTTCCTGAAAATTCCCCATAAGGATCTTCAGATTGTCACAGTCTCTGTGTCTCCATGCATTGATCTGGCTTCGCTTTCTTGAAGTTCAATACAGGTAACCTTTTTGGCTTTTTTGCAGAGAGCGCCGGTCACAGCACCACATCCGGAACCGATTTCAAGAACATTCTCTTCACCTGTAAACGGAATCCAGCTCAGTATATTTTCCCTGATATGAGAAAAATGATAGAGAATCGGCCAGCTCGCCCGCTCTGCAATAACTCCGTTCCATTGTTTTTCCCGGTAATTGCGTGCTATTTCCAGCATCTCATCCTCAATTGCACCATCTGTATACAAATCTTTGCCCGGATATAGTGTATCATCCAGAATTACCTGTCCGATTTTTTCCATTATTCCTCTCCGTACTGAATTTCTACTTTTGAATTCATATCATAAAATCCTACGGTATTCTGCGTTGAGATCACCGTAATATTACATGCATCATATAATCTGTGGAATACCGTAAAGTCTCCATCCTTATAGCCGGTACATCCAAAGGAAAGCAGATACTCCCCACCCTGCAGGAACATATCCTGTGTAAAGGTTACGGTACATACATCTCCGGCTTCAGAATGCTCAATATGCATTTTTTCAAACATCGTGTTGGTTCCTGTAATTTCTGTTCCACGAATATCCTTAAATGTATATGCCATGATCGGTTCCTGAATATTCTCATGAAATGCAACCCTCATCTTGATCGTAAAGGTTGTTCCCTTGTCGATGGTATTGGTATAACGGCCCTTTTCATCCATCACAACAAAATCTGTGATCTCAGCAAGTTTGCTGCCATATTCCAGCATATTCGGATTTACCTGGAATTTTTCACTCCAGTTTTCCTTTTTCTTTACTTCTTTTTCCACTTTCCTGGTCGGATCCTGGCCTACCAGAAGCTGCTTGTACATATCTACCATCTGCTTTGGAGAACCTTCTTCCAGCTTCACACCCTTATTCAGAAGAATAACTCTGTCACAGTATCTGGAAATACTACTCAGATCGTGGCTTACAAAAAGGATCGTCCGGCCCATTTTCTTAAATTCTTCGAATTTACGATAACATTTTGCCTGAAAGAACACATCCCCTACAGAAAGTGCCTCATCAACGATCAGAATTTCAGGATCGATATTGATTGCAACGGCAAAAGCCAGACGAACGAACATACCACTGGAATATGCTTTGACCGGCTGATGTACAAAATCGCCGATGTCTGCAAAATCCAGAATATCCTGCAGTCTGGCATCAATCTCCTCTTTGGAAAAACCCATCATAGTTCCATTGAGATATACGTTCTCAATCCCGGTATACTCCATATTAAACCCGGCTCCCAGTTCCAGCAGAGCGGAAATTCTCCCATCTACTGTGACTTCTCCGCCGGTAGGATTCAATACACCGGTAATGATCTTGAGGATCGTGGATTTACCGGAACCATTTGTCCCAATAATTCCCACTGTTTCTCCTCTTTTTACATCAAAGCTGACATCCCGTAGTGCATAATGCTCTCTTACAGGAACTTTCATTCCCAGAGCCTCTTTCAACCGGTCAGACGGCTTATTATATAATTTATACATCTTATCCAGATGTTTTACCTGAATTGCAAATTCACTCATTCTACTCTCCGCTTACAGTACATCTGCAAAATGTACCTGAAGTTTTTTAAACAGTCTGGTTCCAAGCACAAATACGATCAGGGTAAATCCCCAGAAGTAAAGTGTCAGCACCGGATGCTCCCAGATTGCTACTTTGTTGATCAGAGAATCCCTGTATCCCTGCACAATATAGAATACCGGATTCAGTTTCAGTATATTTGCCAGAAGTCCTCCAAGACCAAGATCATTAAAATCCCACATGATCGGGGTAACCCATACACCAACCTGGAGCATAATGTTGATGATCTGACTCAGATCTCTGAAGAATACAACCGCCGCACTTGTCATATATGTGACTGCCAGAATCAGCATAAAAATGCAGAAGCTGTAGTATACCAGTTGCAGTGCATACAGACTCGGCGGATATCCCATGCAGGTATAGATCACCAGTACGATCACAACAAAAAAACAATGTACAAATACCGCTGAAAATACTTTCACTACCGGAAGGATCCGAATGTTAAATACTACTTTTTTTACCAGATAATTATATTCCAGAAGTGCATTCGTTCCTCCGGTCAGGCCCTCCTGAATAAAGAACCAGGGGACAAGACCTGCGATCAGCCAAAGTACAAATGGAACACCTTTATCCGAACCATTGCGAAGCGCCAGTCCGAATACAAACCAGTAAACGCAGATCGTTACGATCGGCTGAACAAATGCCCAGACTGTTCCAAAATAGGAACCCGCATATTTTGTTTTGAAATCATTTTTTGCCAGAGAAAACACTAATTTGCGGTTTTTGTAGATTTCCCCAGGCAGCCATGTTTCTTTTTTCAATCCTTTTTACTCCTGTTGGCAGTATATTCCTTAAAACTTCCCCATTTCTGATCTTTGTCAGAGAGGATCAGTTCCATACCTTCCGGAATCGGCCATTCTACTCCGATATCCGGGTCATTGTATGCAAGACCGCCCTCATCATTCGGATGATAAAAATCGGTACATTTATAAGCAAATTCTGCAGAATCAGAAAGAACAACAAATCCGTGAGCAAAATTCTTCGGAATAAAGAACTGTTTCTTATTCTCTGCAGAAAGAAGGACTCCATACCACTGTCCATATGTCGGGGAACCTTCTCGCAGATCGACCGCAACATCAAAAACTTCTCCGCTCACTACACGAACAAGTTTATCCTGTGGATAGTTGATCTGGAAATGAAGTCCACGAAGTACGCCTTTACGGGAACTGGACTGGTTATCCTGTACGAATTCCATATCGATTCCGGCTGCTTTGTAATCGTTGTAGTTATATGTTTCCATAAAATATCCGCGTTCATCACCGAATACTGCCGGTGTGATCACTTTCAGGCCTTCAATATGACATGTCTCTACTGTAATTTTTCCCATTTTATAATCCCTCCGCTATTTCAATCAGATATTTTCCATAAGCAGTCTTAAGAAGAGGCTGTGCCAGTTCAACAAGCTGCTCCTTTGTAATAAATCCGCGTTTGTATGCAATCTCTTCGATGCAGGAAATGTACAGTCCCTGACGTTTCTGGAATGCTGCAACAAAATCTGCTGCATCAAGCAGAGAATCATGATTTCCTGTATCCAGCCATGCAAATCCACGTCCCAGAGTCTCTACCTTCAAGTTCCTCTTCTCAGATATTCGTTGTTGATGCTGGTGATCTCAATCTCACCACGGGCAGACGGTTTTACATTTTTGGCGATTTCTACAACATCATTATCATAGAAATACAGACCCGGTACTGCATAGTTTGACTTCGGATGTTCCGGTTTTTCTTCAATAGAAAGGCTTTGCCGTTCTCATCAAATTCTACAACACCATATTCTCTAGGATCTCTTACATAATAACCGAAAATAGTCGCACCTTTTTCTTCTTCTGTGCGTCTGTAAGCATTCTGAAGGACTCTGGAAAAGCTCTGTCCGTAGAAAATATTATCTCCAAGTACCAGGCAACTGCATCATTGCCAATGAAATCTGCACCGATGATAAATGCATCTGCCAGTCCTCTCGGCTGTTCCTGTACTGCATATTCAAATCTCATTCCAAGCTGGCTTCCATCTCCCAGAAGATCACGGAAAACCGGAAGATCTCTTGGTGTAGAAATGATCAGAACCTCACGGATTCCGGCAAGCATCAGTGTAGACAATGGATAATAGATCATCGGTTTGTCATAAACCGGCATGATCTGTTTGGAAATTGCCTTTGTTAATGGATATAATCTGGTTCCTGAACCACCTGCTAAAATAATACCTTTCATTATGTTTCCTCCTTTATTTCAAGTTCTTTATTTATTTTCATCCATTCTTTATATGAAGTGCGATCAATAATGCGATCAGAATCACTGCCATGACTCCCATTGCGATCAGAAGAGCTTTCATCATACCGGATAATCCCTCGGTACGGATCTCCTGAATCTGCTCGGACATGGATTTCTGTCCAGTCTGAACCTCTGCCTGAGAATCATTTTCCGTCGTCTCCAGCGAATCTGTCACAGTTTCAGCCGCCTCTGTTTCTGAAGGTTCTGCTGCTGTTTCAGCTGTCTCTTCCACGGCCGGAGTTTCTGTCGGCTGTGCTTCTGCCACATAGCCGACAAACTGTCCACTATAGTAATATCTGTCAACGTCTTACCATTCGCTCTGCTGTATCGGTTGTCAGATCATTAACCGTAACACCTTTGGCACTGTCATTGCTGTTCCGTCCACATCGATCGTATCAAAATTATCAAATGCATAATTAAATAATGATGTACTGTCCGTACAGTTGATTCCAAGATCTGCCGCACGCATGGTAACTGCTATATACGTACGTCCGTTTCGTTCGGCAGCTGTCACAAGTGTATGCTGTGCATCCGTTGAAAATCCGGTCTTACCGCCTATGCAGTCTGCATAATAAAGATTGGACTCTTTTGCCATGAGCGGCATATGCGTATGCATAACCCTTGCTTCGCTTAAATTCGTTGCCGGGATCTTATAATTCGAACATTTCATCACCTGACGGAAACGTTTATTTCGAAGGCATGCACGCATGATCTTTGCCAGGTCATGAGCACTGGAATAATGATTTTCATCCGGCAGCCCACTGGCATTGGCAAAATGTGTATGTGTACATCCAAGTTCTTTTGCCTTCTGGTTCATCATTTCAACAAATTTGCTTCTGTCCCACCTACCGTCTCAGCAATCTGTGCACAGACTTCATTGGCTGATTTAATATATGCAGCCATCCAGCAGTCCTTCATCGTCATCGTTTCACCAAGCTGTGCGTTGATGTTACTGCTGTCCCAGGTGACATCCCTGATTCCTGTTTCTGTAAAAGTAACAATATCCTTTGGGGAACTGTTCTCGATCGCAACCAACATCGTCATGATCTTTGTCGTGCTGGCAGGATAACGATATTCGTCCATTCCTTTGTCATACAAAACCGCTCCCGTATCTGCATCGATCAGAACTGCGGTTTCTGACGTGACAGCAGGAGCTGCCGGCCAGCCTGCAATGCTGTCACTCGCTACCGGTGCAGGAGTTCCATTGGCAGTTACGGTTGCTGCCTGTGCTGTCGCAGAAGACACCAGGATCACTGCCGCACCAACACCAGCCGCAATCCGGTATATTCCTTTGTTCATCTATTTACCTCCATTGTCATAAACTGTTATCTTATGTAGCCTGTCAGATTCTGCTTTTTAGAGCTAGACATATCTCATATTATTTTCTCACAATCGCTCTGTAAATTCAATGCCTATTTTCGCTAAAATCTTTTTCCATATCTCTGTGCATAAAAACGCTGTACAGATCAGGAGAATTCCTGAAATATACAGCGTTTCTGATCTCATCTTTTATGAGATATTATTTTGTTTTATACATTGCTTCGTAATATTTCTGATAGTCACCACTGGTAACATTTTTCATCCAGTCTTCATGCTCAAAGAACCACTGGATTGTCAGACGGATACCATCTTCGAAACAGGTTTCCGGATACCAGCCAACTTCCTCTTTGATCTTGTCCGGTGCGATCGCATAACGACGGTCATGTCCCTTACGATCTTCTACATATGTGATCAGGTTCTCACTGACAAGTTCTTTACGAGGATCCCTTCCGGGAGCATCTCCTGCAGAGTATCCAGAATGATATGGATGATCTGAATATTCTGTTTTTCGTTGTGACCGCCGATATTATATGTCTCGAAAAGTCTTCCCTTTTCCTGTACCATATCGATTCCTTTTGCATGATCCATAACATAAAGCCAGTCACGAACATTTTTTCCATCTCCGTATACCGGAAGTTTCTTTCCCTGAAGTGCATTGTTGATGATCAGCGGAATCAGTTTTTCCGGGAACTGGTATGGACCATAGTTATTACTGCAGTTTGTGATATTTGCCGGGAATTTGTAAGTATCCATGTAGGATTTTACCAGCATATCAGAGGATGCTTTACTTGCAGAATATGGACTGTGCGGATCATATGGAGTTGTCTCATAGAAAAATCCGCCGTCCTCTTCCAGAGAGCCATATACCTCATCCGTTGATACATGCAGGAATTTTTTGTCCGGTTTGAATGTTCCGTCCGGAAGTTCCCATGCAGATTTTGCTGCATTCAGCATAACCAGAGTTCCAAGTACGTTTGTCTTAACAAAAACTTCCGGATTACGTATACTTCTGTCTACATGACTCTCTGCTGCAAAATGAACGACTCTGTCAATGTCATTTTCATCAAAGATCTTCATGATTGCTTCGCTGTCACAAATATCAGCTTTCACAAATGTGTAATTTTCACGGTCTTCAATATCTTTCAGATTTTCAAGATTTCCTGCATAAGTCAGTTTATCTACATTGATAATACGGATCTCGTTGTCATATTTTTTAAACATATAATGAATATAGTTGGATCCGATAAATCCTGCACCACCAGTTACAAGGTATGTTCTCATTATTTTACTTCCTCCTGAAAAGCGCCCTCCATTTGGGAGAGCGCTGTATTTTATTATTTACTTACAAGCCGGGTCCGTCGGGTCAAAGTTCTTGCTGCCTCTTAAAGGTGTGAGTGCTTTTCTGCCCAGAGGTCCTTTTGAGTGCTTCATTGGATGTATATGTGCCATCAAAGATATGGATCTTGGAACCATTGCAGTTGTCCCAAACCCATTTTGCATCAGCTACACAGGCACGGATGCATCCGTGAGATGCCGGATTTCCAAGTCTCAGGTATTCTCCAACCGGAAGATTATAACTGTTTGCCTGACCACATGCTACGGAATGAACAAAAATACCATTCACAACATGTGTTCCATACTGTCCCCAGGATGGTCCCATCAGTTCCTGCCAGCGTCCTGCTCTGTGCATTGTCCATGTACCGGTAGGTGTCTCTGTACCGGCTTTACCAACAGAAACGCGGATTGTTTTGATCGGAATTCTCATGGTGCTGTCTGTGTAAACAGTCAGCACTCCGTTCACACGATCACAGGTCAGATAATAGCTGCTGCGTCTGAACTCATTTGTTCTGTCGTTGACTCTGTATCCTCTGCTGTTAAATCTGTACTGCATACCATTGATCCATCTGGTTGTATTCTTGACATATTTACCAGTCTTCGGATCGATATAACGTACATAGTTTCTGTTGTTATTTACAACAACCCAGCCAGCCTCAATGAAACGACCTCTGCCATCCAGGCTTCCGTAAGTTCCATTGTGTTCTACACCGGTTTTATTTGTTACAGCTGTCAGATTCTTGAAATAGAAGTAATAGAATCTTCCGTCTGTCTTGATACGTTTCCAGCCATTTTCTGCAAGTACACCGCTTTTGGAAGCATAATAGTATCTGCCATTATACTTAACCCATTTGCTTTTGTATACTTTACCTCTATATGATTTGGAACTGGATCTCTGGAAGAAGTAATATTTACCATTAATTTTGGTAACACCACTTGCCATACGTCCGTCTGCGAGATAATATCTTCCGCTCTTCCAGCAGTTTATAAAAGAGTTACCTTTGGAAGAGAAATAGAACCATCCGACAAATTTACCATTGACAGTAACTTTCTTGATTCCCTTCTGTTCCTGAACACGTCCTGCTACTTTTCCGAAATAATAATAGCGGTTTCCTGCTCCGGAAAGTTTCACCCAACGATTTTTCCAGGTAGCGCGACGTCCGTTGCCGGTGAAATAGTATCTGTATTTACCGTATTTGATCAGTTTGTTTCTGTATGCAACACCATTACCGTCAGCCATATAATAATATCTGTCAGCACCCTTGACTGGTT
>ENA-OQDF01000402-OQDF01000402.1-human-gut-metagenome-genome-assembly--contig:-NODE-402-length-17790-cov-2.060748_pt1 | contig 17790 bp, 22 predicted proteins | sample MGYA00242769_ERZ504597 | MGnify/ENA primary metagenome ERZ504597 (study PRJEB26092, sample SAMD00036305) | human gut metagenome | host: Homo sapiens | study: EMG produced TPA metagenomics assembly of...
TGCATCCGATGGTTGTCCTTGGAGCCGTTTTGGGAGTTATCGCGTTTTATATACAAGGGTGTGAGAAGTGGGATGGTACGCATGTCTCTATATCCATGGTGATGCTAGCTTTGCTTATCAACCTTTTTTTGATACCGGCTGTACCCGGTTCCGGGCCTGAGATCCGTGGAAATGGTGAGATGTTTCCTTTGAATGGTCCTAGTTGGTCTTTGTTCTTCGAGTATATCGGAAATATTATGTATGCTTTGTTTATTCGTCGGATGTCAACGAAGGCGCTTACGGCACTTATTGTCTTGGCGGGAATCGGATTGGCTTCGTTCGCTATATTCAATTTTTCCGGTGCGGGGCACCTAGGTGTGGGGTGGACGATGGAAGAGTACAATTTGATCGGTGGCTTTTTACGAGTGTTATTTTCTTTCTCGATGGGATTGTTGATGTCGCGCGTTTTTAAGCCCATTCATGTCAAAGGTGCTTTTTGGATCTGTAGCCTGGCGATCGTCGTTTTACTCTCCATGCCCTATGTCGGTAATGGTGAGACCTTATGGATGAACGGTATCTATGATTCCGTATGCGCGATCCTGATATTCCCTATGCTTGTTTATCTGGGGGCTTCCGGGAAGACAACCGATAAGCATTCCGCCCGTATTTGTAAATTCTTTGGGAGATATCTCTTATCCTTTGTATATGGTACATTACCCTCTTATATACTTGTATTTTGGGTGGGTGAAGAAGGAGAACCTTACATTTGCCGAGGCATGGCCGGAGGCATTGGCCTTGGTTCTCGGAAGTATTGCGCTGGCTTATATCAGTTTGAGGATATACGACGAGCCTGTCCGCAGGTACCTGACCAAACGTTTCTTGCGGGTACGTAAATAAGCCCGATTGGATAGCCTATAGACTTGCCCCAGTACTTCGTAAGGAGTACTGGAATACTTTGATGAAAGTACCGAAGTACTTCCTACGTGGTACTGGAGTACTCCCGCCGGGAGTACTGGGCTGACTGTCGGGGGTGTCTCGCTGTTTTATCAATCTTTATCCGCTATACGATCTAAGAGGATAGACACATGTCTGCCGTCCATCAAGCCATGATGAGCCGTTACGGAGATAGGGAGCATCCGATGTCCGTTCTGCTCGATCAGCTTTCCGGTGGAGATGCGGGTAGCGGAATCGCCTGTACGGAAAGAGGAAGCGTGTTTCATCTCCGTGAAGGCGATCCATGGGACCGGGGAGAAACGGACTAGGTCTTGCCGGTCAGATTCCCTATCTTTGCAAAGGCCTGTGAGAGCTTGCACACGTTCGATCTCTTTCTGTGCGTTTTGAAGGAACAGTTGCCTGTCCGGTGTATATTCGAAGAAGCCGAAGCCGAATGTTCCGTCTTCTCGCCCAATCGTTGTTCCCACGTGGATTCGGTCGAAGCAGACAGGGATGTTGTCGATGATCCGGTACCGGAACTCTTCCACCTCATTAACGGCTGTCATAATCTTATGTAAGGAGTAGAGGAAAAAAGAGGCATGATCCGCTTTCGCCTCTTTATAGATGGAGGTCACGTCTATCTGGGTGGTCAGTCCAAAGAAAGGGTCGTCCATAGAACCGAAAAACAGGAAATGTTCTTTCCGGTTCCAATGCTCTAGGTCAATAGGATGCTTCATGATTCTTTATTTGTTGGGTTTACTATTTTGTGGAAAGCGATGCGTTCCGTACCATTCGCGATGTAAATGATACCGCATTGCTTGAAGCCATGCTTTTTCAATAAGTTTTGCATGACAATATTATCCCGGTGTGTATCGATACGGATATTATCGCAATGAGCGAATGCCCATTTTAGACATTCGGTCGAGATCCCCTTTTGCTTACCGTTGGAGGCCATGCGATGGATCACGGCATAAGGTTCATCGTTCAGCCATTCGCCTTCATAGATCTTTAGGTAAGTAGTCGATTCCCTCGATGTAACAAAAGGTCCCCACTAACTCGCCCTGCTCATTTTCGCATACGAAACTATGGCTGGCCTTGATCTCGTTGGAGATCAATTCCTCGGAAGGATATCCATTGATCCATTGATTGCCGTTGCCATGCTCTTGCATGAATCTGCGTGCATAATCGTACATAGCCATTACCTCGGCAGATCTTCTTGTCGTGTTCGTCTGATATTCATGATCGGTAGAAAAAGTTATCCCGCAAAGTAGTATATTATTGTTATCTTTGCGAATCTAGTCGAAAAATATATAAACCAATTAAATCAAAATATCATGGAACCATTAAAAATTGCTACCGTGCAGTTCGAGACACGGGATAACGATAAAGTGTATAATCTTTCTATCATCGGGAGATGTGCCGGAAAGCGTCGGTAGAGGGAGCGGATGTAGTGGCTTTTCACGAATGCTCGGTTTGTGGATATACGTTTGCCAAGGACTTGTCTCGCGAGGAATTGTTGGCTATTGCCGAACCGATCCCCACGGGGGAGAGTACGCAAGCTTGATCGCCATCGCCAAAGAGTTTGGCGTCACGCTACTGGCCGGATTCTTTGAGCGGCATGGGGATCGTATCTATAAAGCGCAAGTTTGCGTGGATGGCAATGGCTTGAAGGCAAAGTACCGCAAGCTACATCCGTTTATTAATCCGAATATCTTGCCGGGCGATCAATATGTGGTTTTTGAGATCAAGGGATGGAAATGTGGCATATTGATTTGCTACGATAATAATATCATAGAGAATGTCCGTGCCACGGCCTTATTAGGGGCGGATATCATTTTCATGCCTCACGTGACGATGTGTACCCCTTCCCCTCGCCCCGGGGCTGGTTTGATAAATCCTATGTTATGGGAGAACCGGGCAAACGACCCGACTTCCTTGCGACAGGAGTTCGATGGCCTGAAGGGACGTGCTTGGCTTATGAAATGGCTTCCCGCTAGGGCGTACGACAATGCGGTATATGTGGTATTCTCCAATCCGATCGGGCGTGATTATAATGAGATCAAGAACGGTTGCTCGATGATTCTGGATCCTTTCGGCGATATCGTGGCGGAATGCCGTAAACTGGGTGATGATTTCGTGATCGCTACGGCTATCCCTGAGAAATTGAGACAGGCTGGAGGATATCGTTACCGAAATGCCCGTCGTCCGGAACTTTATGCGGATATTATCGGCCAACCGCATGAGTCCAATCAAAAGGTAGCATGGTTAACAGAAACAACAAATAGCAAATAAATAGTATGCAACAAACAACAATCTCTAAGTCACCTCGTGTAGAGGTGGTGGATGCGCTACGTGGATTCGCTGTCTTGGCAATCTTATTAGTGCATAATGTGGAACATTTTATCTATCCGGTCTATCCGGACCGGCTACGCTGCCGGGATGGTTGAACGTATTGAATGAAGGCGTGTTTACGGTGGTATTCGCTTTGTTTGCCGGGAAATCGTATTCTATCTTTGCCTTGTTATTTGGTTTTACCTTTTATATACAGTATTCGAACCAGCAGGCGAAGGGAAAAGACTTCGGTTACCGCTTCCTTTGGAGATTACTGCTGTTGACGATCTTCGCTACGTTGAACGCCGCTTTTTATCCGGCAGGCGATGTTTTGCTGCTGTATGCGATCGTGGGCGTTGTTTTGTTTATCGTGCGTAAATGGAGCGATAAGGCTGTCTTGATAACGGCTATTATCTTTTTATTGCAGCCGGTGGAGTGGTATCATTATATCGCTAGCCTGTTTAATCCGGATTACCAATTACCCAATTTAGGAGTAGGGGAGATGTACTCAGAGATGGCGGAGCATACCAAGCGGGGGGATTTATGGAATTTCATCTGGCAGAACGTGACGTTAGGACAAAAGGCTAGTTTGCTCTGGGCTGTTGGTGCCGGCCGGTATGTACAGACCTGCGGGTTGTTTATGCTGGGAATGTTGATCGGGCGCAGGAAGCTATTTATCTCCTCGGAGGAGAATTCCCGTTTTTGGATAAAGACTTTGATAATTACCGCAATTGCTTTCGGTCCTTTATACCAACTGAAAGTATTGTTGATGGATACGGCGGATAGCGCTATCGTGCGTCAGACAGCGGGGTCGTCCTTGATATGTGGCAGAAATTCGCTTTCACGTTTGTATTGGTCTCCTCTTTCGTGTTACTGTACCAATGGGAGGGCTTTAGGCGTTTCACTTCCGTCTTGCGCTCGTATGGGAAGATGAGTTTGACGAATTACGTGTCGCAATCCTTTTTCGGTGCGTTGATCTATTTCCCGATCGGCTTGAATTTGGCTCCTTACTGCGGTTATACGGTCAGTATGTTCATCGGTATCGTCTTTTTCTTCTTGCAAGTACGCTTCTGTAAATGGTGGGCAGAAAGACATAAACATGGGCCGTTGGAAGGTATTTGGCATAAATGGACATGGGTAGGTTCTAAGTAGAAATATGTAAGAGAGCCTAATCTATGGCAAGGCAGAGACGAGGTTCTCTTTCCTATCATAGATTAGGCTCTCTTAGCTATCATAGATTCTACTCTATGACAGGCATATGTGCTTCTTTTTATCTTCTGCGTCGTACACTGCGCACAGGGCAGATTTCTCTGCTTTCGGCGCTTTTACTTTAGCAGCTTTCTCTGGAGCGGCCTCCTTGGTGGAGCCTTTGTCTTTCCGGGCACTTCTCTTGGCTGCTTTCTTCGCGGCTTTGCTGTCTACCGCTACTTGAGTCGTATCCGGTTGATACCAGAGTGATTTCTCAAAGCTGGTTAATTGACCTTCGATACGAGCTTGCTCGTTCTTTAAGGAATCCGGTGTCGGGCAATACGCCTGCAATGGCAGATTCATCAAGTTTTGGGTCTTGATGATATCCCCCTCGAACATCCGGCGACGGAAATAGTCATCCATCGTAAAAGTCATGGCGTTATTCATATTAGACGTCATGATGTATGAATTGCTGATATACGGACGTATGTTCTCGTAAGGCAGCCAGAACATAGGCATGGTTGTCTCTCCCATATCACCTGTAGAGGTAAGGATCGGGCAAATCGCCAATATCTTGACATCAAAAGCGGAATTATTCTGGTCGAAATACCATGCTTCTTTTACATAGTAAGACCGCACGTCGGCTGCAGGTATATCGCTTTCATTGATTACGAAAGTCGGTTCCTCACCCGCTCTCCCCGGTATCTCCTCATAAAGGATGTAGAAGCGATCCAGCAAATCCTTGAAGTTGATCAAATGGGCTTCGTCAAATTCCTCGTATCCGTCCAGATACTCATAAGCCTTGATCTTGTTCTCACCTAAAAGCTGGAAGATTACGGAGAAAAGATTCATCTGTCCGTTCATCGGGCGGGTCGGGTAATAAAGCGGAGCGTTCTGCTCTTTCATCAAGTCCACCTGCCGGTAGATAATACGCATCCAGCGAGCGTTCCCGATCTCTTGCGTCAAACGCTCGTTCATATCTTGGGCCCGTACGGTCAGTTCGGGTAAACCGGTATCTTTCTTATCGTTTCTTTCCCCACGGCTGGCTTGAGGCGAACGGCGACGCGTTTGTTGTTGCTGCGTAGCTTCGTTCTCAACTTCTTCTTGCGCATGAAGAGGCATCGCTGTTAAAAAAGTGGCGGCCAAAGCGGCTATGTAATACAGATGTTTCATACTGCGAATCTTAATTTACGATTACTTCGATAGTCGGTATGGTACGTTCGATACCGTCCGGACCTTTCGCAACTACACGGGTGATATAAAAAACGTTTACCCTTACTTAAATTGCGGATATAGTTTTTCTGACGTTGCGAGAAGTTGGTTCCTTCGGCCACTTCCGGGATAGCGTTACCCATGGAGTCGAAGAAAGTCAGCTCAAAACGTAATACCGTATATTTTACATTTAGCAAATCATCGTCGATAGCGGCCAGAATACCGTCAGCCTCTACCAAACTACGTTTGGCGATCATACCTCCCTTGAACTTACGGACGTTACCGTTTTGATCCTTATACTCGATATAAGGTAGGGGATCGGGGAGGGCACGCACGCGGAAGGTAGTCTTTGCCATCTCTATGTTCCGGCCATCCGCCATGCGAGCGTTGACCGTGATCACGGCTTCCGTCCCTACTTTAGACGGGCGGGCTTCCCAACCATCCTTGCTGCGGGTTAATGTGCCGGTTCGTCATGGTAGCTGACACATTACCGCTCGGTACACCCGGGACGGCGATACGCATCGGGTTGCGATACCGGCATATATACGTTCATCAATGTCGGTGCCACGGTAGCTGTCGGCTCGGTCACGAAATACTCGCTCTCGAAATCCCGGCGCATGATGCTGCCGTCGCTATTCGGCATCTCGATATAACCTTTGATCGGGAATGTCCCGGCAGCTCCGGTATTCACCGTGAAGACTCCTTTATTCTCGTAAGGTAATTCTTTTCCGTTTACATAGATCGTAGGACGTTTCGTAGAGTCTACCGCCGATAATACGATATTCGCCTTGTACTGGCTTCCTCGCATTACGATCTGGCTTTCCGGTATTACTTGCGCCGTGATCTGGTTCACGCGGTAATCGCCAACGTCTACGCTATTCAATAAGTTCGATAAGACCTCACCTTCGGCGTAGCGAACGTCACTTTGCATTTTTGTTAACAGGGTAACAGCCGCCGCTACCGGCATATTCTCGAACAAAGCCTCTTCCCAAGTACGGGTATTGATCCCCGCTTTATGAGGGGGAGTCGTGCTTAGGTTCGCCTCCAATACGGCAGTCTTCGCCGAATCTTCGATAAAGCCGCCCATCCAGATACGGTACTTATCAATTTCCGCTCTCAGCTTTTTACCTTCTCCGCTTACAGGAGAGAGCATTACACGGGAGGCGGCTTCCAAATCATCCTTATGCTCGATGCTGTTTACGTTGGCATTCTCGCCATCAGCTACCTTAGCGATACGGATCTTTAAATCTTGTATATACGTATAGAGGCTATCTGAGGCTCTTTTCACCTCACGGGCCTTCAATGCCACTCACCCACTTTCTGGGGATTCTCTTGGTAATAAGCTTCCATCTCGTCCGCTACAATCTTGTTTCGGCGGGAGGAGTTATCGATAGAGGTTCGCAAGCTACCTTCCACCAACTCAAAACCATCCAGCACCTCCGACGACACGTTCAGTGCATCATGGCGATGAACACCAGATACATCAGGTTGATCATCCGCTGACGGGGAGAATTGGGATTATTTGATATTCCTGCCATATTTCTTTACTTCATTGGGTTGTTTGTATACGGAGCCTGTTGTTGCTGTTGGTAACCATAGGGTTGCTGATATTGCTGTTGGTAACCGGGCTGTTGTGGCTGCTGATACATCGGTTGTTGAGGTTGTTGTTGCGGCTGCGCCGGTTGTTGGTAGCCCATATTCACGGTCATCGCTTGCAATAAACGACTGTATACTTGGTTCAATTCGGCCAGTTGGCGAGTCATCTTTTCCGTCTCGTTACGGAATACGGAACTATCTACCACCGATCCGTCATACATCTCACGGATACGATTCAAGCCACTATTGATGTGTTCGATAGATTCGATCTGCGACTGATACTCTTCAACTGGATCTCATAGATGGTATTCAATCCGGATACATTACGGTTCAATTGTTCCATCTGGTGTACGTAACCACGGGAGTTTTGGTTGATGCCATCGGAATTATCCGTGATACTCTTATAAGAGTTCAACAGTGTATCGGATACGTTCGTAAGCGAATTAGTCACTTGGCTGAAACGCTCCATGTTCTCAGACATGCCAGATAATTGCTCCAGATATTTTTGGGTAGCTTCCGTCAATTCCGCCATCTTGGAAATTTGCTCGGCCGCTCCGCTTAATTTCTTGATGCTCTCGGATAAGTTCTTGGTATCTTCTTCCGTCACGTCCAGATTACCTGCGATATTCAAGGAACCACCTCTTTGCGCGTTCGCCTTAGACGCTGCCGAACCGATATTTATTCCCCCGGCTATCTCATCGTCTTCTACATTATCCGTAGAATTGATCATGGTTGAGATCGGCGTACCGGTGAAATCCGGACGATCCATCGGGTTCTTTGATTTCAATACGGGGAAAACATCTTCCCAATGATACTCCTTGTTCGGATGCTCGACGCCGAGATAAAGAATACGATAGACTCGGTGATCATCGCCACGAACAGGATTTGGTTAGCGTATGGTATATGTAATAACTTAAATAACGCACCGAGGATTACGATGGACGCACCCCAACTATACAGGAAGTTCAATACTCGTTTTCCTCTTTCGCTGGAGAGGAACATCTCCAGTCTGTTTTATATCTTCTATATTTTCCCATCGTCGTATTATTGTCTTAAATGATTCAAAACTTTAAATTTATAATTCCCGCTTATTTCTTTCCCTTGGAGCGAGAGAATCCTATTTGGTACGTGCGCAACGGAAACCGATGTAAGAACGGCTCTCGTTCTGGAACTCGAAAGTACGCATGTCCGAACGGATAAATTGTGAGACATCTTTCCAAGAACCTCCTCGCACTACTTCTTTTTCATGGCGTAGGGATCGTTCTTGGCGGCGTTGTAACGCAGATCCGGGTTCATGTCGCTCATTTGGCTCGGGCCAGACTCGGAGTAAGACGTTGAGGTCCATTCCGCCACGTTTCCTGCCATATCGTATAACCCGAACTCATTCGGGGCGAAAGAGCCTACACGAGACGTAATCAAATGGCCATCCTCCGTATAATTACCTTTACCCGGCTTGAAGTTACCCAAGAAACAGCCTTTGCTGTCTTGAAGCTCGTCGGTAGACCAAGGGAACTTATTCTCGTTCTTACCTGTACGGGCGGCATATTCCCATTCTCCTTCGGACGGAAGACGGAATGGCTCTACCAATTGTCCCGGTGGCAAGCTCAAGGATTCTTTGTATAAATTCGTACGCCATACGCAGAAGGCAGTCGCTTGTTCCCAAGAAACACCGACTACGGGATAATCATCGTAACCCGGATGAGAGAAATACATACGGGTATATGGCTCGTTGTACGCATTCTTGAAATCGTTCACCCAGCAATTCTCGTCCGGGTAGATATTGACGATACGGGTATTCAAGAAATCCCATTCGCTGCTTAACGGGCGGGTGATCGTCTCGTTGATTACACGTCCTTCATCATCGATGTAAGCGGTGTCCTTGGAGATCATGACTACCTCGTTCGGATCTACCTGAATATCCGTATTACGAACCGGTCCGCCGGGTTCAATTGATTCTTGCGGAGGGCGGCGGCGGTATAGTCGTACCACTCGTATTTATAGATCATTTGTTTAGGGTCCAAACCTTTCTCTCCGGTAACGGGATTCGTGTAATAGACACTTTCTATCGCACGTTGCTCATCCTCGTTCGCCCGTCTCCAAGGAATCGGACGGTTCCAGTCCAAATGCGGAGTGACAGGCTCCCCGTAACGGTCTTCCGTGATCTTGAACAGATCGTTGCCTCCATAAGCCGGGTCCGCCAAGCGTTCACGGATAATAGAGTCTCTCACATAATAAACGAACTGGCGATATTTGGCGTTCGTTACCTCTGTCTGATCCATCCAGAACGCGTCGAAAGAGACCCCTTTCGTCTCCGGCATGATTCCCCACAAGGAATCCTTGTCGGCGGGACCCATCTCGAACGAACCTCTTTTAACCAAGACCATTCCATACGGCGCTGGTTCATTGAACGCTACCGATCTGACACCTGTCACCTCACCGCCGGCACTCCGGAGAGATTTACCGCAGGAGGTAAGCAAGGCTACCGTTACAAGTACTAATAATACTTTTTTCATATACTATAATATACGTACACTTTTATGTCTATTTTTCCCTGTCTTCGTCTTGTTCAGCTTTAAGGCATACTTGACACATAGCTCGTGGCTACCGCTACTTGCCCGGCCTAGGGCCGTGGTCGGGAAATCAAAGGCGTAACCCGCATGGAAACGACCTAGCTTTACGCCGAACATGATGCCCACCGATTCATTCACCCGATAGGAAAAACCACCATTAAACATCTTATTATATTCCAGCCTAGCGGTAATATCCGCATGAAAACTTTGCATGTCTGTCAGCAAGAACACCGAGGGCTGTAATTCTATCAACGGATTCTTTAATTGAATATTGTATCCACCCATTAAATTAAGTGAACGACCTATATAGGTATAGGCGTTCTCGTCCAGTTGAAGCTCCGGTTGGGTGATATGCGTCATGCCAAACCCGGCGTAAAACCGTTTATGGGTATAGTAAATACCGAAGTTCATATCCAACCCCATGCCGCTGACCTGCTCTACAGGAATGGCGGCGTCGGTCTCTTGATGGTATTCGGACTCAACCTTTATCACCTTGGTTCCGTCGAACGATTGGTTGACTAAGCCGATTTGCAGACCGCCGCTCAAGACTCCCCCGAATAATTTATACTTATAGGCGTATTGCGCCCCTACATGCGTATTCTGGAAAAGCCCGATTGCCTCGGTAAATACAACCAATCCGACACCGTGATTCGTCTTGCCTAAAGTGAGTGGCATATCCGCGGTAATGAAGAACGACTTGGGTGCCCCATGTACGCCGATCATTTCCAAGCGGGCGAGAGCCAATATATTCAAGTCCTCCGTAGCTCCGGCCACGGCCGGGTTATAATACGGTTTCGCCATGAAGTATTGACTTAAGCGTGCATCATATTGCGCCCGTACGATTCCCGCACAAGTACACAAAAGGATCAAGATCGAAGAAGACGTCTTCTCATTTAAACATTCACTTCACGTTGTAACTACAAACGCAGCAAATCCGGATAAATTGTATTTTCACAAAAAACAACGAGGCAGGGGAACTCGATCGTCCGCCACCTCGTTCTTCTATTTCTTAATTTTCAATTTTCAATTCTCAATTGAACTAGTATTCTTCCTCGTTGAAGAAGAAGTCTTCTTTACTTGGATAATCCGGCCAGATGTCTTCCATGCATTCGTAAATCTCGCCTTCATCTTCCATTTCCTGCAAATTCTCAATCACTTCTAATGGCGCACCAGAACGTTGTGCATAGTCAATAAGTTCATCCTTAGTCGCAGGCCAGGGTGCGTCTTCCAATTTTGAAGCTAACTCTAATGTCCAATACATAGCTGTCAAGTATTAATAACCGCCGAAGCGATTGGTTCTCTATTTTCCGCGAAAATATGACTTTATTTATTATACGCAAGTATAATCCCAAATAATTTCTTTACCGTTATTATTTATGCATTCTTTTCGTGCCAGAACGAAGAAATAATCCGATAAACGGTTCATAAATATCAATACAGGCTCCTCAACGGGGCAATTCTCGGCCAAGCGATAGATTTGTCGCTCGGCACGACGGCAAACGGTGCGGCAAACGTGTGCGAGGGCGGCCGAGCGGCATCCTCCCGGTAGGATGAACGCATGCATTTTCGGCAGCTCGTTATCCAGACGGTCTATCTCCCGCTCGATACGCTCGATGCTCTCGGGCGTTACCTTGCTCTCGATTTTCAATTCCGTGGTCGCTTGATCCGTGGCTAGGTAAGAACCGATCGTGAATAGCTTATGCTGGATGAATGATAAGAAATCAGTATCTTTCTCATCATTCAAGGCCGTGATTAATAATCCGATAAAGGAGTTCAGCTCATCTACGGTGCCATAGCTCTCGATCCGATCGTGCGCTTTCGACACGCGTTGTCCACCTACCAGTGAAGTGGTTCCTTTATCGCCTGTTCTGGTATAGATAATACTCTTCTTCATATCTGACTTGTTTTGAATCCTAAAAATAAACAATATAATCTCGTTTGTGCAATTTCTTGTTGAACAAGACAATCCCTAGCGAGTAAAGATCTAAGGTGACCGTCACTTCCGGACATGCGCAGATCTCTTCCCAAAGTTCACGCATCTTACGGCTCGCCTTGATTCCCTCAAAAACGAATAACCGTGTCGTTGTGCGCATATCTCATACATTCATTAAACAGCCAGAGGTTGTTATGTTGTTCATATAAAGTGTTGAAAAAACAAAATCTAAGCTATTTATGTCATTTAAGGCTTGGGGAAGCAAGTCCTTATAATTACCGATACGCAAATCGATGGGATTACGTCCCTCTTTAGCGAATGCTTGACGGGCGATCGTGGCGAATTCCGGTACATTTTCCAAGGCGATACATCTCAATCCCGTGGCATAGGAGGTTAGATATAAGGTAGACAACCCCATCGTGGTTCCTATCTGGAGGATATTCTTGGACTTGAAATAGTTTGCCAAACGGAATAATAAGGCGCCATGCTTGGGCCGGATGGATTCCCGTTTTACGATCTCGCTGATGGAACGGGTCTTTCGTTTCCCTTTGTTCTGCCGGTCTGGATAGGTGATCTCTCCTTCCTTGAATAATAACTGCTTACGTAAAAGCTCTATATCATAGAAACTATAATAAGAGCATTTTTCCTCGATGACCTCGTGATGAGGTTAAAAACGAAAGGCGAATGTACTCCGAATCCTTTACGGTAACGGATGCTGCGGTACAAGAGCGATCCTTTTCGTAATGTATTAACCTTTGGTAGTATTTGCATTTCTTTTTGTCATTGGGCAATGAGACCTTGCCATTTACCGCGAACTTACATAAAAAAACGCAATTAGCATAAGCCTCTAGTCATTAAACGGGGTTATAATGACTTGTGCCATGCGGATGGCACACCCGTGCCATAACGGTGGCACCAGCGTGCCATCGCAGTGGCACAGTCGTGCCATAGGCGTGGCATTGGCCTTTATCCTAGAAACTGGCTTTCTCCGGCTCGGGGCGGATATAGGTTAATATCTGTCCGCTTAACTGAAGCAGCGAGATCTCACAGATCTTGGTGGAGTATTCCGCCACGGAAAGACGCTCCTCCGCTTCCAGCAGACTGTTTTGTGCCTCACGCAATTCGATACCAGACAACTCGCCGAGTTTATAGCGGTCGATGGCAATCCGGTAGTTCTCTTGGGCGGCTACGAGGTTCTCTTTCTCTAGGCTCCATAGGTCGAGGTTGTTTTATAGGCCATCCAGAAGTTGCTCATGTCCGCACGCAGGGCAAGTTCCAGTTCTTGGATGCGCAATTGCTGGTTCTCGATTTGGATGCGGGCGTTGCGTTGCTCACGTTTCCGGTTGAAACCGTCGAAGAGGCTCATACCGATGGTCACGCCGTAATTAAGCCCCAGCCGTTGTTGGAGGTCGTAATTGCCTACTTCCGTCCAGTTTGCCGTGTAGCCGTAGCCTGCGTTTAGCTTGACATAGGGATAATAGCGGCTTTTTACCTTTTTATAATCAAGCTGAGACAACGTCTGGTTCTTTTGGGCGATCAGGAGCGAGGCGTTGGCTTCGAGGGTATTCTTCCATAGATCTACCTCGTCGAGGAACGGGTTCGGGTAGATCAAGGAGTCCTTGATCTGGATTTCCTCCTCCACATTATTTAATGCCATTAACTCGTTCAGGCGGATACGGGAGGTATGCACGACCTCCAATTGGTTTAATACCTTGGAGCTATCCGAGTTGAAGTCCACTTGAGCCTGTTGCAAGTCCAGACGGGACATGGAGCCGATATAATACCGTTCTTCCACGATCCGTAAACGCTCCTTGGAAAGATCCAAGGTGGAACGGAGGTTACGCAAACGGATTTTCTGCCGGATCAGGTTGTAGTACTCGCTGGAAAGGTTGGCTACGAAATCCTCGATGGTCATGCGGGTGTTCAATTCCCCATTCGCTGTAATTCTTTCAAGCGAGAGTATTCGGCTTGGATACCGAAACCGTCGAAAACCGTCCAGTTAACGTTTAGTCCGACGTTGCCCGTCTCGCTGTTTATACCATTCGCCTTCTCGATCGATCCGTCTTGCAGGCTGTTACGGTTGTTATTGATATTTCCGCTGAATCCACCGCTCATATCTACGGTAGGCAGATAACCGGCGTTTCCCGGGGTGGCGTTATTGTCGCTGATCTGTTGCTCGTTACGAATGATACGGATGGAGTAGTTCTGCTCTAATCCGGTTTCGATACACCGTTTCAGATCGAATAGTTGCTGCGCCTCCGCCATAAAGAGGGAAGAGAAGGCCAATAGTAATGTATATAGGTACTTATTCATGTGTTTATTTATTATTCAGTAATGTTCTTTTTTCGGTTGGTGGATATAAACGAATACATGGCCGGTACGATAAACAGGGTCAAGAAGGTCGATACCAACATTCCGCCTACTACCGCTACACCCATGGCGATACGCCCTTGGCACCCTCGCCCGTAGCGTATACCAATGGCACCAAACCGAGGATGGTGGATACGCTAGTCATCAAGATCGGGCGCAGACGCTGGGTCGCGGACGAGCGGATCGCTTCCGGCAAACTAAGTCCCGACTCTTGCCGCTGATTGGCGAACTCTACGATCAAGATACCGTTCTTCGCCACCAAACCAATCAACATAATGATACCGATCTGGCTGAATATATTCATCGTGATACCCGAATAGCTCATGAACATCAGCGCACCGGCGATAGCCAAAGGTACGGTGAACATCACTACCAACGGATCCTTGAAACTCTCGAACTGGGCGGCCAACACCAAATAAATCATCAGCAAGGCCAAGATCATGGCGAACATCAAACTGGAAGAACTCTCACGGAACTCTTTCGACTCGCCGGAAAGAGCGGTGCGGAAGCTACCATCCAGCACCTCCGAGGCGATACGGTCCATCTCGTCCAGGCCATCGCCGATCGTGTATCCTTTATTCAATCCACTGGAAACCGTCGCTGATACGAAACGGTTATAGCGATACAATTGGGGCGGCGCCACGTTTTCCGTAACCTTAACCAAGTTATCCAACTGGATCATTTCCCCATTGTTACTACGTACATAGATCGATTTTAAATCGACAGGGGTATTTCGTTGCTGGCGGTTGATCTCGCCCAATATCTGGTATTGCTTACCATTCATATAGAAGTAGCCCATACGCTGTCCGCTCAACGCATATTGCAAGGTCTGGGCGATGTTGCGGGTGCTGACGCCCAATAAGGAAGCCTTATCCCGGTCGATCTCGATACGTGCCTCCGGCTTGGTGAAGCGCAAGTTCACGTCCGCCATCTGGAAGACCGGGCTCTCGTTCACCTTTTGCATAAACGTGGGCAGGAACTCTTGCAGTTTATCCAAGGTCGGGGCCTGCAATACGTATTGGATAGGCATACCGCCCCGCGTCCGCCGAAGGTGGATTGCTGTTGTACGAAGCGCGGGCCAAGGTCTCTTTGCGGACTTCTTTCGACAAGGTCTCGGCGATCTCCATTTGCGAGCGTTCCCGTTCCTTGATATCGCTTAATATGAGGTTTAGCGAACCTCCTCCTTCCCACGAGCGGGTCATGATGGATTGCTTCTCGGGAGCGATGGAGTCGGCTATTTGCTCGATACGGTCCGCGTAGTCGCGGATAAACTCGAAGGTAGCCCCTTCCGGCCCGCGCATATTCACGGAGATCATGGAACGGTCCTCCAAAGGCGATAACTCGGAACGAATGTTCTTCCAGAAGTACCCGATCGATCCGAAAAGAAGGATAACGATAGGGATCGACCATATCTTATGGTTCAAGAATGCGTTCAACGACTTGGCGTAGATCGTGTTCAATCCCTCGAAGAACGGCTCGGTCTTCCGATAGAACCAGTTTTTCTTCTCTCTCCTCTTCAATAGCTTGGTAGCCAACATCGGTGTAAACGTAAGGGCCACGAACGAGGAGATAGCGACCGAACCGGCGATCACGATACTGAACTCCTTGAATAAGCGCCCCGTCATACCTTCCATAAACACGATCGGCAAGAATACGGAGATCAGGGTGATCGTGGTAGATACCACGGCGAAGAAGATCTCTTTCGATCCTTCGATACCCGCCTCTTTCGGTGACATGCCTTGCTCGATGCGTACATATATATTCTCCGCCACCACGATCGCGTCGTCTACCACCAGACCGACCGAGAGCACGACCGCCAACATCGTCAATACGTTGACGGAGAATCCGGAGATATACATCACGAAGAAAGCTCCTACCAACGATACGGGGATAACGACGACAGGAACCAGCGTGACCCGCCAGTCGCGGAGGAACAAGAAGATAATCAATACGACCAAGAGGAAAGCCTCGTAGATCGTCTGTTGTACCTCGCCGATAGAGGCCCGGATAAAGCGGGTGTTGTCATACATCATCTCGATCGTGACATCTTCCGGCAGGTCTTTTTGTAATTGCTCGATACGCTTGTAGGCTTCGTCGGCGATCTCGATATGGTTGGCTCCCGGTTGGGGGATGATAACGGTCATAACCATTGGCTCGCCGTTCTTCTTCAGTAAGCTCCGCAAGTCCTCGGGAGCTACCTCCGCACGTCCGACATCGCTGAAGCGTACGATATTGTTGTTGTCTTCCTTGATGATTAAATCGTTGAACTCCTTGGCGGTATGCATCAATCCTAAGGTACGGATAGATAAGGAGATCGTATTACCCTCGATACTACCGGAGGGAAGTTCCACGTTCTCGTTATCGACAGCGTTTTTCACGTCCATCGGGGTCACTCCGTAACCTGCCATCTTGATCGGGTCCAGCCATAGGCGCATGGAATATCGTTTTTGTCCCCAGATATCCACGCCACTCACGTTCTCGATGGTCTGCAAACGCTCTTTCACCGTTAGCTCGGCGATCTCGCTCAACTCCATCAACGAGCGTTTGTTACTTCGGATGGCGATCTGCATGATCGGGGAGGCGTCGGCGTCCGCTTTCGATACCGTAGGTGGGTCGCAGTCGCGGGGAAGGTAGCGTTGGGCACGAGATACCTTATCACGTACATCGTTCGCCGCCGTTTCCATATCCACGGACAACTCAAACTCTACCGTGATGCGGCTGCTGCCTTGGCTACTCACGCTACTCAATGAACGGATACCCGGGATACCGTTGATATTCTGCTCCAACGGCTCGGTGATCTGGTTCATGATCACGTCTGCGTTCGCTCCGGGATAAGATACATTGACCGAGATAATCGGCTGGTCTACGCTCGGGAACTCCCGGACGCCAAGGAACCGGTAACCGATAAAGCCGAACAGGAGGATGACCAGCATCATCACTGTCGAGAGTACGGGCCGGTTTATACTGGTTTCTGAAATATTTGCCATCGTTCTTCTCCTTATTCAGTCAAGTTATCAATAGAAACTTCATGCCGGTACGTAACTGCATCACGCCGGACGTGATCAGCGTATCGCCCACATTCAACCCTTGCAATACCTGTACACGGCTCTCGGTTCGTATACCGATCGTGATCTCTTGAGGCTCGGCCACGCCGTTCTTATATAAGTAAACGATGTCTTTTCCCATCTCGGGGATAACGGCCTCGCTGGGGATGGCTAAAGCGTCCTTGATCTCCCGCTTGCTGATCTCGACGGAGGTATAACGGCCGGGTAAGATATTCTCGCCCGGATTCGGGTAAGTGGCACGTACTTTCAAGGTACGGGTCGCCATGTCGACCTTGCTTTCCACAGCGTAAACGGTCGCCTTATAGTTCTGCATCATACCGTTTTTCTCCATGCGGAACAGGATCGGGGTTCCGTCTTGTACCTCGCCGCGTAGCTCTCGGGAATGGAGAACTCGATTTTCAACGGGGATATCTTGGTCAACTTCGCGATTACGGAAGAGGAGGAAGTAACGTACGCGCCCTCACTCACGGAGCGAAGTCCGATGATCCCGTCGAAAGGAGCCCGAAGCTCTGTCTGGGCGATATTCGCTTTGACTAGCTCGATATCCGCCATTAGCTTCTCATATTCGGTGGCTACTTGCTCGTAGGCTTCTTGCTGCGGCGTCTTTCTCCAG
>ENA-OQDF01000403-OQDF01000403.1-human-gut-metagenome-genome-assembly--contig:-NODE-403-length-17781-cov-4.926815_pt1 | contig 17781 bp, 17 predicted proteins | sample MGYA00242769_ERZ504597 | MGnify/ENA primary metagenome ERZ504597 (study PRJEB26092, sample SAMD00036305) | human gut metagenome | host: Homo sapiens | study: EMG produced TPA metagenomics assembly of...
CCTATGCGAATGTGGAAACCGGATGGACCGGGATGTGAATGCGGCGGTCAATATTCTGAAAGAAGGAAAAAGAATATATAAAAAATGTGCATAATAGCACAGAAAAGATCCGTAACCGGATAAAAAAAGAACCGCGGGACACGCGGGGATAGCCTGTTTTAGCTTTGCCCTGAAGGGCAATTGAGCAGGAAGCTCCCACTTCAAAATCTGTAAGATTTAAGTGGCGAGAGCATGTCACAATAAGGCTGTAAAGAATAGCGAATAAATTGAAAACGTAAGCGACGAATAATTGACGAAGAATGATAAAATCCTTATAATAAATTAGTATCTGAACAACAGATAAAATCAATTACACAAAAATCAATAACAAGAGGGAGGTCATTTCATGTTTGGTTTTATGGTAACTGCTGATGGCGGACTTACAACTTCCGGATATGTGATTACAGTTATTGCCGGAATCATTTTGTTTTTCCTGGCGATTTATTTTGCAGGGAAGAATTCAGACAAGAAAAAGCTTACCACAAGACAACTGGTATTCTGTGCCGTAGCTATTGCACTTGCTTTTATTACGTCTTATTTGAAAATCTTTAAACTGCCGTGGGGAGGAAGCGTCACTCTTTGCAGTATGCTTTTTATTGTTCTGATCGCAAACTGGTATGGGGTTGGAACAGGTATTATGGCCGGGTTTGCTTACGGAATCCTGCAGTTTATCCAGGAGCCTTATATACTTTCATTTTTTCAGGTGTGCTGTGATTACATACTTGCATTTGCGGCACTTGGACTGGCAGGATTATTTGCAAAACAGAGTCATGGACTTCTGAAAGGATACATAATAGCTGTAATTGCCAGAGGAGCTTTTCATTCTCTGGGCGGTTATCTTTATTGGATGAGCTATATGCCGGACAATTTCCCGAAATCTCTGACAGCCGTATATCCGATCTTATACAATTACAGCTATTTGCTGGCAGAGGGCATTATCACGGTGATCATCATTTCAGTACCTGCAGTGTCAAAAGCACTGACCCAGGTAAAGCGTGCCGCACTGCAGTAGTTTGTTTTGTCTGGCAACAGGGATGTGTCGTTGCCCGGTACTCAGAACATTTGGCATAGTAATTTTGTTTAGGGAAGTGTAAGAATGACAATAACGACTTTATGCTATATAGAAAATAATGGCAAATATCTGATGCTTCACAGGATAAAAAAGCACAATGACATAAATGAGGGAAAGTGGATTGGAGTCGGCGGACATGCAGAGGGTCAGGAATCCCCTGAGGAATGTCTTTTGCGTGAAGTGAAAGAAGAAACAGGATTAACACTGACATCATATAAACTTCGAGGTCTGGTTACATTTATAAGCGATAAATGTGAACCGGAGCTCATGTGTGTGTTTACAGCCAACGAATATATTGGTGAATTAACAGAATGCAATGAAGGAGAACTTTACTGGATAGATAAAGCTATTGTGCCGACACTTCCCACATGGGAAGGTGACAGAGTTTTTCTGGATTTGCTTCTTTCAGGAGATGAGCGATTTTTTTCTTTAAAATTGCAGTATGAAGGGGAAAAACTCGTAGATAAACAAGTAAATTTATATTAACCGAATAAACTGCGAAGCAGTTATTCGGTATAGAGCCGCATAGCGAAGCGGATGATTTTATCCGCTTGATTTTGGAGAGATAAAATGATGAATTGTTTGGCAGTAGGGCTGGGTGGTTTTGCAGGAGCAGTATTGCGGTACCTGATCGGGCTGATTCCCACAGGGAAAACCATGATTTTTCCGGCAAAAACCTTTTGTATCAATGTGATTGGATGTATTGTGATCGGAGCAATCACAGTACTGGTGGCGAAATTGTCTGTTCCGCCAAGGATGATTTTGTTTCTGAAGGTGGGAGTCTGCGGTGGATTTACCACATTCTCAACCTTTGCACTGGAATCTTCGGATCTGATCCGGGATGGACATATGGGAATAGCTCTGTGTTATGTATTACTTAGTGTATTGGTAGGCGTGCTGGCGATTTTTGCAGTGGAATATCTTACTGTAAGATAAGCTGCTTCCTGATTCTGGAAAATAAAGATCCTTTTTTCAGTATGCGCAATTACCTGCTGAATGGACATACGGAAATTTTTGGTGCAGGAAAGGGCATTATCCGTTCTTTTCAGGATTTTGATCTGTGTGCGGAACCCTATATGAAACATCCGAAGAATACAATTTATTATTTCGGGGATTTGGATTATGAGGCATCGGTATATACGAAAATCTGGCAGAAAAATTTCGCAGCAGATGGAAAATCCTTCCTTTTGTGCCGGCATATCAGGCTATGCTTGGAAAAGCAGAACAGATAAATGAACTTCCGGAGACAAAGGAGCATCAGAACAGAAATATCAGTACACAATTTTTCTCCTGTTTTGATGAAATAATGGTCAAAAAAATGGAAGCTGTACTGGATAAGGACAGATATATACCCCAGGAAATTTTAAATACTGCAGATTTCTGATGCAGATTCTGACACAGGGAGGTGGCTACATTACTGTTCACTCCGTTCGCAGTAACGAGGCTTCTTTTTATATTATGGATTATGAAGAATCTAACGGAGAATCTTATGATAAAAAATAATTGATTTTTAAGAGCCAGTTTGTTAGAATATATCTGTAAAAAGGGAGTAGCTTGCCGAGTGGATTCGGTTCACTTCTTCGTCAAGACAGTTATTGAAACATATAACTCGGAAAGTGATGAAATTGCGAGACTTTTACTGTGAATGCAGTAGGAGTCTTTTTTTTATACCTACTGCAAAATAAATGTATTCCCGGAATCTTTTTATATTTGATTTTGTGAGTACGTAATAAAAGAAAGAGAGGTAGAAATGATGTTTTTACAGGTTATTATTTTGCTGGCAGGTTTTTTGTTTCTGGTGAAAGGTGCAGACTGGTTTGTGGAGGGTGCAGCCAGTATTGCGAAAAAGCTGGGAATTCCACAGTTGATCATTGGATTAACCATTGTAGCAATGGGAACCAGCATGCCGGAGGCAGCAGTCAGTATTACTGCTGCAATAAATAAGAATGCAGGTATTACCATTGGAAATGTAGTTGGAAGTAATATCCTGAATATTCTGATCATCCTGGGAATCACAGCAGTAATTACGAATGTAGCGATTCAAAAATCCACGCTTCTTTACGAAATTCCGTTTATGACAGTGATAACAATTATTTTGCTGATCTTTGGTATCACAGGTTCAGAGGTGACTTTTATTGAAGGTGTGATTTTCTGGATACTGTTTCTGATATATCTGGGATATCTGTTTGTGATGGCAAAGAAAGGGAACGATCAGGAAGAAGCAGAAGCAAAGGATAATCCGGTATGGAAATGTATGCTCCTGATGGTGATCGGTGGAATTCTGGTCGTAAAGGGCAGTGATTTTGCTGTCAGCGGAGCAACGGAGATTGCCCGTTATTTTGGCATGAGTGAGAGATTTATCGGGCTGACAATTGTTGCACTGGGAACATCTCTTCCGGAACTTGTCACATCAGTAACAGCAGCCAGAAGAGGAAATACAGGAATTGCCATTGGAAATATAGTCGGAAGCAATATTTTTAATATTTTGTTTGTTATCGGTACAACAGCACTCATCTGTACTGTGCCGTTTGAGAGTAAATTTATTGTTGATACTGTAATTGCAGTTCTGTGTGGAGCAATACTCTGGATTGGTACATTCAGACATAAAGAATTAAGAAAACCCTGTGGTGTGGTTATGTTGTTGTGTTATGTTGCATATTTCATGTATTTATGTCTGGTATAACGAATAATGCTTTTCGCAACCTCCGCAGGGGACTTACTTGATTCGATTAAAATAAGAAATGGAATAAAGTATATTATGGATAATTATGAAAAACAGGTATATACAGGAAGAGAGTTGTTTTTAAAATATGATCAGGATAAGCTGATAAAGAAATATGGTTTGAAACACGATGAAGAATATCTGTATTTGAAATATATTGGAACAGAATATCGGATCAATCGCAGAAACGGTGCTATTGAATATGCCACAGGCGAAGAATGGACGGACTGCAGAGAATATACAGTTGTTATGACAATCTATGATTTTCTCTGCTGTTCCGGGCAGGAGATACTGCCTCCTTTTACCGGGCAGTGGCAGCCTGTGGGCAGGTTTGTAACTGCCGGGAGCAGTCCGTCAACAGATCCCTTTGTGGAAAAGTATGCAAGAGCATTTTCCGGCAAAGTGGAAGAGGTAAAGCAGGCCTGTATCTGTCTGGGAGGAAAGCAGACGAAACGTCTGGCAGGGGCAGATCTGACATTTGAAATGCCGGTTCTTCCGGAGTTCTCTGTGTTGCTTCAGTTCTGGGATGGAGATGAAGAATTCCCGCCAAAGATCTTATTGTTGTGGGATAAAGTATCGTTATCATACCTTCATTTTGAGACGACCTATTATCTTCAAGGGGATCTTCTGAAAGCTATACTGCAGACAATCGGCTGAATACACTGTAGCCGATCCTTCGGAGGGGATATCTACAGATTTCTGATACAAGATTTGTGCAGTTACGCAAATTTATACTATAGAAACAATAGGGTAAAAACCATATTTAACCGAATCAAGTAAGTCCCCTGCTTCAATTGCGAAAAGCAATAAGCAGTGGGTGGGGACTTGCTTGTATCAGGAGGAGTGCAAACTCCTTCTGATAAACTGCGGAGCAGTTATTCGGTTATGAGCAAGTAGCGAAGCGGATTGCGAATATCCGCTTGATTCAAGGGAGGCAGCTTTGCAATACGAATTTCTGAAAAACTTTCCAAAACGAATGAAAAATGTAGGCCTGTACGGTGTTCTTATCCAAAACAGTATTCAGAAGACATCCTGGAAACAGTTTGGCTTTCTGAAATTTGATGAACAGATGAATCTTATTTTTGCAGTAATGCTTTATATTATGGAGCAGTCTCTGAGGGAAGAGAACTGTACTATGGATGATATCGGAGCCTATATTGATACCATCAATACCAGGTATCTGGGTAAAGAAATCTCCTATGATGACTGCAGAAAATTAGGAGATTTTGTTGTCAATGTGATCTTATCAAATGAAGGCCGTGCCATGTATTTTGACGGCTATGATTTTGAAGAGAACGATTATCATATTATGCATATCAGTTACGTGGCGAACCGGATCGTGTATCTGGATCAGGAGGTTCGCAGAACCTCTTATTATCTTACAGACGACGGATACAATCTGATACTTTCCACCCTTGAAATAGAAAATAATATGAAGCTTACCATCCATGAAATGATCTTTCAGATGCATCTGGAAAAACAGAGCTATGATAAGGCTGTGGATGAGATTAAGAATGTTTTTAACCTGATGCGCATCCAGCTTCAGAAGATTCAGGAAGCTATGGGAAAAATCCGCAGAAATGCCCTGAATTATTCAGTAAAGGATTACGAAGAAATCCTTCTGGAGAATCTGGATACGATCAGTGACACAAAGGAAAAATTCCAGAAATACCGGGAACTGGTGCGAAGCAGGGTAAAGAAGCTGGAAGAAGAGAACATCAATGTGTGCCGTCTGGGCGAAAAGGAAGAGGAGAACCTTGAGAATCTCCGTATTATTGAGAGCTATCTGAACAGAACCATTGATGAGCACCAGAAAATCCTGAGCAGCCATTTGACCTGAAGGCACTTTATACCAGAGAACTGGAAGCATTGTCGCAGATGTCACTGATCCGGAGATTTTCCATGCGCAATGATTTCTATGATAAAGTGCTGGAGAATCCGTCGGCACTGGGAAATCTGGACTATTTTTAAGACCGCTGTTCAACCGGGAACCGGACAAGGTTTATAACCTGAACAAAGCCTTATTATATCAGAAACCGTCTGTCAGGAATGAGGACGAGGATACTGAGGAGATGCTGGATTTTGACGAAGATGCATATCTGAAAGAGCAGGAAGAGAAACGCAGACAGAAGCTGAAACGCTATGAGAGCAGTCTGGGATTTCTGCTTGAGCAGGCATCTGAAAAAGGTGAAATTTCCCTTTCTGATATCTGGAAAAACATTCAGGAGAACGAGAAAAATGCAGAAGAAATGCAGCAGCAACTGATCCCAAATGTTGAAATTTTTAAAGAGATCATGGTGGAGCTGATACGGAATAAAGAGATCAATATGGAAGCACTGAAAAAGGAACGAAATGAATTTATCCAGGATCAGACAGCAGATTTTCAGCTCAACGAAATGCTGCTCCAGCTTTCAGAAGAAAGATTTTCAGACAAAAAAATCGGTAAAATAGAAGTATACAGGATAGAAGACGGAAGCACAGTCACCTTTGACAATGTTTTCAGCGAAAATGGCGTGAAAAAAGCATCCGTTGTTCCAATATCCTGATTCGAATCATGAGAAACGAGGAATAACAGATATGGCATATGAAGCAGAGGAAATCCGTACCAGCCAGGAGATTTTTTATTATCTTCTGGAGCATCATGAGCTGCGGGAAGAGGATGAGCAGCTTTTATATAAAGCATATACAGAGGAAGAATCCATCCGGAATCTGGTGAAATCCCAGGGCGAGATTGCGGGAAGCAATGTGGAACGCTACGGAAATGTAATCTATCTGATTCCCAAAGAGGAGAACAATTTTCTTGGCTTTTCCAAGCAGCAGCTTAAAGGTACACTGTGTAAATCCGGGGCAACGGACAGGGATTATTATCTGTCACAGTTTGTAATCCTTACGCTGCTGGTAGAATTCTTTGACGGACAGGGAAGCAGCAGTAAATCCAGAGAATATATGCGCGTGGGAGAGCTTATGAACTGTCTTTCCGCCCGCCTGAAGGAAGGGGCAGCAGAAGAGACTGCCACTGAAGAGGATGAAGATGGAAAGAACTCCAAAGATACTGCTGGGATCTCTTTCAAAGTCCTTTATGAAACTTATGAGGCGCTGAAGTCTGATGACAGAGGTTCCAGAATGAAGACAACCAAGGAAGGCTTTATCTACAATATTCTGATGTTCCTTCAGAAACAGGGACTGATCGAGTATGTGGTGCAGGATGAGATGATAAAAACAACCAGAAAGCTGGATAATTTTATGGACTGGAATCTTCTGAACCAGAACAATTACCAGCGGGTTCTGAGAGTACTGGGGGTGGTAAAAGATGAGTAAGATTAATGCAGTGCGTCTGATCAACGTGAATTACAATAACAATGCATATCGCATCAGCGATGAAACTCTGCACTTAATGGAGAAAGCACACTGATCTCTCTGCAGAACGGCGGTGGGAAATCTGTTCTTGTCCAGATGCTGACTGCGCCCTTTGTGCATCCAAGATATCGCAATACCAAAGACCGATTATTTGAAAGCTATTTTACTACCAATAAGCCATCCTTTATCCTGGTGGAATGGGCACTGGATCAGGGTGCAGGCTATGTTCTCACAGGTCTTATGGTCAGAAAATCCCAGGATATGGAAGAGGACAGAAAAGAGAATCTGGATATTATTGGAATTGTCAGTGAATATCAGAGCCCCTGTATTCAGGATATCCACCACCTTCCTGTAGTGGAAAAGGGTAAAAAAGAGATGATCCTGAAGAATTTCAACTCCTGCAGACAGCTTTTTGAAACCTACAAAAAAGACAGGGATATGAAGTTCTTCTATTATGATCTGACAAACTATGCTCAGTCCCGCCAGTACTTCAATAAGCTGATGGAATACCAGATCAATTATAAGGAATGGGAAACTATTATTAAGAAAATCAATCTGAAGGAATCCGGACTGTCAGATCTTTTTGCGGACTGCAAGGATGAAAAGGGGCTGACAGAAAAATGGTTTCTCGAGGCTATTGAGAGCAAACTGAATAAGGACAAGAACCGTATTAAAGAGTTCCAGTCTATTCTGGAAAAATATGCAGGACAGTATAAGGATAACCGTTCTAAAATTAAGCGAAGAGACACAATCCGTCAGTTTAAGGAAGAGGCAAATGGGATTCAGACCCAGGCAGAAGAGTATCAGAATGCGGAGACAGAGGAAGGAAAACAGCAGAATAAAATTGCCTGGTTTATCCATGATGTAAATGGACTCTTAAGCCAGACTGAGAAAGTCCATGATCATACAAAAGAAGTGCTGGAAAGTCTGGATCAAAAGCTTTCCAGAGTAGAATACGAGGAACTTTCCAGCCAGGTCTATGACTATGAGGAAGAGAAGAATCTTCATATCGGAAACCGTGATATGATCGATATGGAGCGTGAAAACCTTCAGGTGCAGGCAGAACAGACAGAGAAGAAGCTTCATATTTTCCAATGTGCCAGACAGCAGGATTCTGTGTCAGAGGAAAAAGAGGAATTGAATCTTCTCAGGGAGAAAATCTCAGTTGCCAGACAGCAGGGAGCTGATCTGGAACCGGAGAGAAAAGCACTTGGCCTGACCTTGAAAAACATTTTCGAAGAACGTATTCAGGATAACAGACAACAGCAGGAAAACCTGTCTGAAAATATACAGAAAAAGGGAAAAGAAGCACAGGATGAGGCGAAAAGATCCGAAGAACTGGAAGAAAAGATCCGTGACTGCTTTGGCAGAAAAGGAAAACTGGAAAGTCAGATAGAATCCTATACCCGTCTGGAAAACCAGTATAATGCCAAGTATCAGGAAGAATTAGTACGAAATATTCTGGGAAACTATGAAGCAGGAACACTGGAAATCCGTCGTCAGATGTACGAACAGGAACTGCAAAAAACAGTGAGGGAACGTACAGAAAATCAGAAGAAATGGGAAGCTGACAAGGAGCTGATCCGCCGTCAGGAGCGCAGTCTGGAGGATAAGAAAGAGGCCCTGATTCATAAAAAGTCAGAGACAGAGAACCAGGAACATACCTATCAGCTCTATCAGAATGAACTGGAAATAAGGAAGAATATCCTGAAATATCTGGATATGGAGGAACGCCATCTTCTGGATACTGACAGGATACTGGAGAACTCTGGCCGAAAGCTGCGTGAACTGGAGGAGCTGCGGCGGAATCTGGAAAAGGAAGAGGATTCTCTGGAAAAAGAATATTTAAGCCTTACCAGCGGAAAGATTCTGGAGCTTCCTGAGGAGCTGGAGAAAGAACTGGATGATTTGGGAATTCACACAATTTATGGTATGGAATGGCTGAAAAAGAACGGATACTCCCAGAAGAAAAACCAGATGCTGGTTCGTAAGAATCCATTTCTGCCATATGCCTGATCCTTACCCGACAGGAAATCGAGAAGCTGGGACAAAACAACAGAAACGTCTGCACATCCTTCCCTGTGCCTATTGTAGAGCGTGAGAAAATAGAAGAATTTCAGGAAAAGTACACAGACAAAATCGTAAATTTCCCAGGAATCAGCTTTTATATTCTGTTTAATGAAAACCTCCTGGATGAAGAAAAGCTTCAGGCAATGATCTGGGAGAAAAAGAAAGAGCTGGAGAAGCTAAATCAGGCTGTGGATCAGCGCAAAAAGGAATACGCAGAGTATTTTCAGCGTCAGGAAACACTGAAAAACCAGTCTGTAACAAAAGAAAAATGGGAAGAAATCCAGGAGCTTCTGAAAACTTTTGAGGAAGAGAAAAAAACTCTGGAAAAGGATATCCGTGATGCAGCACAGGAGCTTGACAGCCTGAAAACAGCACATGAAAAGCTACAGAATCTGCTCATAAAATCCGCTGCAGAAATTGACCGTCAGAAACAGCGCCTGGAAGATTTTTCCCAGCTGGAAAAAGATTGTGCTTTCTATGAAAATAATCGAAATGAGCTTGAAAAATGTAAAAAGGATGAAACTCGTTTCCGGGAAAACCAGAAGCTTGCAAAAGACAGACAGGAAAAGCTTCTGGAGGAGAAAATGACTCTGGAGCATAATCTGAATATGCTGGAGAGAGAAAAAGACAGACTGGATGAAAAATATACCAGATATGCGTCATATGAGATGGACAGCAGGGAGTCAGATGAAGTCAGGAAACAGCAGAGTCAGCAGTTTGGATTTGACAGCATGTCTACAGAGCAGATGGAAGCGCGTTATGAGGCAATCACCTCTGTTCTTTCACAGGAGCTGAAGAATCTGGAAGAACAGGAGAGAAGGTCTGCCGCGCGTTACCAGAGGGAAAAGGAAGATCTGGATTATCTTCAGAAAAAATATCACTTAAAGCCTGAACAGTGGTCCGGTGTGATCTATGACAGAAAAGAAGAGTCACATCAGGAGGGAGTGCTGGAAGATTTTCGCAGAAAGATCCAGACAAAGGATATGCAGTGGAATGATGCAGACAAAAAGGCAGCAGTGGCCCAGAGTAAGATCAGCGAACTGACAAAAAGGATTCATTCTGTCTGCGGTATGGAGAAACCTCTGCCAAAGGATGAGATTCAGGGACAGGATTTTCAGGCAAGGAAAAACCAGCTTCTTTATGAGAAGAAAGAAGAGAAGAAGCAGGAGGAGTTTTTAAGCGGAAAGCTTCGCAGCTATGAAGAAAACCTGACTGCTTTATCAGAGTATAATGAACTGATTCCTGTGGATGCAGAAGACCATGAGCCGGTTTCGGAGAACCTGTCTGCGGAAGAATTAAGAAATTGCAAGGGAATCCTGATCAGAGATTATAATCAGAAAATGCGGGATACCAGACAGAAGAAGGAAGAACTGGTGCGGACACTGAATAAGATTGTCCGTATGGAAAACTTTCAGGATGATTTCTACAGGAAACCGCTGGAACAGATGCTGGAGCTTTCCGATGATGCAGTGCGTGTCCTGACTCAGTTAAAAACTACAGTACAGTCATATGACAGTCTGATGGAGAAGTTAGAGGTCGATATTTCTGTAGTAGAGAGGGAGAAGGAACGTATCACAGAACTTCTGGAGGATTATGTCCGGGAAATCCACAGTAACCTTGGAAAAATCGACCATAATTCAACCATTACCATCAGGGAAAGAAATATCAAAATGTTAAAGATCCAGCTTCCGGACTGGGAAGAAAATGCAGGGCTTTACCGTCTGCGTCTGGAAGACTTTATTGATAAGATCACTATGGAAGGCGTGGAACTTTTCGAGAAAAATGAGAATGCACAGGAGTTTTTCGGTTCCGGTATTACTACCAGAAATCTCTATGATCAGGTGGTGGGAATCGGAAATGTACAGATTCATCTTTATAAGATCGAAGCCCAGAGAGAATATCCGATTACCTGGAAGGAGGTTTCCAGAAACTCAGGTGGAGAAGGATTTCTGTCTGCATTTGTAATCCTGTCCAGCCTTCTGTATTATATGAGACGGGATGATACAGACATTTTTGCAGATAAAAATGAGGGAAAGGTTCTGATCATGGACAATCCGTTCGCGCAGACCAATGCCTCCCATCTGCTGATCCCACTGATGGATATGGCAAAAAAGAGCAACACACAGCTTATCTGCCTTACCGGTCTGGGCGGAGAGTCCATCTATAATCGTTTTGACAATATATATGTGCTGAATCTGATCGCTGCAAGTCTGAGAGGCGGTACCCAGTATCTGAAAGCCGAACACAAAAGAGGGAAAGAACCGGATGAGCTTGTCACTGCGAGAATTGAAGTGGGGGATCAGATGGAGCTGTTATTTTAAGAAAAATTACAGCAATCATTCTGTGTGTCATATTATTATCGTTGCAGGTTGTGATTGCGAGTGCTGAAGATATAAGAAAGAATATTACGGTATCACATGAGCCGGTCTGTGTGATGCCGTATTTTTATTTGTCCAGAGAAAAGAATGAAAGATTTTTTTATGTTTTATTTTGCTCTGGATACACTAACAATAGCTATCAAAATAACATTGACAGAGCTTAAGAATAAGAATAGAATATAATTAACAAAAATAACTTAACTGGTTACAAATGTTTAGATAGAAGGAGAGAGGTTTATGCTATATGAATTTTTGAAAAACAATTATAAGGAAGCAGAGCCTATATTCTTTTCTGATATAGTGATTAAGGGAATTACAAAATCTGCAGTAAACCAGCAGTTAAAAAAGTTATGCAATGAAGGAAAACTGCAGAAATATGAGAACGGCATTTATTATTTGCCTAAGAAATCACGATTAAAAAAAAGTGTAGGTGTAAATGCAGATACGGTTGCCAGATACAAATATGTTTCCAGAGGTGGGAAAGTAGATGGCTTCTATTCGGGAAATACATTTGCCAATCAGTTGGGAATTTCAACGCAGGTTCCCAATAAGTTGAGATTGTCAGCAACAATATGGCTGCAAAAGTAAGAGAAGTTCCAATTGGAAAGAGAACATTCATTGTAAGAAAGCCAGTGGTTCCGGTAAATGAAGAAAATGTTTATGTGCTGCAGTTACTTGACTTATTAAAGAATCTGGATGTGTATCTGGATGAAAGCTATGATGTGGCTCATGATAAAGTATCTCAATTTGTGCGGATACATGGCATCACAAAAAAAGACGTGGATAGTTATATAAGAGAGTTTCCGATTGCAATATTTAAATATTATTATGAATTGAGGTTGGATGATGTATTTGCATAAAGATGATAAGGAATTGTTGAGGGATATTATTGTAACGGTATCAGAGCGAACGGGCATAGATGAAAGTATCGTGGAAAAAGATTATTATGTGACAATGATATTAAAAGAACTTGTACAGAGAAATCCTAATGTGGTGTTTAAGGGTGGAACATCCCTTTCCAAGGCTTATCGTGCTATAGACCGTTTTTCAGAGGATATTGATATTACATTTGAAGAACATTTGGGAGAAGCCAGAAGAAAGAAAATCAAATATCAGTTATTACAACCAATTAGCGAAGATTTAGACTTAGCAATTGATAATTGGAAGTTTATTGAAAGCGATAAGGACTATAATCACTATGATTTTTTATATGATTCAGTTTGCTCAGAAGATAAAAGAGGTCTGCGACCATATGTGAAGCTGGAGACAGCATTGATGTCGTATTCTTATCCAACAGAAGAAAAGGAAATTACAAGTATAATATTTGATTGTCTCGCAACAGAAGAAGCGGAGATTTTGAGAGACTATGGGTTAGAACCATTTAAGATGAAGACACAGGCACTATCCAGAACAATTATAGATAAAATTTTTGCTGTGTGTGATTATTATATGGTAGGAAGAGCAACGAGAAATTCCAGACACTTATATGATATCTTTAAGCTGAAAAATTATATTTCAATAGATGATGATTTCAAAAGGCTCTTTGCAGATGTTAGAAAGCACAGATCAGGCATGGATATTAAAATAACCCGTCTGCCAGGGAGGATGTTGATCTGCTGGCTGTAGCAGAAAAACTCATAAGAGAAGATTTTTATGCTGATGATTATGCTGATTCAACTATGAAATTGATTTCTGACAATATTTCCTATGAAACAGTAAAGCTGAATTACATTGATTTGGTTAGAAGTATATTACGATAAGAGAAAATTTTCTCTCGAATTCTGTTGAGAATAATGCAATTTCAAGTCAATTAATCATAATAAACGGGGGAACCGCTAAACAAAAGTTTTTCAGGTTATAGGAGAACAGTTCGAATATATAATCGGCTGTTCTTTTTTTAGCGTTAAAGCGGCGAGGTTTTTCTTGTGTACAGTGGAATGTAGGAGTATAATGAAATCAATATTTTGCATAAATTTACAATCTGTAATAGAACGACGATCGGCAAAGCAGATGAAAGTCTGTGACGCAAAGCTACAGGGCCTGTAAAATGGCAACCAGTTGCATGAAATGATGTGCGCTGTCTGTGAGACGGTGTTTTTATGTTATAGGAAATTACTCCGTAATGTTCCTATAACATAAAAAAGCCCTCCGGGCAGGATCGCACTGCGACGGAGGGGAATTATGTCGCTGAAGCGACCCTTCGCAGGCGAAGAATCCTGCAAGCAGGGATGTTATTTCATAAACGGAACCATAATGATTTTATCGGAGAAGAGAGAAAAATATGAAAATCAAAAAAGTACAAAGTGCATGTCTTATTTTGGCATGTATAGCGGCAACAGGACTTATAGGGTGTGGGAAAACAGATGAAACGTCAAAGAAGCACGAAGCAATTACTTTTATGGCTCCTTATCTGGAGGTGGACAGCTTTATAGAAGAGGTGCATAAAACATATCCGGAGATTGAGCTTGAAGTAGTCCCGTACAGCGGAGCAAACACAACAACCTGTCTGCAGAATATGTTAGAGGCAGATGATCTTCCGGACATCTGCACACAGACTTATTATAAGCCGGATGTGGTGGATGTCAGTGATAAGATGATTGATCTCTCCGGATACGATTTTACAGATAATTATGTGGAATCACGTCTGAAAGATGTATCCGATGATGGTGCACTTTATATGCTTCCATCTTTGTACAACTGTTATGGAATCACTTATAATAAAACACTGTTTGAGAAAAATGGCTGGAAGCTGCCAACATCTTTTACAGAGCTTGAAGAACTTGCAGACAAAGCAAAAGAAGCAGGAGTTACGTTATGTATGGCACAGATTCAGTACCCTGGTTCAGCCTTTCAGTATGTATGTAATATTGCGGATGCGGGATTCCTTAGTACCATGTCTGGAAAGCAGTGGCAGAAAGATTACCTGTCAGGAAAGGCAAATGTAAGCGATACACCAGGTATGATGGAAGTATGGAATATATCCAAAAGTGGAAAGACCTTGGGATGCTTGACTGCAGCAACAGTGATCCGGCAGATGATGGCAAAACAAGAGATGATTTTATAAAGGGAAACTCACTGTTTCTATTGGGACCACAGAATGGCATTATGGACGCAGAAGATACAACGGACAAATTTGGTCTGATGCCATACCTGTCTGAAGACGGAAGCAGGAATGTATTTATTTTAAATGTAAACCGTTATTATGGATTGAATAAAGAGCTGGAGAATCATCCTGAGAAACTTGAAGATGCATTAAAAATCATGAAGGTGCTGTCTACGGTAGAAGGAACCAGCGCCCTGTATCCGGACAGCACATTAAAAGCAGGACTACTTCCTTTCAAAGATGCAAAGGCAGATGACACCTTCTATGCAGATATTTCAGATATGATCAATGCAGGGAATACGACACCGTTTATTTATGCCGGATGGGAAAATACGATTGTAAATACCGGAACCAAAATGCTGGAATTCATGCAGGATAAGGCATCAATAAAGGATGTGGCAGATCAATTGGATGAGGATCAGGACAGAGTGGTAAATAACCAGCCGGAAGTGATCACAACAGCCACAGAGAAAATCTCACAGGAAAGCTGTGCAAAGCTGGTGGGCAGATGTTTTGCCGAGGCGACCGGAAGTGACGTTGCTCTTATATCCCTTGGAACATGGATCAGTGGAAATGGCACAAACCAGAACAATGATGGCGTGAGCGGAAAACTGTATGCAAAGAATATTACAGACTATGATATCTGTACCATTCTTCCGACTGGCTGGTCACAGACGATTAAAACAATCAGGCTGACAGGAAAACAGATTCAGGCATTGTATGAAGAAGGTTATGATGCAGTTGGTACAGGCAAGAATTATCCATATATGTTGGTAAATCCTGAAGATATGAAACTGGAGGATGGAAAGACTTATCAGGTCGCAATTTCCGGAATCAGTGAAAAACTGGCGTCAGAAACGGAAGTGACAGACAGTGGTATTGTGGGTATGGATGCGGCAAAAGAGTTTTTTGGACAGTTTGAGACTTTAAGTGAAGCAGACGCTGAATGGAAATAAGCGGAGGAGAAAGATGCAAAAGGCAAGGAATTACCGAAACTTAATATTGGGTTGCTGTATGACTGGTATAGCGATGCTTCTTGCATTCTTTTTTCTGTATCATACTTATATCCAGGATATTATCTATGAAGAACGATTAAACCAGATGGAAGAGATTACCCGTCAAATGTTTCAAAATCTGGAGGATGTGATCGATTCCCACTGGAACCGGGTAACAGAAGAATGTAATTATCTGAGAGATGCAAACGTGCAGACCACAGATGAACTCTGCAGACATATGAAAAAGAAATATGAATTATCAGCATATGCCATGCAGAGGATTACGTTGATGGCAGTGGATTCAGAAGGCGGATATTATACAGAATCCGGAAACAGGGGACTTTTCCGGGATTTGGATTACTTTGAAGAAAGTCCTGAAAAGATCAGTTTTGTTTTTGATTCTATGACAGATAACCAGTCAAAGATGGTATTTCTGGATCGTCTGCCGGAACCAATACATCTTCAGAATGGAGAAAAGAAAACTACAATTCTATATTTTGGAATTGTTCAGGATATGGAACAGTTGAATCCTTATTTTGAATGCGATGCATATAATGGGAACAACAGTGTGTATGTACTGGATGATAATGGATTTAAACTGTTCAACAGCAATCAGGTGGAACTGATCAAGGGTCATAATGTATTTTCCGTCCTACAGAACATGAAGTATCTTCACAATTCTTCCTTTGACAAAACAAAGGCGGAACTGGAAGAAAAAGGCTGCAGTTATTCTAATGCAGTTCTGGATGGAACAGAATATTTTTACGGATTAAAAAGAATGGAAAATGCCGAATGGATACTTATCTTTCTGGTTCCGGCAGAATATGTTGCTACGAATACATTAAAACTTGTCAATTTTGTTATGGTATTTATTGTTATCTTTACGGTTATCGTAGCTGTCTGTGTTATGCTGGGAATTTCTTTTGTTATGCGTAGAAACCAGCAGGAAGCGATTCGTGTGGAGCGGGAAAATAATGCCAAGCTGGAAACAGTGAATACAAAGCTGCGGCAGGCAAAACAGGCGGCAGAGGACGCTTTTCAGGTGGCACAGGAGGCGAACAGATCAAAGAGCAGTTTTCTTGCCAATATGTCTCATGATATACGTACCCCTATGAATGCGATCGTTGGTATTACGTCTTTGATCAGACATGATGCCGGTGATAAAGGCAAGGTAATAGAGTATGCGGATAAAATTGACACTTCATCACAGCATCTGTTAGGGATCATTAATGAAGTTCTGGATATGAGTAAGATTGAAGCAGGAAAAACTGTCTTCAAGTATTCTGATTTTTCTATTCCGGATTTTATACAGGAGCTTGACACTATATTTCGTTCCCAGATATCTGAAAAGAAGCAGACTCTTACAATTACAAAAGAAAACATCCGGCATGAGTGGGTGAATGGGGATCAGGTTCATCTGATGCAGATTTTCAGTAATCTGCTGTCTAATGCAATAAAATATACACAGGAAGGCGGAGAAATTCAGCTTCTGGCAGAGGAATGCGAATCAAATTCATCTGTTTATGCAAAATATCGTTTTTTAGTCTGCGATAATGGTGTGGGAATGTCGGCAGATTTCAAGGACAGGATTTTTGATGCTTTTACCCGTGCAGAAAATTTCCCTGACAAATAAGATACAGGGAACCGGTCTTGGAATGGCGATCACCAAAAATCTGATTGATTCCATGGGCGGAACCATTGATGTGGAAAGTGAACCGGGACAGGGAAGCTGTTTTGAGGTTTTTATGGATCTGAAAATCGCAGAAGAAGATCTGTTTCTCCGGCTTCACAGGCAGAAACAGAAAAGCAGGATGGCAATATCCTGAAAGGAATGAGATTTCTGTGTGCAGAGGATAATGAGCTGAATGCAGAGATTCTGACGGAACTGTTAAAGATTGAGGGCGCGGAGTGTACGATCTGTGAAATGGTAAAAGGGTTCTGGAGACATTTGAACAGTCTGTCCCGGGTGATTATGATATGATCCTGATGGATGTACAGATGCCTGTCATGAACGGCTATGAGGCAACGAAGGCAATCCGCAGAAG
>ENA-OQDF01000404-OQDF01000404.1-human-gut-metagenome-genome-assembly--contig:-NODE-404-length-17771-cov-1.650249_pt1 | contig 17771 bp, 22 predicted proteins | sample MGYA00242769_ERZ504597 | MGnify/ENA primary metagenome ERZ504597 (study PRJEB26092, sample SAMD00036305) | human gut metagenome | host: Homo sapiens | study: EMG produced TPA metagenomics assembly of...
TACAAACAAATGCAACAGCCGCCACCGACAGACACACACACCACGCACGTCCACGCCATCCGAAAAATTTCATCTTCCCCCCATAAGCCATCAGCAATCCTGCCGCAACTGCCAGCAAACCGGCGCGTGAATCAGCCAATAAAATGCAGTTCCCATAACACCTATCGAAGCTACTTTCAAGACAGTTCTCGTACTCCAATGCCGAAAAGAGGAAGCATACAAATAAAACGGCAACAACCAATCCCACAGCAAGATACCCGCCCAGCGGTCCCGGATTGTTGAAAGTGCCCGTCACATCAAACAGAGGATGGAGACTCGACAAACAACCCACTTTGCAAAAGGGCCACAACCGCTTGTAATGATGCAGATAATATCAACGCTGAAAAAAGCGTTTCTTTATGATTCACCGTTCGCGCCAAAATATAAACCACTGCAAACAGAAACCATCTGAATATTGAAAGCTCCGCAACATCTTCCCTTTGCAGTAGCCATCGCAGGAAGATATAGCTTATAAACAGAGCAACGGCTATGTCACAAGCTGTCAGACGGACTTCTTTTATCTTTCTGCCAGTCTTCAAAAACAATAGCAGTCGGAAGAAAAGCGTCAGCAGGCAAATAATCAAGAGTGGGAACAATGGCATATCATTTTGGAATACGCCCGTCATCACCAAGCTGCACAACGGTGCTGCAATTATTGCCCCACCCAATAAAAGTTCTTTACTAAGATAGAGCTTTTTCATTGCGTTGGAATATACAGATTTTATTTATCATTAGAACTTAGGGACACGCCGTTTTACAGGATATATTTTCACAGAATCATTCGTAGACTCATTCCGGTCTATAAAATATATTTTATCATGAGACATTATATATTTATATTTAGACTCGGCATTGGTCTTACCTTCTACCAAATCCCAATCTACAAGATTGACAGAGTTTAAAAAGTCTTTGGACTTAACCTGAAATGGATTGTCAACGTTGTCCTTATGGTTTTTATATATAAAATCATAAAAATACAATTGTTTACGAGTATCTTTAGCACGTTCAAATATACTAAATAGATGCCCTGCATCCCTATCCCAATCCTGAACATCAAAAATAAGATTATTAACACCTTTATCATCCGAGTTCGTAGAAGTGAAAATCACATAGACAGCAGATTGGGAATACGTACACAGCACAGTACATAGTGTAAATAGATGTAATAGGATAAGTTTCTTCATAAGCGTTATTTTTTAGCTAACAACATGTCTACTTGGTGGTTACAAACCAACAGACATTGACTTTATCAATGAGAGTTCGTTTATGCCCTCAGCATATTTACAAAGTACCTTATATGGCAGAAATACAATATACTAAAGATAAAAGCCGGCTAAAAGCCATATTATGAATAAGCGACCGTTAGATAAATAAATTATAAGCTATCAACCGGCTTCTACAACATTAATACTTAGGAACCCATCGTTTTACAGGATATATTTTCACAGAATCATTCGTAGACTCATTCCGGTCTATAAAATATATTTTATCATGAGACATTATATATTTAAATTTAGACTCGACATTGGTCTTACCTTCTACCAAATCCCAATCTACAAGATTGACAGAGTTTAAAAGTCTTTGGACTTAACTTGGAATGGATTATCAACGTTGTCCTTCCGATTATCATACTCAAATCTATAAAAATACAATTTTTTACGAGTATTTTTCGCAAGTTCAAATATAGTGAAAATATGAACTACACCTCCGCCCAAATTATGAATATTAAAAACGGAATGCTCTACACCTTTGGTATCTGATTCTATAGGAGTAAAAATCACATAGACAGCAGATTGAGAATACGCACACAGTACAGTACACAGTGTAAATAAATATAACAAGATAAACTTTCATAAGCATTATTATAAATTATTATTTGTCAAATATTCGATAATTTTATCTCTCTCCGATTTCGTCAATTTCAGAAACGCATCAGAACTCGTAGCCCCTCCTCCCCATTTTCCATACTTATAGAAGTCCTCACTCTGACCGGGGAAAGCACTTCGTAAACGTTCTTCCATCTTGTCCACATGGCTGCCCATATATTCATGGTGCCCGTCATTTATCTTCCCCCAATCCGTTGGCTCGGACGATTGTTGATTGCTGACAACAATTCAGGCTCTTTAAGTGCAAATTCATTGCTGCTGCCAGCGGTTCTGGATTTCTCAAGCAATTCGAGATGTGTATATTCATGCGCCATCACGATCATTAGTTGCAATTCCGTAAGCGAACTGTTGAAAGTCAGAGTCAAAGGTACATTCTTATATAATATTTCAGAAATGGTTGCCTTGTCTGAAACGCCCTCAGCCAGATTGCCGTCACCGGTCTTGCCCTCTTTCATTCTCACCACTTCTTGATATTATCTATCAAACCTGCAAATGTGACATCAAGCTTTTTCTTTATAGCCTGAGCCTTTTGAGATAAGACCGGCCTACCCCTCCATCTGGATCTGGAGGGGTAGCGGCAACTACCGTTGCAATTAGGATCACCACAATTAGGACAACGATAATTGTCCGTACCGTCTTCAACCCATATCTGATAACAATACTCCTCCCAACGATACTCAAAATGACATTCTACATGAGTCTCTACAATACCTTCAGCCGTAGGATAACCCGTATGATAACAAATCTCATATTCCACCAAATGAGGGTCACAGCGGGTCACATAACCACGAGGACGGACCGAGCCGCGGTTGTCTCTCAGAGAATCCAGCTCTTCTCTGCTTGGCTCAGGTATAGCAGAAATTTTTCCCACAATCCGCCCATGATGATAAATATCCCCCCACATCATTTCACCTTGCAGACTGTAATGACGGATAGAGCCGGAGAAAGATGCCAGATCATCCAATCGCAACGAGGCCATGTCATTACTTTCCTCCATGACATAAGAATAATTACCGGTTAAATGGATTATGCTGTAAAGATACTCATTTTCATGTTTCTTTTCTATAAACAAGCGAATATCCGTATTGGCAAACTTCTCATCTTCGGGAATTCCTCATCAAATTGCTTTCTTGCAAAATCTTGCCTAAAGGCAGATTGAAAGGGACAACAACATAAGCGCCCTCTGCATCGGAAAAACTGACAGCCTCATTCCAAAGAGGCGTAATGACAATGTCATCATCCAAAGAACGCGTGACAGCACCCGCACCAAACGGAACGATGTCCAAAGCGTCCGCTTCACGTTCAAATGCCGTACGGGCTTCCGATACCGTCAGCTTCATCTCTGGAGGACGGAATCCCTCCGAGAAATCATGAGTACACGATGCTATCGCCAACCCCACAAAGAGTACAGAGAGCATCTTCTGTTTCAGTGTTTTCATAGGCATTATTGTTTCAATTAATTAATAAAAATGGCATCTAACGGTCAACCTATTTCCATTTCTTAACTCCTTTCATATTTTCCGGTGTGGCCTCTGTCAAGCTCAGGGCAAATCCACCGCTGCGCGCCAGCTTCACATTCATCTTGCTCTTGTTCGTCACAATACCTTTCCTAATCCGGTAAGCTGTAGCATTCTTTTCAAAATCAGCATCTTCGGCATCGGCATAAAGCGTAGCTACGTATTGCCTGCCCGGTTCCAGAAAGTCAAGAACAAAAGCTGAAGTACGTGCGTGCTCATCGGTAATGCCTCCCACAAACCAGTTCTCCGTACCCTTGGCTTTACGGGCCACGGTGATATAGTCTCCCGGCTCCGCTTCGAGATACTTGCTCTCATCCCAGTCTACCGCCACGTCCTTGATGAACTGGAAAGCGTCCAAATGAGATTCATAATTCTCCGGCAAATCGGCAGCCATCTGCAACGGACTGTAGAGGGTGACGTATAATGCCAGTTGCTTTGCCAGCGTGGAATGAATCTGCCCGTGATTGTCATGATTCATAAAATTCAGGTAAATGTCAAAGATGCCCGGGGTATAATCCATCGGACCACCAATCAGACGGGTGAAAGGAAGCACGGTGGTATGGAAGGGCTTATTGCCGTCGTAAGGCTCAAATTCCGTACCACGGGCCGATTCATTGCCAATCAGGTTGGGATAGGTGCGGCACAAACCGGTAGGACGTACTGCTTCGTGCGCATTCACACAAATCTTATATTCGGCAGCTTTTTGTATGGCATAGAGGTAGTGGTTGTTCATCCATTGTCCGCAGTGATGTTCTCCACGGGGGATTATATCGCCTACATAGCCACTCTTTACAGAGTTATAGCCATTATCCGCCATGAACTGATAGGCCTTGTCCAGATGGCGTTCATAATTGCGTACCGAAGCCGAAGACTCATGATGCATCATCAGCCTGACCCCTCTGCTGTGTGCATAAGCATTCAGCATCTTCACGTCAAGTCGGGATAGCCGTCACAAAGTCGAACACGAAGTCACGAGAGCTCCCTCCCCAACTTTCCCATCCTTCGTTCCAGCCTTCCACCAATACTTGGTCGAAACCATGTTCGGCGGCAAAGTCTATATAGCGTCTCACTCTTTCATTAGTGGCGCCATGCCGGCCGTTCGGTTTGATTTTAGTATAGTCGTTTTCTCCAAAACGCATGGCAATCAGTTCATCCGTATAGCTCCATGACTTCTGGCCGGTAATCATCTCCCACCACACGCCTACATACTTCACCGGCTTAATCCATGAGACGTCTTCATATGCACAAGGATCGTTCAGATTCAGGGTAAGCTTGGAGGCCAAAATATCACGGGCATCATCGCTCACCATGACAGTACGCCACGGGGTTTTGCAGGGAGCCTGCATATAGGCCTTATTTCCCAAAACATCCGGCGTCAACCACGATTCAAAAACGAGTTTTTTGTCATCCAGGTTGAGATGCATACAGGAATAGTCCACCAAAGCCGCTTCATGCAGATTGATGTACAGACCATCGTCCGTCCTCATCTGCAAGGAGGTCTGCACACCCGTAGGCGAGAAAACAAACTGGGAGGCATTCACCGTCACCGCCTTATCCATCAAGCCGCGGATTTCGGACAAACGGGACTCAGTATAGTCGTACTCCTGAGTGTCATAGTCACCGGGAATCCAGAAAGCGGTATGGTCCCCTGTCATAGCAAACTGGGTATGCTCCTCTTTGACCGTAAAACAGTGCAGACCTCTTTGCAAAGGGAACTCATAACGGAATCCCAAACCGTCATCATAAAGGCGGAAACGGATGACGATATGACGGTCCTGTTCCTTCTGTTCCAACCTCACAGCCAGCTCGTTGTAATGATTCCGTATTTGTGCCACTTCGCCCCACACGGGTTTCCAGGTTTCATCAAATGTTGAGGTCTTGGCCTCCACAAGTGTAAAACCATCCATCAAGCCCGGATCGTCCTGCAATTCCAACCCCAGCTTCGATGGATTCACCACGGCTTTGTTCTTATAAGACAATCGATACACAGGCTCACCGGAAGAGTTCACCACAAAATCAAGCCGGAGGTTTCCATCCGGTGAGGTAATGCCTTCAGCCATTGCAGCTTTTCCCGCCATAACCAAAAGCAGAAAAAAAATCCATTTCACAGTTACATCATGCATGTTTCTCATATTATTTCAAATCAAATATTATTATTCCAAGTTCCAAAACAACAAATAACAAAACTATCGGGCCATTATAGAAATTGTATCCACTATCCCGCCACTCATATCCCTTATCTCAATATCCAGCCTATCCCTCTTTATGACACCTTTTAAAACTGTATTGGAGGAATTGTCTATTACCGGAAAATGCACTTTGTCCGTGGGCTTGTTATTAAAATATTCATGCAAATGCCCACACAGCATCACGTCAGCTCCAGCCTCGTTCAGTATCGGAACGAACTTGTCCAAGACCTCGGCCTGCCCGTGCCAGATGTCAGTTTCAGGCAAAGGAGGCATATGGGCGATCACTATCCTGAAAGACGCATCCTGGAATTCTCTGGATTTAACGGCTTCTGCAAGCCACTCCGCCTGTTGTGTACGGTAATTGTCATAGTCGGTGATACCATGATATTCAATATCAGAGTCAGGCTTGTCCTCACCGGTATCCAAGAAAATGAAGCAAGCAGGTCCCTGCCGTATCAAAAAATACAGATGGGGTTCCTTCGGAGAGAAAAAACGATGAAAGGAAGTGGCAAATGAGCACGTGTCTCATGGTTTCCACGGGCATAATACAACGGTTTGCAGGTAGCGAACATATCTATGGAGATGTCCATAAAGCCTTTAAACAACTCCTCCTCATCCAGTAGGTTATTGAGCATGTCACCGTTATAGATGACCATGTCTGTTTTCTTGAAGTCCGCAGCGGCCAGCAATTTAGGTATATAGTCCGTATTGCCATGAATATCATTCAGCATGACAAAAGAGGCCACGGACTTGCTACTGTCATTGGTGGTAAATTTCAATCCTCGGCGGTCATAGATACTCGGAGCCGTAGCATTGCCATATATGACCTCCTCCCCCTGCGGGAAAGCACCTCCCTGGCATAGACACGGTAACGGTAGCTAGTACCGGGAGCAAGGCCCGTGCACGTACCGCATGCAATTCCGAAACATTCTTCACGCCATTGACCGTATCAAAAAACTTGATACGCTCAGTACGGTAATAACTCGTACCATCATCCGGAGCAATCTCCACCCAACCTATAGAAGGCTTATCCGAAAGCCAGACTATTGTCACTTCCGTTTCCTTTAGGTTCTGGAGATAAGGGCCGTGCTTGATCTTGATCTGCTCCTGGGCAAAGCCGGAAACAGACATGAGTATACACATTACACTGAAAAGTAGTTTTACCATGACAAATTATTATTTTTTGTTTTTAGGGGAAAGTCTTACCAAGACAACACCGTGCGCAGGGACTTTGAAACTCAGATTGTCGTTGGAGGTGCCAAGATGCCTATTCCCGTCCCAAATATCATAAACATCATACTCCAATTCCCAAAACCGGATATCCGCAAAGTGAAGATGGGATTTGTCTTTCCCAACTGATACTCGAATGTCCACGGCTGTTCGTCACGATTGAAGAAGCATACAGCGGCTTCCCCGTCAGACAACTGCTTAACCCATATCTCATGCTGTTCTATTTTCATGTAACGACGACCCTGTATGCCCAGCTTGTCCTGATTTATAGCAATCACATCCTTATTCGTCAGAATGGACAGCGTCTCCCTGTCCATAGTCCTCAGGTCATTTCCCGCCAACAGCGTGCGGCCAGCATACACCACATGGTAAAATGTGAACGGTTCTCCTCAGCAGTCAGCACTCCGTTGCCGACTTGCAGCATGTCCGGGTCATTCCAATGCCCAGGACCAGCATAAGGCCACAAATCCGCATTCTTATCGATGATATCCACAACACTGCATCCGCCCCAATGTACTGTACCTTTAAAGGCATTGATAATATCCCCCGTAGTCCTCCACAAGTGGCCGATACCTTTGGCCCATGTCCACGGCTTGCTGCTCCCCCACTCACAGATAGAGAACACCACCGGACGACCGCTAGCCTTCAAGGCATCACGCATGGTACGGTAAGCTCCCTGAGGACTCTGCCCTCATCAAAGCACCAGTCATACTTCAAAAAATCCACACCCCATTCCGCATAAGTGCGAGCATCCTGGAACTGATATCCACGGCTCCCCGGACGCCCGGCACAAGTCAGTGAACCAGCGCAGGAATAAATGCCGAACTTCAATCCCTTGGAATGTATATAGTCTGCCAAAGCTTTTATACCGGAAGGGAAACGCACCGAATCAACCACAATATTCCCATCCGCATCACGTCCCACCTGCCAGCAATCATCCACATTCACATAAGTATAACCCGCATCCCGCATCCCGTTTGCCACAATCAGGTCGGCCATCTCGCGTATCTGCCGTTCGTTCACATCACAACTGAAACAGTTCCAGCTGTTCCATCCCATGGGAGGGGTCAGCGCCAATGAGTCAGCTCCATCAGCATGAGCAACAAGAAAACTACACACTACAATCACAAAACACAAATCCGTCCTTTCATAATACTCGTTTTTATTATTATACATTTATTATTCATATATTCATAATTATACCAAGACTTATCGGTTAGACACTCATGGCCCCCAAACAGTGATCGCCCTTAAAAGGACTGATAAAAGTAATCAGGACCAGTGTACTCTCCTTGTATCGTCACCTCAGGAAGCTGATACACCTTCATCCCGTTGACAGTCTTATTGTTCACTTCGTACAAATATCGGCAGCCTTAGCCCTGACCATAGACCTCCATAAAAGCCGGGGGACTGATGGATAAGTGTCCTCCTTCAGCCGGATCTTATAGTGTTGTGCCTTTTTCCAGAAAGGGGTAATTATGAATCCCCTCATATCAGGGAAATCGTGGGTTATGCAGAAATTGCCCTATCTATCTTTAGCGATGGCCACTAATAACTTATGCCCATTCAGGTTGCCATAAGGAATTCCCAGACAACGCCGGATGCAGAAAAGCCCTGCTCTTTGTCGGAGAGCCCAACACTGACATCTGAAAAAGAGAGGCATGCTGACGGACAAAGACAAGGCGTTCCGTCAAAGCTTCTTCACCGCATTGAATGCAGTGAAGTGTACAATCACCTCCGGCATTTCCCTCTTGGAAATGAGACCTCAGTTCCATCGTAGAGATATGACTACGATGTACGACCTGCCCACATACGTGGGGCAACAATACCAACTTCTCTTCCAGCATGCAGACAGAAAGGGACACACATCCTATAGTATATCAAAGAATCATCCTAAGTGACAGACAAGGCAACCCGATCGGATACAGCTAGCAGCAATTTAAAGCGCTTTTCCTGGTCTGAACTGTCAGACGCAACCGTATAGTGAATTGCCATCTGTTGCAGATAATAAAAGTAGCCAATGCCTCATGCTCGCTTTGAAAAGTGGCCAGTATATCACCTGCCAAATTTGTTCTTCCGACACAGACTTTATTATTAGAATCCTTGGTACAGACCATATACTCTACGCTTTTCTTGGAGTATGGTTCTCCATCACGACGTAACAAAGTAGCATGAGGTACCTATTTTCCTTCTCCTTCTCATACCTCACCTTCAACATAAGCAAGGATTCCGTATCCTTATAGACAGCAAACTGTCGCGTATAAAAAAGGATTCATCTGCATTGCGCATAAGATTGGTGTAAGCACGAAGCCTATACCGCCCCTTCTGGAATATCTTCCTCCAAGAAAAAAATTACGGAATATACTCTTCTCCTCCATTATCTTCTTACGGAGCAGCACTTTATTTCTGTCACTGATCAATTCCACATACAGAAAACGGCTCCGGACATCCTGTTCCTATGCGTCCGCGCATCAACCAGATACCCCTTCATCCAAATGGTATCACCCACCAGATAAAAAGGCTTGTCCATATGAACATAAACCTTTTCTTGCCTCAATGAATCCATCCCCCATTATCACCATAAAAAAGGAGGAGATAGAAAAGCTAAAAGTATAATCAAAATTTTCTTCATAGTATACGAATTAATTAAAGGTTTATGACAAGCCCTACCGTAAAGACGACACATCAATCACCAGCTGGCTGTTATCCGTAATATAAGTGTTAGTGAACTTCGCCTTGTCATTCAAGCGGACCTTAAATTCAGTGGTTGCATTGCCTAATATGGTAACTGACTTATTATCCAACAGGATTTCAAAGTTCAGTGTAGATTTATTCATGACTTTCACCAGCGCCTGGTTATCATGCGTATTCTTCACCTCATATGTCAGACAGGCCTTTACCAAGGCCGTCAGATTCTTCTCAGAACCAATCAGAATATCTCCAAACTTCACAACAGAACGTCCGGCAAACAATGCCTCCTTTACCCCTTCCTCCGAACGCTCCTTGGCAAAAACAACTGTCATAGGACCGCTTTGTATATCCGTACGATACGTCTGCCTATAGACGCCATGTATATCAGTGTTTCCCATATATGTCAAACCGTAATCCTTACAGTAATTAAAAGCCTTTGGGTAGTACTCGAAGCCATTTACCAGTTCAATCCCATGAATTTTCTTCTGCCTGATAAGCTCTTCATGTACCTTATAGATAGTGCTTGTGTCATTGGGCCAGCCCGGATGATTCCACATGATAAAGGCTCCTTGGGCCAGAGCATTGTCTATTGCAGTCAAAGGGTCATCCACATCCAGCGCATTGGCATCGCTCAAGAAAAGGGCATTGATGTGCCCTATCGGTTTGGAGCGGGTGATTTCCGCTCCTTGAATAACTATAACCTTAGAACTTGCCTCAATAGTCTTGGCCCTTCTATAAGATTCGTTGTGGTCGGCTTTGATGTAACTGTTCGGACGATATTCAATATGATCCGTGATAGCTATGACATCCAACCCACGAATCGCCCCTTCCCATACGCGGTTTTCCGGTTTCAAATCCCCGTCGGAAAAAATAGTATGTACATGAAAATCACATTTCAGAGCCTTATAGCCGTCCACATCAGGTATATATATGTACTCTCCGGAATATGGCTGCTGTGCCTCCGGAACTTCACCACATCCAGTCCCTGCAGTTGCGCAGGGACCTGGAAAGTAAAAGTCAGCAAAAAGCGATGGATAAATATAATTTCTTCATTCTTCTCCAATTTGACAGAATTCATTTTATTGGGGTTATTTTTACGAAAGTGACACATGATAAGGCACTTTAGTCTGGAAACTGCCGTCCACTTCTCCCAAGTCCTTCTGCCTCCATAAATCACGGACCATCGCCTTCCCCTCAATACCTAGCAGGTTCAAATCAAAGTCGAATTCATAGTCACGCATCTGCATGGATTCAGCATCATCTTGATCCCAAAGAATAAAATAAGGATCCACATGGAAGAACCCTACCGCATAAGAACCGTCATACAATTTCTTAGACCAGATCTGTCCGTTCTTGACAAGCATCTTTCTAGCCGGAGCCACCATCGGATCCTGACTGACCGCTATCACTTCATTGTTTGTCAGAAGATTCAGTGTGAAGTCATCCATATTTGCCATATCACAACCGATCAACAAAGGGGCAGAAAGAATGCACCACAAGAGATGTGGGAATATTGCTCATCAGCTGTCAAGTAAGAATCATGCACCTTGCTTCCCCAGCCTGCCCCAATTTGCCAACCACCAGCATGTCCGGATCATTGTTTCTACCTGGTGCCGTGGCATCTGCACACACATCCTGGAAGGTCCCAATCGCAGTCACCACATTCCATTCGTCAGTAATATCACGTGTAGTACGCCACTGATTACCTCCTGCTTCAGCCGCCCAATTCCAGACATTGGGAGCGCCATAACCTACACAAAATACAATATCACGTTTTACCTTATCCAAAGCATTTCGCATAACGATATAAGGTTCCTGAATGGTCTCTTCTTTCGAATCCTTTTCAATATCCAGATAACCGCAATAGTCATACTTCAAGTAATCCACTCCCCAGCGTTCCCAAGTCCTGGCATCAATTTCCTCATGCTGATAACTGCCTACATGACCACCGCATGTGGTAGCACCCGGAGAAGAATAAATACCGAATTTCAGTCCTAATCCGTGGATATAATCGGTCAGAGCCTTGAAATCCGGGAATTTGTCATTAGAAAGGATTTCACCGCCTTTGGTACGTTCCGGTGCTTCCCATCCGTCATCAATGTTTATATATTCCCAACCGTACGCGTGCAATTTCTCACTCATCATGCGGGCAGCATCCCTCACTTTTGGTCATCCACGGAAAGTCCCCAGCAATTCCAACTGTTCCATCCATCGAAGGGTCAAGGCTATCTCACCGCCCACCTTGACCGTCACTTCCTTTTCGGCAGTTCCCTTGCTGTTGGTTGCCTTCAGTAAAACATTATAATCACCTTCCTTCATTGCCTTACCCGTAAAACGGCCTGTCTTCTCGTCCAGTCTGACTCCTTCCGGAAGCCCCTTTGCCTCAAAGATCATCGGACGGTCACCTGTAGCCATTATGGACCACAAGAAAGGACTGCCCGGACGTACACCAAAAACCAGCGGGTTATTGATAACCGGAACCTCAAGAGCCGGCGGAGTCAAAATATACTTTTCTTTAGCGATGGGTTTTGCCCAAGCACGAACAGGCTTCACATCACCGCGAGTTTCTATCTTAACATTCAGCCAGTCCGCATGGTCATACATGATACCATCACCACACTCCTCTACAAGAAGCAAGACTTTATCGACCCCCTTCAGACTCACATTGAATTCTTTAACGGGATCCCCTTTCTTCATGACCCCACTTTTCCAAAGTTCCTTTTGATCACCGACTATTTTAAATTGAAGCTTGCCGGCAAACCTATTGTTATCGTCGGCACCAGCAAGTCCGGAAATAGACACAGCCTCACTCTTCAAGTCATACAGTATACGACTGATAGAATGTGCCCCCAAACCGCGCTCATAAACGATACCATTGACTGTCAATGGTGTAAGCACGACCGAACGGTTTATCTCAACAGTTCCCCAATCCTGCACATAGCATGAGTCTTGGCCAAGTTCATCCAGCCACACCTCTTTGACCGGAGCAGTATTACAAGACTGCAGGGCATATCCTCCTATGGCTAAAACAGCCCACACAGCCATACATCCTTTCAAATTCATATTGTTTATCAGATTTAGTAAATAGTATTACAAAACAAATTATATCAAAATATAAATGAGGACAGCAATATATATTACCTAATTACCGTCCTCACTACAAAATACAGATCAATCCCCTTTTTTGCAAATACGAATATTATCGAAAGCAATTGCGGGCTATTTCAGGATCTATTTTCAGAAGCATATTAAAATTAGTGTATGAACCCGGATAATAGTCTGGATAATCCACAGATTGGAATACATTCCACGGTAATGTAATGGTCTCCCACCGATTAAAGTTCTGGACATTGAAATCTGTTGCAATCCAATCACAAGGAGCTGCCGCCCAATAATGATAAATACTGAAACTTATTTTATCCTTGATGAACTGATTGGATGTACGGAACTCACATTTCACCACATAATCCTTGCATGACTCAAGTCCCAGCATATCCTCCGTATATTCAATGCCACCCCTTTCTGCAATATACCACCACCAAGGATCTACATATACAGAATTTTCATCAATTCTCAAAAAATTTCCGCTCAAACGCTGCGGATCCTTCTCATCGGTCACAACATTGGCTACATCGCTTGGCAACAGTTCATCAAAATCCATGATCATGAATTCACGGTCATAATAACGTCCCGGACAGACCGCCTCTACATTGTGCTTCAATCCCTTGACCTTGACACGGATATTCTTGTCCACATCAACCGGCACCTTGGCTGTCAGATAATTATTAGCAGACCGTATAACAGGGGAAACCTTTCCATTGAAATCAACAACCGCATTCAGTGAATCGATTTCATACAAATTGAAAAAATCTCCATAAATCATAATAGTATCGCCCGGTTTGGTATACTCATTGAACATACGCGTCAGTTTCAAATCGGGAGCCAAAGTCTTGAAAGGAAGTTCAAAACAGCCCGTTGAATTATAAATATAGATTTTATTGGTCTTATTAGTCGCCAATTTCACAGGAATTTTCATGAACAGAATGCTATTCTCGGTATATACCTCCTGCATATCAACCTTGACATCATCAATCAAAATAGAATCAATATTATGGGTGTCCAAACCTGTTCCATGGACAGCTATAAAATCACCCAAAGCAGCTTCAACAATCACTTTATCTAAATCTGCAATGGTAGTTATACTGGCCAATTTTATAGGAATAGCCGTTTCATCGTCATCAGAACAAGAAGTCCAAGACATTCCTATAAGAAGGGCACAAACAAAGTACATCTCCTTTAAACTTATTATCTTTTTCATTGTATTCTCCATTAATAATTAAACAATTACCATCCAGGATTATTTTTCTCAATATAAGGATTACCGTTAATTTCATCGGGTGGAAGAGGCATAAGCCAGTGTTTTTCTTCACGTCTCTTCAAATTACCATTCTCATCCATTCCAATGGCGTTCATTACAGGCAGATAAATACCCCAGCGGATCAAATCTGTACGGCGATTGCCCTCCACCGCAAACTCTTTAGCACGCTCTTCGAGGATAAACGAACGGAAAGTTCCTTATCAAACGGCTTTTTCTTATGACGTTCACTCACCAATGTACTATTATTGCGCCTATTCAACATTTCCATCTTGGAGAATGCATCTTGAGTAGGGCCGTTCAATTCATTATCAGCTTCTGCATAAAGGAGCAACACTTCAGCATAACGCAAAAACGGCCAATTATAGTCTTTACGTGTACCATCAATTGTGCCCGTTACAGCCGTAAATTTAGTGAAACGAGAGCCAAAATATGCGCCATAAGCAGGCTGGTCTGTTTTCTGATAAGGCTCGATGCTTCATATGGTGCTTCTTCACGATTCACATAGACACTATCTCTTAACGGATAGTAATACCAAGTATAAACTCCAGTTTCTGAATTGTAAGAACCAGGATAACGGTGTAGGATTCCCCAGGTAATGCGTTCATCATCCCAATCATCAAACATTTGTAGCCAATGGTCACGGTAGGTATAATACCCTTTACCCATCGTGCCATCATCATCCCAATACCCATAATAAGATTCACTTAAATAATTTCCAGACAAATTGTCTCCATCAGGATAAGTCTGAAGACAGAACAAGAATTCTGGACCATTCTTATTGGAAAGAGCCCACAAGTCTTTCTGGCTGGCAGCCAATGTACACTCACCTTCTGTTATTACCTCACCCGCCTTTTCTTTCGCCAATCTATAATATTCTTGTGAATCAAACTCCTCATAACCAGGAAGACGAATCTTATCATGCCAAATTTCCTGAGGCATTAGAGCAGACTCTGTACCATCAGGATTAGTCACTTTGCCGGGACCACCTTTGACCATAACCCTGCCACTCTCCATTGAAGCAGAACCAATCGTCGCATACACTAAAGCCAACAGTGATTTAGCAGAGGCACGAAAAACATGCCCTTTCTGATAATTGGCATCCGTACGAGGCATAAGCAAAGTTTCGGCTTCTTTTAGATTTGCAATAATATCTTCATATACCTCCTTAACAGAAGCTCTAGGCTGGTAAGTATCATTTCCCTCATTAATAGACGTTTTAAATATTGGAATAGGACCAAAGCGACGTACCAGCTCAAATTCGGCCCACGCTTTAAGGAACCGAAGTTCACCAAGAGCATTATTCTTCTCCTTTTCAGCCACATTAGTCATCGTACTTATCAAATAGTAATGATAGTTAGCACGATGAATGGCAGTCGAATAATATTCAAAAAGGTTATTAATACTACCATTGTTATAAAAGTTACCAGTTCCGGTTTCCTTAAAAGCCCAACCAGGACCTGTCTGATAATCATTATCATAATTAACCGCAGAGTCATAACTACCCCACTCAAACAACCAAGCCAATGGCTGATAAGCACCATTCACCAGCAGTTCATATTCACCGTCAGCAGCAAGATCCTCACCTGAAATAAATGTATATACTTCTTCATCCAATGAACAAGAAGTCATCAACATGGAACCCAAGCCCAATGTCATTAAAATATTCTTGATTTTCATACTAACATCAATTATTTAAAATCCAATTTGAATACCAAAGTTGAATGTGCGAGCACTCGGATAGGAAGCCATATCCACACCTCTACGTTTAGGGTCACTACCAAAAGAGTTCACATCAGGATCCATCCAACTATAACCAGAGATAGTGAACAAATTTGAGACACTGACTGCCAGATTGATACTTTCCACAAATTTGATAGGATGGCGGAAACGATAACTTAAGCTGACATTCTTACAACGTAGATAAGAACCGTCCTCAATGTAACGGTCAGAGGCCTTCATTGCACGTGTGCTGGTTCTACTGGCTCGTGGCCATTTAGCATTTGCCCTATTCTCTGCGGTCCAACGATTATTGTAAATAAAATAAGGCATATTATCCACACTGGCCATATCAAACTTCTTAAGATTGACATTAAGAATATCATTACCTTGTGTTCCCTGCAAAAAGAAAACTGAATGTCCAGTTTTCCATTCCAATGTTATTGGTTATACCATATTGGAAATCGGGATTGGTGTCACCAATTATCTGGCGATCACGGTTGTCAATCACAGGATCCTCATCAAAATTCTTATATTTGACCTCCCCTACCATGCTCTTTACCTTAGAATCCGTTTCATTCCTATAATAAGGATCCGCACGTACCTCAGCCTCATTATCATAAATCCATCTTCAACATAACCATACAACGTACCAATAGGCTCACCATTACGTACCAAAAACATATTTTCAATCCCCCAAGCAACATCCGAGTATTGATCTGAATCCAAGCCACCTACTTATTGCGGTTAAAAGATATGTTAGCATCAATGCTCCACAAAAAATTGCGTACTTTGACAGGAATAAAATGTCCGGAAATTTCCAGACCTTTATTCGTCACATTCCCATAATTGGCCTGTATACGACTGAACCGGAACTCATGGGGATAAGCTTGTCAAGCAACAAATCCTTTGTTTTCTTATAATAAGCGTCGACCGTCAAGTTTACACGACTATTCAAGAAAGCAATATCTAAACCCACATCGAACTGGTTGGTCGTCTCCCACTTCAAAAGAGTTGCAGCCGGACCGCCCCAACGGTCCTCAGCCATACCGCTCTGTAAAGAACCGCCCATGCCATAATCAGAAGTTACAAAGCGAGAACGGGTAGCATATGCACTGACACCTTGCCCTCCTGTCTGACCGGCACTGACACGCAGCTTTAAATTATCAAAAAAATTCAACCTTTTCAGAAAAGCTTCATCAGAAAGACGCCACGCAATGGCACCAGAATAGAAATTATCCCAACGATGTGATTCCGACAGTTTGCTAGATCCGTCACGGCGCATTGAAAATGTAAACAAATAACGGTCCAATAAATTATAATTAGCCCTAAACAAATAGGACATCAACTGAGATTTCCCTCTACTGCTCTCAATCCGGCGATCTTTAATACCGGCTTGAATCACATTGTCTTCATTCATGTCATTAGGGAAATTGATGCCGCCATCCATTTACTGTGCCACATATATTTTTCATAAGTCATACCAAACATGGCATTAACAGCATGGATTCCAATTTTTTTATCAAAAGTCAATAGAGACTCTGTCGTGATACTTTCATAGGCGTCATCGGATTTCGTCGCATATCCATTAGTAGGAGAGATTCCGGAACCGGTCCAACGATTATTATAGGTATTACGTTCATAGTAACTGTAACCATAACCAAATTTTTGACGATATCTCAGCCAGTCAGTAAACTTCAGTTCACCAAAACTGGAAATAAAACATTAAGTGTCTCCTGAATGTTCTTTTCCGTGTGTACAGTCAGATAGGGATTGGCTAAACCGGTAGAAAAATCTTCTGAGAAGCCTGAGTCTTTATCCGGATCAAACACAGGACGGGTCGGGTTGAATGAAATGGCAGCAGGAATCACACCATAAGTTTCACTATTAGTACGGGCAAAACGATTATCCGCTGTTGCGAAACTGATATTAGTACCTAACTCTAAAAATCATTGATTTTACGGTTATTGTTAGCTCTTGCCGTATAACGCCTATAGTAAGAATTCACAATTACACCTTGCTGATCTGTATACCCGCCAGAATACATGTAGCTGCCTTTCTTATCACCACCTGATACGGTAACATTGTAATCCTGGCTAATTGCAGTCTGAAAGATCTGGTCTTG
>ENA-OQDF01000405-OQDF01000405.1-human-gut-metagenome-genome-assembly--contig:-NODE-405-length-17745-cov-1.505619_pt1 | contig 17745 bp, 22 predicted proteins | sample MGYA00242769_ERZ504597 | MGnify/ENA primary metagenome ERZ504597 (study PRJEB26092, sample SAMD00036305) | human gut metagenome | host: Homo sapiens | study: EMG produced TPA metagenomics assembly of...
ACGTGACCGCCCGTGTCCTTACCGGTATGCGTGACGTGTTGCGTGAGGCGACACCCGATGTCGTGCTGGTGCATGGGGATACCACCACGAGCACGGCGGCCGCCTTGGCCGCTTTCTACCAACAGATACCTGTAGGTCATATAGAGACCGGCCTTCGTACCCACAACATCTATAGCCCATGGCCGGAGGAGATGAACCGTCAGGTCACGGGGCGTATCGCCACGTATAATTTCGCACCCACGCGGTTGAGCAAGCAGAACTTGATGCGAGAGGACGTGAATCCGGACTCAATCTTGGTTACCGGCAATACGGTGATAGACGCCTTACGGCAAGTGGTGACTAAGATAAAGACGGACGCTGAGCTGACAAGGAGTTGGAAGGCGTGCTTTTACGTTCGGGGTATGACGTGAACCGTCTGGTTGAGGGTAAGAGATTGGTGTTGATCACGGGTCATCGCCGGGAGAACTTCGGTGATGGATTCATCCATATGTGTACCGCTATCAAGGACTTGACCCGGAAGTATCCGGAGGTGGATTTTGTCTATCCTATGCACTTGAATCCTAATGTGCGCAAGCCGATTCACGAGGTATTCGGCGAGGATCTTTCTCATTTGGAGAATATGTTCTTCATTGAGCCATTGGAATATCTGTCGTTTGTCTATCTGATGGAGAAATCAACGATAGTGCTGACCGATAGCGGCGGTATCCAAGAGGAGGCCCCCGGATTGGGCAAGCCCGTGTTGGTGATGCGTGATACGACCGAGCGTCCGGAGGCTCTCGCGCAGGTACGGTGAAACTGGTCGGAACGGACTATGATAAGATCGTGAGCGAGGTCTCGGCGTTACTTGATGATACTGTTTATTACGATGCGATGAGCAAGGCGGTTAATCCCTATGGGGATGGATTGGCTTGCGGAAGGATCGTGGAATTTTTGAACCGGAAGGAATGAGGGTCTTGATCGTTTCTCCCTCTTATCTTCCAGAGATCGGTGCGGCACCCTCACGCATTACGAACATGGCGGAGGGACTGTCTGGCTTAGGGATAAAGGTGGATGTGTTGACTTGCTTACCAATTATCCCAAGGGACGTATCTTTGATGGATATAGGGGGGCTTTTTCCAAGACAGAGGATGTAAACGGGATAACGGTCTTCAGGTACTGGACGTATGCCTCGATCTCGAAGAAACCGTTGGTCCGTCTTGCCAGTATGTGCGCTTTCGCCACGACCCTTTGGTGTTTCGCTCTCAAGCGTAAGCGTATAAATCTTATGATAAGGTGATCATCCAGACCCCTCCTGTTTTGGCGGCGGCCTCGGCCATGTTGCTTTTTCGTTGCTGCTACCGGAAAAGGTGGTACTGAACGTCTCAGACCTTTGGCCATTGTCGGCCGTGGAGCTGGGGCCATGAAAGAGGGGGGCGTTTATCATGGGGTGATGGGGCGTATCGAGCGGTTCCTTTATCGTAAGGCCACGGCCTGTCAAGGGCAGAGTAAGGAGATCGTGGATTATATAAAACGGTATGAGCCGGGCAAGGCCTCGTTCTTGTATCGGAATTTGCAGCATCGTTTTGTTTTACCGAATCAAACCCCTTCTTCTCGAAAGCCTTTCAGGATCGTCTATGCCGGTTTACTGGGCGTGGCGCAGAATATATTGGAGTTGATAGAGCGTGTCGATTTTAAAGGGATGGGAGCGGAGCTTCATTTATTTGGAGGGGGCAACCAAGCCGTGGAGATAGAGGATTATGTGAGAACACATGATAGAGGTGTCTTTTATCATGGCTCTTTGCCCAAGGAACGGATGCGTGAGGAGCTTATAACGCTACCATGCCCTCTATTATCCCTTGACGGTTCGTATAAGGGGGCGGTACCTTCTAAATTATTTGATTTGCTGCCGTTAGGCGTTCCTATCTTGTTTTGCGGAGGCGGCGAGGGCGAGGAGATTGTAAAGGAGAATCAGTTGGGCCTTGTCTCGGCCCCCGGAGATTATGAGGGACTTTCTAAAAATATACGGGCCATGAGCCACTTACCGGATGAGGAGTATCGACAGCTAAAAGCGAACTGCTTAAGAGTATCTCAGACAACTTTCTGTTTTGAAAGGCAACTGGAGGTGTACAAACGTTTTTTATCGGCTTTCTAATTTCAGGATGAAATCCCTTAAACATTTTGCGGGGATGCCCTGTTATAGATATAGTAGTGTGTTTTCATGGTATTAGATTTTAGATTAGTAATTAGGTTGTTCATTCAGTTCGGGAGAATAGGATGTTGGTTTCTAAATATGAGAGCCGGAAAGGTGAGAATGATTTCTCTCGTTTCCGGCTATTCTTTTTTATTTAAAACTCGTCATTGGCGTAAAGACTCAATAGGTTTTTCAGCTCATAATCGAATATCTCGTCATCCTTGAAGAAGCGTTTCAATTCGATCTCGCTGTCTCCGGTGAGTCTGATGCGTGTATGATATTCTCTTGTACGCTCATACTATAATCTCCCCGTATCGTACCGGGAGCGGCGTTTCTACCATTGGTAGCGCCGGCCAAGGTTCTTACTACATGTATGGCATCTACCCCTTCCCAGCAACATACAATTACCGGGCATACACTCATCGCGTCCTTGATACGTTGGAAGAAAGGCTTTTCTTTTAGGTGGGCGTAATGCTCACTCAAGATCTCTCAGTCAGCCAAACCATCTTCATGCCGGCCAGACGGAGTCCCTTCTTCTCGAAACGGTTTACGATTTCACCGATCAGCCTCGCTGAACGGTACAAGGCTTTAAAATAACCAATGTTTTTCCATAAGATTTATATTAAAAGATTAAACAAATGTTTGATGTCTTGAATACATGTTAACCTTGCGGCGTTTTATGAATGATAGAGGAATAAAGGATGAAATGTTTTTTAGGATATTTCAAGTATATTTCTATCTTATTCCTCCGCAAGTTAATGGGAATAAACAAATAAACGAGCGATAAGTCTGCTAAACTAAACTAATTTAACATACGTTAATTATTGCTTGAGTTGTTAATCCTTCTGTATTCTTTTCCATTTCCGTGGAATTTCCGGATGAGTCTTGAGAAATTCCCTCAAGGTTTGCCGGTTTACTCCCAGTTTCTTGCTGATATATACTTTAGTCTTATGTTCTTTAATATACTGCAAGATCATCTCTTCCTTACCTTTTAGCTTACAGGCTTCCGGTCGCTCTCCTTTTGGACGGCCCAGTTTGGCACCTTGCACTTTTTTCCGAGCCAACGCTTCTTTCGTTCGTTGCGAAATCAGGTTGCGTTCAATTTCGGCGCTTAGGCTAAATGCGAATGCCAAGATTTTACTGTTAATGTTATTTCCGAGTTCGTAACCTTCCTTTACCGTAAATACAATGATGTCTCTTTCCATACATTGATGAAGGAAGCTCATAACTTGCATAAGATTACGTCCGAGACGTGACAGTTCCGTCGTGATCAGGATGTCGCCTTTACGTATTTGCTTTAATAATTTACCAAGTTGGCGATCGGCGATTACTTTTGTCCCGCTGATCGTCTCATCTACCACCTGTCGATTCTCATGTTCCTCGATTTTGTGAATTTCTCAATCTCGAATCGCTGGTTTTCAGTAGTTTGTTTGTCTGTACTGACTCTTACATAACCGTATACCATATGTCCTATATTTAATTAAACAACAACCAAGATACTGGAAACGGATTGATTGATAGTGTGTTTTAGTAAAAACAAACTTTTTTATGGGTGTGTTAAAGAAGTTGAGTGGGTTTGAACTCCATACAAATTGTAATAAAAAGGGTTAATGGATATCCGTATAGAAAATTTAAGTTACTTTTGCTTTCGAAAAATAAAGAAGGAGTCTTAGAATATCATGGGTATGAAAAAGTTATTGTCTTTACCTCCAAATTGGTTGATTGTTTCCATGCGATAGAGCATGTAAGTACGGAGGAATGGTTTTGCACCTCGATCCGGTAGGTGCCCGCTTGGGATCCGGGGGAGGAACGACTTGGTTGTTGGAGCCTCCCGGCGAAAAGAGGCCCCTGATGTATCCGTGGAGGAGTGGTTGGGACAGGAGAAGCGTATCTTGTTGCATGCCGGAGGCAAAGCCGCCGTTTGCCCGGATATGCGCCATCCGGGAAAATATTGACTCCGATCCCTGTGTTTCGCTGGGCAAGAGGGCAGAGGTTATCCCAGAACTTATTGTCTTTGCAATTACCTCTTTATGAACGGATCATGAAAAGGCGCCGGAATCGCTTCATACCTTGATCGCTAGCGGTGACGTATATATCCGTGCTAACCAGCCTTTGCAGGAGATTCCTGAGGTAGATGTGGTTTGTTACGTTTATGGGTCGAGCCTTCGTTGGCCAAGAATCACGGGGTTTTTGTATCGAGCCGTAAGTCTCCGGACACTCTGGACTTCATGCTACAGAAGCCTTCGTTGGAAACTTTGGGGGAATTGGCGGGTAGTCATTTATTCTTGATGGATATCGGTATCTGGCTGCTAAGCGACAAGGCGGTGCGGTTATTAATGAAACATTCCTATACCGAAGATGGCAAGGCGATGAAGGCGTATGATTATATGTGAGTTCGGTTGGCTTGGGAAGAATCCACGTATCACGGACTCGGAGTTAAATCAGCTTTCAGTAGCGATTCTGCCGCTTCCGGGTGGAGAGTTCTATCATTATGGAACTAGCCGTGAGTTGATTTCCTCTACATTGGCGGTACAGAACTTAGTTAGGGATCAACGTGCGATCATGCAGCGTAAGGTGAAACCACATCCCGCCATGTTTGTGCAGAATGCGGTGTTACACCAGAAATTGACCGCTGAGAATTCGGAATTATGGATAGAGAATAGTTATATCGGTGAGAATTGGACGTTACGTGGCCAGCAAATTATAACGGGTGTTCCGGAGAATAATTGGAACTTATCCCTGCCGGAAGGTATCTGTGTAGATGTTGTCCCGGTAGGGGAAACCAATTGGGCGGCAAGGCCCTATGGTTTTAATGACTTGTTTAAAGGGGCCTTGTCTGATGTGTCTACCTTGTTTATGGGGAAACCTATCTTGACTTGGGCGATGGAGCGAGGTATCACCTTGGGAGGGAATGAGGATATACAAAACGCACCTTTGTTCCCTGTTTGCCAAACCGTGGATGAGCTGGGAAAAGTGCTGCGCTGGATGATTACGGAGCTGGATAGGGAAGAGGGAAAGCATATTTGGCTTTCCGCCCGAAAATTATCGGCGAATGATTTGTCCGATCAAGCGAATTTACGCCGTTTAGTAGCTCAGCGAGAAGTTTTCCGTAAAAAGACTGGTCATTATTGGCCGCTAATCATGAGAAAGTGTATTCTATCAATTGGATCTTTCGGATGCAGCGGAAAGCTTCGCCAAAGACAAGATTGTCTTACCGAAAGCCCTTCCCGAGGATAATCCGTTGATGAAAGGATACATAATCATATGTTCCGTTCTCAGGTGATGAAGATCTCGGGGGTAGCGTATAAGGAGGAGGAGCAAAAGGCTTTCGCTTTGTTGCGGGAGGGACTGGTCGGTTCCGTCCTCGGAAGTAAGCAGCAGCCGTGTTTGAATGTCTATCGGGACCAGATCGTATGGGGACGTAGTCCGGTACGTATTGATTTGGCAGGTGGGTGGACAGATACGCCGCCCTATTGCTTATATGCGGGTGGAAACGTGGTGAACGTGGCGATCGAGTTAAACGGGCAACCACCACTACAAGTCTATATCAAGCCTTCCGATACCCATAAGATTATCCTTCGCTCGATCGATCTGGGAGCGATGGAGGTTATCTCTTCATGGGATGAGCTTCGTGATTATAATAAGGTAGGATCGCCGTTTTCCATCCCGAAAGCGGCTTTGGCCTTGGCGGGATTTGTCCCGGAATTCTCGGCGGAGGCTTATGCTTCTTTGGATGTCCAGCTGGAAGCTTTTGGTAGCGGGCTCGAGATTACCTTGTTGGCGGCGATACCGGCGGGTTCCGGTTTAGGCACTAGCTCGATCCTCGCGGCTACCGTGCTGGGCGCTATCTCTGATTTTTGTGGCTTGGCTTGGGATAAGAATGAGATCGGAAACCGCACCTTGATTTTAGAACAATTGCTGACTACCGGCGGGGGATGGCAAGATCAATACGGTGGTGTATTGCACGGTTTGAAACTCTTGCAAACGAACGAGGGTTTTAATCAGAATCCTTTGGTACGTTGGCTGCCGGAATATTTGTTTACTGATCCGGAATACCGGCCTTGTCATCTTCTTTATTATACGGGAATTACTCGTACGGCGAAAGATATTTTGTCGGAAATCGTACGGGGTATGTTCTTGAATAGCGAGGCGCATTTAGGTCTTTTGTCCGAGATGAAAGCCCATGCGCTCGATATGTACGAGGCGATCCAATGCGGAGACTTCGTGACTTATGGTAAATTGGTCGGAAAGACTTGGGAGCAAAATAAGCACTCGATTCCGGAACGAATCCGGCGGCGGTGGAAGCTATTATCTCCAAGATACAGGCTTATGCCTTGGGATATAAACTTCCGGGAGCAGGCGGTGGTGGTTACTTATATATCGTAGCGAAAGACCCGGGTGCGGCCCTGCAAATCCGAAAGATATTGACTCTTTCTCCACCAATTCGAACGCCCGGTTCGTGGAGATGAGCTTGTCGAATAAGGGGCTTCAGATTAGTCGTTCGTAGGTTCGTGCCACGCCGGTATAGGCGAGGGCACACGCCAGTATAGGTGTTGGCTTACGCTGGTATAGATACAGGCCTATGCCTATACTGCTGAGGGGCGTTGCGTATATACGTGTGTATTTTTGCCTGTTTTGTTGCTAATTGGAATATATTGCATGTGTTTTGGAACATTTATATAAATGATCCTGTTGTACTTTTGCGGAGTTTAATGAGGTGTCAGATCTGATGGGGAAGAGAATTGTTTTTATATGGCTTTTATTGGCGTTCGCTTGGGTAGCGAAGAGCCAGAACTACATGATAAAGGAATCGTGACTGATTCCATTACGGGAGAACCTTTGCCTTATGTGGCTGTGATTTTGAAGGGAACTACGATAGGTGCTACGACAGATCTGGATGGGGCTTTTACGCTTTCCTCTTCATCTAAGGTACGTACTTTACAGGTCTCTTATTTGGGTTATACGGAGAAAGAATTGAAATTCGTTCCGGGTAAAGCGGAACATTGAAGATTCAGCTAGCTCCGACAAGTATTAATTTGTCGGAGGTGATCATCAAGCCGGGAAAGGAAAGATATCGGAAGAAGGATAATCCTGCGGTTACCTTTATCAAAAACGCTATCGCACGTCGGGAGAGCAACGATCCTCGTAATCATGATTATTTCGGTATGATCAATACGAGAAGATGGTCTTCGCTATGAACGATTACCAACGAAACCGAAAAGGATGGAAAGGCGGGAAAGTTTGACTTCTTGACTGAGTTTATCGATACGTTGGAGGTGGGAAAGACGATCTTGCCGGTATCCGAACGTGAGAAAATCCAGACCGTTTATTATCGTAAAGACCCGAAGACGGAAAAGAGGGTCGTTCAGGCTACGAAAGCGGCTGGTGTGGATGAGGTCTTCTCACGAGACGGTATGCAACAGTTCTTGAATGAGGTATTTCGGGAAGTGAATATCTTCCAGAATGATATTCCTTTGTTCTTGAACCGTTTCGTAAGCCCTATGTCTACGATGGGACCTAACTTCTATAAATATTATTTGCTAGACACGGTGGAGGTCGCCGGACAGAAGTGTGTGGATTTGGGTTTCGCTCCGTTTACTCCGGAGACGTTCGGCTTTACGGGACATCTTTTTATCACGTTGGATTCTACTTATTTCGTGCAGAAGGTTAAGTTGAATGTCCCGAAGAAGATCAACTTGAATTTTGTCGGTGGAATGACGATCGAGCAGACTTTCGACCGTGCCCCGGATGGGACTCGTATCATTACGAAAGATGATATCAACGTGGACTTCAAATTGACGGAGAAATCGAAAGGAATGTATGCCCGCCGTTTGAATATCTATTCGAATCAAGCGTTTGAGGGACCCGATGATCCTAAAGTATTCGAGGAGAGCGCACCTATTATTATACCGATGGAAGCTTATCGCCGTTCGGCGGATTTCTGGGAGGAGAATCGTCCTACTGAGGCGGGAACTCGCAAGCAGAATAACGTGGAGTTGCTAATGGCGAAACTTCGTTCCGTTCCTATTTTCTATGTGACGGAGAAGGTTGTTTCGATCCTTACCTCCGGTTATATCGCGACGAATAAGATTCCGGAGAAGAGCAAGTTCGAGTTTGGCCCGATGAACACCTATATCAGTGGTAACGCGATTGAGGGGGCCCGCTTCCGTGTCGGTGGAACCACGACAACGGCGTTCAGTAAACGTCTTTTCTTGGATGGTTATTTGGCTTATGGATCGAAAGACCGCAAGTTGAAATATGATGGTATCGTAGAATATTCTTTTATCGATAGAAGGATTATCGGAAAGAATTTCCCGTGCATTCTATTCGCTTCGAGTACCTATATGATATCAACCAGTTAGGTCAGCAGTATATGTATACCAACAAGGATAATATGTTCTTAGCCTTGAAGCGGCAGAAGGATACACGTGCCACCTATTTAAGGAATATGGAACTGACCTATTACCGTGAACATTATAACGGCTGGCTTATGGGGCGGTACTTCGGAATTTTAAGGAATACTCAACCGGTTACGCCGCATTCGACCGTATCGGTCCGGATGGCCAGATCACGGCTACCGATTCCTACCGGATGTCGGAAGTGGAGTTTAAGTTCCGTTTTGCCCCGAATGAGAAATTCTACCAGACTCGTAATTACCGTTATCCGATTACGCTTGACGCACCGGTATTCACCTTGAACCATACGATGGCTTTCCAAGATGTATTAGGTAGTTCGTATGATTATCAGAAGACGGAGATCGGTATCCAGAAACGCTTCTGGTTCTCTGCTTTCGGTTATGTGGATATTCTCGCTAAAGCAGGTAAAGTTTGGAACAAAGGCCCCTTATCCTTTGTTGATCTTGCCAAACGCAAACTTGTCGTATTTGGTGCAACCGGAATCTTATACGAATATGAATGCGATGGAGTTCATCAACGATGAGTACGCTTCGTGGGATATTACTTATTTCATGAACGGAACCTTGTTGAACCGTATCCCGCTTATCAAGAAGTTAAAATGGAGAGAGGTCTTTTCTTTCCGGGGTATGTTCGGACACTTGACGGATAAGAATAATCCGTATATCAGTGAGCAGAATGAGGGCTTGTTCTTATTCCCGCAGGGCTCTTACCTGATGGACCGTCTACTCCTTATATGGAGGCGGGTGTCGGTATCGAGAATATCTTTAAGTTCTTGCGTTTGGATTATGTATGGCGTCTGACCTATAAGGATCATCCGGGCATCCAGACAAAGGGTATACGTTTTATGATGAAGCTATCCTTCTAGGGCAAGTATTATTTCCAGTCGCTGAACTCAAAACTTAATTGTTCCCAACGGTCTTTCGTATGAGGCTCCTCTTTTACGGGATTAGATACGGATAGGCCGATCAGTCGGATGGGATGCTCGGTATATTCCACTTCTTTCAGTAATTCCTTGGCCAAGGGAAGGATCTTATCTAAGGTTGTTAACTCTTCCGGACGGCTGAGGCTTCTCGTGATTTGGTTGAAATCATGGAACTTGACCTTTAAGGTCAGTGTGTTTCCCTTGAATCCGGAACGTTCCAGCCTGCCGATAAGTTCGGTCGCTACGTGATAAAGCTCGATGATAACAGAGGATTTGCGGGAGATATCTTTTTCTAGCGTATGCTCGCAACCTACCGACTTCCGGATTCGTACCGCTTCTACGGGACGGTTGTCTATACCTCTGGCAAACTCATAATAAAGTATTCCCGCCTTTCCGAACTGGCGGGTAAGCATCTCCCCCGAACATTCCCGTAATTGCAGTCCGTTGTGGATACCGAGCGTATGCATTTTTCGGGCTGTTACGGGACCTACTCCCCAGAAAGACTCGATGGGAAGACGGGCTATGAAATCGAGGGCTTGGCTTGGGTGAATGGTACATAATCCATTGGGTTTTCGATAATCCGAGGCTATTTTCGCTAGAATTTGTTGTAGGAGACTCCCGCTGACGCTATCAGGTTCAAGTTTTCCCAGATCCGTTTCTTGATCTCCTTGGCGATATCTACAGCGAGAGAGATGCCTTGTTTATTATCGGTGACATCCAAGAAGGCTTCATCCAAGGAAAGGGGTTCTATGATATCCGTATAATCGTGGAAGATCTCGTGGATCTGGCGTGAGACGGATTTATATACGTCCATCCTTCCGTGTACGAATATCAGGTCCGGGCATAAAACGTTTGGCTTTTTGAGATGCATGGCGGAACGTACCCCATATTTCCGGGCCTCGTAGCTAGCGGCGGCTACTACGCCTCTCTGCTCCGCATGCCCGACCGCTAGGGGTTTTCCTCGCAACTCCGGATTGTCTCGTTGTTCCACCGAGGCATAAAAGGCATCCATATCGATATGTATGATCTTTCTCAAGATAGCTCTTTTATTACTGATATTCGCGATAAGCCCCTTCGTCGGTTTATGAAGCCGATAACCGCATTATAAGATCTCTACGGAGTTAATGACGATATTCTCGGTCGGACGATCTTGCTTGTTGGTCTTGGAGGACTGTATGGCGTCTACGACATCCATGCCTTCTACCACTTCGCCGTAAACCGTGTATTGATTGTCGAGGAACGGTACGCCACCTTCGTTCTTGTAAGCCTCACGGAGTTCCGGGTTTAACTTTACCTCGTCTTTCCGCTTCTCGGCCTCCAGCTCGGTCTTGCCAATCAAGGTATCACGAAGGATCGCCAGTTCTTCCTTGTTACCACTGCGATAGAATTCCATGATCTTAGGCTTGTTCTCGTTTTGCAGGCGGGCGAATATCTCTTGTTTCAGACGGCCTTCCAATTGCTTTTCCATCTGGTTCAACTCTTGTTCCGAATACTTTTTCCCCGTTACGATATAGAATTGGGAGGCGGAAGAGGCCTTTTCCGGGTTCACCTCGTCTCCGGTACGTGCGGCGCAAAGGCTCCTTTCTTGTGGAATATTTCGGGTAACGGAATTCGGCGGGAACGGTATAGCCAGATCGCCCGCTCCCAGTTGCTTGTTCATTGGGGCATCCTTGGAAGTTACGTCACCTCCTTGTATCATGAAATCCTTGATCACACGGTGGAACAGCAAGCCGTTATATTGCCCTTCTTTTACCAACTTGATAAAGTTATCACGATGTAATGGCGTGTCGTTATATAATTTCAGCTTTATATCTCCTTTGTTGGTGTGCATAAGCACCCTTGTCTCAGTTCGCTTGATTTTCCATTTTACTTATTTTTCTATGAGTTTCATTGACTTTGATCTTTATGTTCTTCGTGGGCCTGTCTTCGGCGTCGTCTCGACGAACTGTATCTTATCCACGACTTTCATACCCTGTATAACCTCTCCGAACACCGTATAGTTGCCGTCCAGATGAGGCGTTCCGCCTTCCAGCATATAGGCTTCTTTTTGCTCCGGCGTAAACTCGATGCCTTTCTCCTTGGTCATCTTATCTAGCTCCATCTCCGTAAAGAACTTCCGGTCACGATATAGAATTGAGTCGCTGATGAGCCTTCTCGGGATTCTCCTCATCCGGGGTACGTGCGGCACAGAGCATTCCCCGCTTATGGAAATATTTCGGATACACGAACTCGGCGGGGATGGTGTAATCTAGATCTCCGTCGCCCAGATGTGCGTCCAAGGGAGCGTCTTCGAGTTGATATCGCCTCCTTGTATCATGAATTGCTTGATAACCCGATGGAACAATAATCCATCGTAACGGTGTTCTTTTACGTTCTTGATAAAATTATCCCTGTGCAACGGCGTGTCGTTGAACAGTTTCACCTTAATCTTACCCATATCCGTATCAATCAGCACCAATGTCTCAGTCTCTTGCGCATGCAGCGGGCATAGCGAAAGCATAAATACCGAAACAAACAACATCGTAAGAATCCGTCTCATATTTATTTCTATTAGTTTAGATGGACAAAATAAGAATAAATATCGATATCTATGATCAAAGGAATAGGTCTAAACATGATTTCTTTGGTAGGAAACCGTAATAGCGTTACAAACATCTGTAATATATGCACATCGTTTTATGTTGAATCTAGGTAATTTTGTCATAGAAATTTAAAACTCTAAATTCAATATACTATGAGAGCAAGTATCTTAGCTATTTTAATTTTAGGGGGGATTGTCTTAAACATAAAGGCTCAGTTTTCTTATAATGAAAAGGGTCAAGCCATCCCTCCTGCATCACAACCTTTCGGCAAAGAGGCTTTTGAGTCAACCGGGCATACGGTTATACGCTGGTTGGGGAACGCTGGCTTTCTGATTAATAGCGTGGTACGTGTTTGATGGTCGATCCTATGTTGAAGGGATTTGATATGCCTTTGTTAATAAATATGCCGATCGCCCTAAAGATGTTCCCCATTTGGATGCGGTATTGATCACTCATTGCGACAATGATCATTACAGTGTTCCTACTTGTACGGAAATGTCTTCTGTATGCCGGGAATATCATTCTACATTCTACATGGATTCTTTGATGGAAGCACAGGGTTTGAACTCTTTCGGACATCGTATCGGGGAGACTTTTAATGTTGGTCCGATTTCTATCAAGTTAACTCCGGCTTACCATACGTGGCAAAATGAGTATCCGGGATATACGCATGAATTTAAGGTTGAAGATTATTGTGGTTTCCTCATGAAAACACCGGATGGCTTAATTTGGGCACCGGGAGATTCCCGCTTTCTTCCTGAGTTCTTGGAATTACCTGCCCCGGACGTGATTTTCTTTGATTTTTCGGATGATTCATGGCATATAGGATTGGAGGGAGCCATAAAGATCGCAAATGCTTATCCTAAAGCGCAGCTTCTCCTGTCTCATTGGGGAACGGTGGATGCTCCCGATATGAAACCATTCAATGCCGACCCTAAAATGCTAGAAGAGCGTATCTTCAATCCGGAACGTGTTCATGTCTTAGCCCCGGGAGAAGCTTTTGACCTTGTAGCTCTCAGTCTAGCGAGGGTGAACAAAGTGCCGAGACATTGATTTTCCCTGCTGACGCAAAGGCTTCGTCGGAGTATAATACGGGGGATGTCTATGTCTCCTTGTTGAAGGAGTCTGGTAATACGATGATCGCGCATTTTATATTCAAACCTTACAGTCGTAATTTCTGGCATTACCATCCGGATGCCGAACAAACCTTGTTAGTACTTGATGGAGAAGGATATTATCAAGAGGAAGGAGGAGAGAAACGTGTGATCCGGAAGGGTGATGTGATCGTGACACCTCCTAATGTACGCCATTGGAATGGGGCGACACCGGGTAGCTCTATCGTGTGTATGACCATTACGGAACATGCGATCGAGAATCATGCCGTACAGCTCCGGGCTGTGACGGATAAGGAGTATGACCGATGAAATTGGTATATCTATCTGTGGTTTGATACATGTTTGGATGTAGGAACGTAGTGTTTTTGCCGTGAATGGAATATTAATTAGAAAGGTCATAAGTTATGAGAAAGTACAATGAGATAAGCCGTCGGGGGATTTTTGAGGTCGGCGGTATTGGCAGGAACAGGGATATGTGCTTCTTCCGTATTCAATGGAATGGTTGCCTGTGAGGGCGTGAACAGGCAAGGACTCGGCCTTGGATTGTAAAACTAATGCCGTGGTCGGTGTAAAGCGGACATTGGGAAGTGGTACGGCTTCTATGGTTGTATCGGCTATGGGATTTGGTTGTATGGGATTGAATCATCATCGCGGCCAGCATCCCGGCAAGAAGCAAGTAATCGCTTTGGTACATGAGGCCATCGATCGTGGTGTTACTTTGTTCGACACGGCAGAGAGCTATGGTTATCAAACGAATGAACGATTAGTTGGCGAAGCGTTGAAAGGTTATTCGGACCGGGTATTTGTAACTACTAAATTTGGGCATAAGTTTGTGGATGGCGTACAAATCAAGACAGAGGAAGATAGTTCTCCCAACAATATACGTAAGGTGTGCGAGAATTCGCTTCGCAATCTTGGAGTAGAAACTCTCGGTATGTTTTACCAGCATCGTGCGGACCCGAACACTCCGATTGAGGTCGTCGCTGAGACCGTGAACGAATTGATCAGAGAAGGCAAGGTATTGCATTTCGGACTTTGCGAGGTGAATGCCGATACCATCCGCCGTGCCCATAGGATCTGCCCTGTTACGGCTATACAGAGTGAATATCATTTGATGCATCGTGCCGTGGAGGAGAGCGTATTGCCGTTGTGTGAGGAATTGGGTATTGGTTTTGTTCCTTATAGTCCGATAAATCGAGGCTTTTTGGGAGGCTTGATTAACGAGTATACTCGATTTGATCCGGAAAACGACAATCGTCAAGATTTACCTCGTTTTCAACCGGAAGCTATCCGTGCCAATATGCGGATCGTGGAAGTGCTGAATGCTTTTGGGAGGACACGGGGGATCACGCCCGCACAAGTTGCCTTGGCATGGTTAATGAATAAGAAACCTTGGATCGTAGCTATACCGGGGACTACGAAGCTGTCTCATCTGGAAGAGAATTTACGTGCTGCGGATATCATTTTCACCGCCGGTGAGATGAGGGAATTGGAGGATGCGGTTTCCGCTATCCCTGTAGTGGGAAGCCGTTATAATGCGCTACAGGAATCAAAAGTACAGAAATAGATTAAGCTATCGGAAATATGAGACCTGTTTTTATACTTGGTATCATTCTCTTGCTTGTTGGATGTAAACAGCGAGATGAGCGTGTTCTGATGGTTGATGAGCAAGGCAGCTTCGCTGTTGGAGGTACGGTCTTGGTTGATTCATTAGGGCATACTTTCATGGCGACCATGCGTACGTATTTTATCAAAAGCCGGTCGGAGCAAGGAAATACCCATTGGTATTCGCCCATGGTGTAGGGCAGTTTTCTAAGACATGGGAAACCACACCCGACGGGCGTGAGGCTTCCAGAATATTTTCTTACGTCGCCGGTTTAGTGTCTATCTTGTCGATCAGCCTCGTAGAGGGAACGCCGGTAGAGGTACGGAGAGCGTGACAATTTCTCCGGCGTTTGACGAGGAGGTTTGGTTTAACCGTTTTCGTGTAGGTATCTGGCCGGATTATTTTGAAGGAGTACAGTTTAAGCGGGATAAGGAAACCTTGGACCAATACTTTCGTCAAATGACGCCGACTATTGGCACGACGGATTTTGAGGTCTATTCGGATGCCTACGCCGCTTTGTTCGACAAGATAGGCCCGGGCGTATTTATTACCCATTCGCAAGGCGGGCCCGTTGGATGGAATACATTGCTTAAGACGAGAAACATTAAGGCTATCGCATCATACGAACCGGGTGGAGCGGTCCTTTTCCGGAAGGGCAATTGCCGGAGGAGGCTAAGTTTATTACGCTTTCCAAGAAAATGGAAGGCATTGAAGTACCTATGTCCGTATTCATGGAATATACCAAGGTCCCTATCGTCATTTATTATGGAGATAATTTACCCGAAACCGATGAGCGTCCGGAGTTATATGAATGGACACGCCGTTTGCGCTTGATGAAGATATGGGCAAAAATGCTGAATGATCAGGGTGGGGATGTCACCGTTATTCATTTACCGGAGGTAGGATTACATGGCAATACCCATTTCCCTATGTCGGATTTAAATAATATAGAGGTTGCGGATTTGCTTTCTGAATGGTTACATACAAAAGCTTTGGACTAGGTCTTTTGGGTAATGGAAATATATATAGTATCGTTTTCATTAGGAGGTATTGATCTTTCACAGAGGTGAAAAGATCGTATCACCCCGTGAAAAGATCGCTTCACAGAGGTGAAAAGATCGCTTCACAAGGGTGATACGATAAGAGTCTTAGGCCACGGCTGTTACTTCCTGCTGAGGAATCAGCCATAAGAACCTTATAATCAGAATAATTTGCTTGGATACTCGCCTGCGTCTACCAAGGCTTGGATCTTATCCACAACGCCTTGACGATCCGCCGCATAAGTTACGCCGAACCATTTGGAGGTTGTATCCAATACTTTCACACGGGCTGTTCCTTCCGTGATCAATTTATTTACCATCAACGGGATGAAATATTCACTCTTTAAATTACCCATATTGGCTTTTAGGAACTCCTTGAAATATTCCTCGGAATACTCGAAGTAATCGGGAGTGAAGCCCCACATATTCATGGATACCGGCGTATTTTCTTCCAATACGACCTTCTTTCCGTTCTCGTCTACAAACTGGATATCTCCGTCGATACGTTCGATAGCGGTACGCTCCACGACGCCTGTCAGATAACCTTCCTCGTTCGTGGCGCAAACACCACGTGCTAACGGAACCGCTCTCGCTCAACGTATTACCTACACGGTAGCCTACCATGCAATAATCATTCTTCTTGCCATCCATCTCAGACAATTGCTTGCCTAATACGGCGAAGCTGTCACGTCCGTAGAAATCATCGGCGTTGATTACGGCGAAAGGCTCATTGATAACCTTCTTGCCCATCAATACGGCATGGTTGGTTCCCCACGGTTTCTCACGTCCTCCGGGCAGGTGAAGCCCTCCGGAAGATCGTTCAAATCTTGGAATACGACTTCAACCGGGATATGGTTCTCATATTTGGAGATGATTTTCTCACGGAAGTCTTTCTCGAAAGATTTGCGGATAACGAATACAAGTTTACCGAACCCGCCACGAATAGCATCGAAAATAGAATAGTCCATGATGGTCTCGCCATTGGGACCTAGGCCGTCCAATTGTTTTAATCCTCCATAACGACTACCCATTCCGGCTGCCAATACAAATAATGTAGGTTTCATAATGCGTTTCTTTAATGTGTTTTTTAATTCTTCGGGCAAAGTTAATAATTATAGAAACATTGCCATGTTATTGTCCGTCTTTTTATAAAACTTCTAATACGACGATCGACATGGGAGGCAGGCTGACGCTTAACTTTCCCTTTTCCACCTTGGCTCCCTTGAAACTTCCGGCTTGACCTTCTCCGGCGAATCGAATGTGTTATAGTCGTTTATGGAGGACGCTGTAGGATACGCCGTTCACGCTCTTTATCGTTACGTTTTGCTGGTCGATATGGATGTTCTCGCTTTGCCGGGGATCTACGTTCGCCAACGAGATATTGGATTTTACCCTGCGAGTCCCGGGATGCGGAGGCGCTTCGACCGGCACTTCCCGGTTGTCTCCTTACTTCTCCTTGTCGCAGATTTAGATCCATCGGCAAAAAGGTAGCGTCTTGATGAACCTTGTACATCTCGAACACATGGTAAGTAGGCGTAAGCACCATGTCCTTGCCTTTCGTGAGGATCATGGACTGCAATACATTGACAATCTGTGCGATATTGGCCATTTTCACCCGGTCCGTATATTTGTGGAAGACATGTAGGGTAAGAGCGGCTACGAAAGCGTCGCGCATCGTGTTTTGCTGGAACAGATGGCCGGGGATCGTACCGGGTTCCACATCCCACCAAGTACCCCATTCGTCTACCATGAGGCTATATTTTTCTTCGGGTCGTATTTATCCATGATAGCGATATGCTTTTTAACGACATCCTCTATCTCAAGGCATTTTCCTAAGGTCCAGTAATAATCCTCCGTGTTGAAATCGGTAGCGGAGCCTTTATTGTTCCAATCT
>ENA-OQDF01000406-OQDF01000406.1-human-gut-metagenome-genome-assembly--contig:-NODE-406-length-17737-cov-1.983702_pt1 | contig 17737 bp, 22 predicted proteins | sample MGYA00242769_ERZ504597 | MGnify/ENA primary metagenome ERZ504597 (study PRJEB26092, sample SAMD00036305) | human gut metagenome | host: Homo sapiens | study: EMG produced TPA metagenomics assembly of...
ATGTAGCTTATGTGAAAGGTGAGAAGTATGACTTCATTGCCGATGTGAATAGTGACAATTCCCTGATTTGAAGGAGGCATGGTCGGTACCAATTCCGCCGGCTTTGCTTGATGAACACCCAATCCTACAATCTGGTGGAAGTGAAAGATGGGGAAGAACGGGGTGCCGCCAACGGGAGGATTATCTACCGTGCTTTGGAGGTTTGTGCCACGGTGGAGGACTTCTGCCATTTTCTTGATACCATCACCAAGCCCAGCCTGATAGAAGCCAATTTGGCGTGATTGATGCCAAAGGCGGTGCCGCCATGTTTGAGGTGGATTACTATAAATATACGATGTATGATGCCAATGATCCGAAAGATGCTCCTTACGGTTACATTGCCCGTACGAACTTTTCTTTTGCCGGTGAGGTGAACCGGGGAGCGGGTTATGTACGCTATATGGAGGCAGACCGGGTATTGATGAAGGCTTCTGCAACGGGTGGGGTGACACCTCAGGGTATCTTCAATGACCTTTCACGTTCGTTCCGCAATTGCATGCTCGATATTGATTTGAGGAGCGGGAAGTTTAATCGCCCGCAAGGTTCCGGTTGGTTTGTCGACCAGGATTTTATTCCCCGTAACAGCACTTCTTGTTCCATTGTGGTGCAGCGTAAAACCGGGTGAGAAGGCGGAACTTACTACGATGTGGACAATGCTGGGATATTCTCCTACGGGCATTGCCGTGCCACTTTGGGTGAAGGATGCGGATAAATTTCTGCCTTCGATGGTATGTTGGGACAAGGCGTGTGCTGCCGCTCCGCTCAGTGATTGGTCACTCCGGCTTTCCAATAATGTCTTCTGTTACAATCAGGGGATGGGAACCAATCGTTATCTGAATTGGGAAAAACTGTACAATATGGAGAATAACGGCTATATGCAACAGCTTGTTCCGGTGGAGGCGGAGGTGTTTCGCCGTACATGCCCATTGTTGGACAGTTGGAGACAGCAAGGAAGCATTGATTCTCAAGAAATGCAGAAGCTTTATCAAGATGTGGAAGCACTTGTCCGAAAGGCTTATACGCCTTTGATGGAGCAATGACAGTATTCCAGTATTTCTCTTTCCTGCTCAGGGTGGAACCAGCGGATTTCCTCGTCCCGTTTGAACCAGGTCATTTGCTTACGGGAATAGATGCGTGAGTTCTGCTTTATCTTCTCAATGGCAAAGGGTAATGTCCATTCGCCGTCCAGGTACTTGAATATTTCTTTGTAGCCTACTGTATTTAGGGAATTTAGACTTTTATGCGGATAGACCATGCGCGCTTCTTCCACCAAACCCTCTTCCACCATTTGGTCCACCCGGCAGTTGATGCGTTCATAAAGCTCTTCCCGGTCACGCGTTAATCCTATTTTGATAATACGGAAGGGGCGTTCTTTCTTTTGTTGGGTGCGGAAGGAAGTGTAGGTCTTGCCCGTCATATAGCAGATTTCCAAAGCATGGACTACGCGTTTTGGGTTTTTCAAATCTACTATTTTGTAATATTCCGGGTCCAACAGCTTAAGTTCCGCACAAAGTCTTTCCAGACCTTCTGTTTCGTATTTGTACAGCATGAGTTGGCGTGTATCGGCATCTACGGTCGGAATGTCGTCAATGCCTTTACAGACTGCATCTACATACATCATTGAGCCTCCGGTCAGCAGTATGGTGTTATGCTTTGTAAACAAGTCTTCCAGCAGCTTCATTACTTCCGCTTCGTATTGGGCGGCACTGTAATAGTCTGTCAGCTTCAGGGTACCGACGAAGTGATGCTGTACCCGTTGCAGCTGCTCCGGTGTAGGGGCAGCCGTGCCTATCTTTAAATCTGCATAGAGTTGTCTCGAATCGGCCGAGACGATACAAGTATGGAAATGTTCTGCCAATCGGAGGCTTAATTCTGTTTTGCCTACTCCGGTGGGGCCGATAAGTACGATTAGGGTGTGCATGCGGGTATAAAATTTAGGCGCGAACCATAACAATCCGCGCCTTTCTGAAGGGGAATAATGTCTGTTTAATATTTCTCTTCTTCGAAGGAGTTCCCGGCTTCGTCCAAACCGCCGAAACCCTCTTTGTCGAAATCTTCCATATCGAAGTCTTGGTCGCCGTAAAAGTTTTCGTCCAAGTCCAGGGAGCCGCCGGCAGCTGCCATTTCTTCAAAGTCAACGGTCTGCTTGGGAGCTTCACCCGCTTTCTTGGTGCATTTGGCGCCTTTCATTTCTTTTCCGGTAATGATTTCAGAAAGCTCGATGAAGAAGCAGCGTTCAGTCATATAATCGAATACATAGAGAAGTTTCTGCTTCTCGTCTTCAACCAGTTCGCTCAGCTGGGTCTCTTTCATCACCCAACTGTCCATTTCCGGATTGTCGTCCATTTCTTCCAGCGTAATTTCCTTTTCTTTTTCCCAGTCATCATCGCAAATGAAGAAAGAAGTCATCTGTCGTTGGTGTAGCCTGCCGACTTTAGAATCGCCTCATGGAAGTCATAAAAGGTAGCTTCCGGGTCTATCTGTATTTCTCTGACAAAATCGTCCACCTCATCAGAGATGATTGTAAATCTGTAGATCATGATGATTTATAATTTATGATTTCTGACTTCTGATTTTGTGTAAATCATACGTTTTTCATTTTCCTGCGGGGATAATGCCGCGGGCTGATTCACGTATAAAGTTTACGATATAGCTTATTTCCGGTGTCATTTCCATTTCATCCTCGATTTCTTCAAGCATCCGTATTGTTCAGGCCGCCTTGATAGATGATGCGATAGGCATCATGGATTTTCTCGATGGTCTCGTTGGAGAAGCCGCGTCGGCGTAACCCTACCACATTGATTCCCGCATAGCAGATAGGCTCGCGTCCGGCAATGATGTACGGCGGGATGTCCTTGCTGAAACGGCAGCCGCCCTGTATCATGCCGTAACCACCTACATGGCAGATTGGTGCATCAGTACATTGGCGCTGATGATGGAATAATCGTCGATGACAATTTCACCCGCCATTTTGTAGAGTTGCCAATGATACAGCCGTTGCCTATTAGGGCATCATGCGCCACGTGTACACTTTCCATCAAGAGATTGTTGTTGCCGACAATGGTTCTGCCTTTGGCAGCTGTACCGCGGTTGACAGTTACGTTTTCACGTATGATATTGTTGTCTCCGATTTCAGCAGTGCTTTCCTCCCCTCTGAACTTTAAATCCTGGGGAATGGCACCGATAACGGCTCCCGGGAAAATGGTGTTTCCATTGCCGATGCGTGCACCGTACAGAATGTTGGCGTTTGCATAATCTTGTTGTTATCACCGATTACCACATTCTTGTCAATGAAAACAAAAGGAGCAATTTCTACGTTTTCTCCGATTTTAGCTTCGGGATGAATATACGCTAAGGGACTTATCATATTATTTACGATTTAGCTATTTACAATTTACGATTGAGATTACTTGCGATTTACTGTATATACGATTTTACCCGAAGGTGATAATTCTTATGGGTAATATGAATCGTAAATCGTAAATCTTCTAATCGTAAATCTATTTATTTGTTCTTAACTATTTGTGCCATAAACTCTGCTTCGCAGACCACCTTTTCGCCTACGAACACATAACCTTTCATGGTGGAGATGCCGCGGCGTATGGGGGCCATCAGCTCTACACGGAAGATGAGCGTGTCTCCCGGTACCACTTTCTGGCGGAATTTCACACCGTCAATCTTCATGAAGTAGGTGGAGTAACGTTCCGGTTCATCCACCGAATTCAGTACAAGCAAACCTCCCGTCTGTGCCATTGCCTCTATCTGCAATACACCGGGCATTACGGGTTCCTGCGGGAAGTGTCCCTGGAAGAAAGGTTCGTTGGAAGTTACGTTCTTGACACCTACAATGTAGTTGGCACCTATTTCTATGACTTTGTCCACCAATTGCATCGGGTAACGGTGAGGCAGAAGTTCGCGGATGCGGTTTACATCCATAATCGGTTCGCGGTTGCAGTCGTAGGTAGGAGCCTGTATTTCGTGCAGGCGGATTTCCTTGCGCATCTGGCGAGCGAACTTATTGTTGATGGTGTGTCCCGGGCGGGTAGCGATGATACGGCCCTTGATGGGCTTGCCTATCAAAGCCAGGTCACCGATGACGTCGAGCAACTTGTGGCGGGCGCATTCATTGGGCCACACCAAAGGTTTGTGGTTGATATATCCCAATTGTTTGGCGTCCATGTGAGGAACACCCATCACATCGGCCAGCTTGTCATAGTTCTCCTGGGACATTTCGCGTTCGTAAATAACAATCGCATTGTCAAGGTCGCCGCCCTTGATAAGACCGGCTTGCAGCAACGGCTCAATTTCGCGTACAAACACGAAAGTACGGCTTGCGGCGATTTCATCCTTGAACTTCGTCATGTCTTCCAGCGTTGCAAACTGGTTGGGGAGGATGTTGGAGTCGTATGATACCAATACATTCAAGCTGAAGTTCTCGTCCGGCAATACGATGATGGAAGAGCCGGTTGTTTCGTCACGGAATTCAATTTTGGACTTGATGATATAGAAATCTTTTACGGCATTTTGTTCTACAGTGCCTACGCGCTCTATTTCGTTGACATAATATTGGGCGCTTCCGTCCAGAATGGGAAATTCCGGTCCGTTTACCTGTATCAGGCAGTTATCGATACCCAATGCATAGAGGGCTGCCATACCATGCTCCACTGTGCTTACCTTTACTCCGTTTTTGGAGATTACAGTTCCACGGGTAGTTTCGGATACGTTGTCTGCAACGGCATCGAAGGTTGGCTGTCCTTCCAGGTCGATACGTTGGATTTTGTATCCATGGTTATCCGGAGCAGGATTGAAAGTAACGGTTAGGTCAAGTCCCGTATGAAGACCTTTTCCACTAAGCGAAAAGCTATCTTTCAGAGTCTTTTGTTTTAACATTGGTTACTTATTTAATTGTTGTTTAAGTTCATTCAATTCTTTGCGGAGCTGGCGTAGCTCCACTTGCATTTCCGGCAAACTTCTTTGTACGATGGATGCCTTGAAATATTGTTTCAGCTCCATAGGAGGGGTGCCGATAAGCTGCTGCCGTCTTTTATGCTACTGGGAACACCAGACTGTGCGCCAAGGTTTACTTTATTGCCAATATGAATATGGCCTGCAATGCCTACCTGACCGCCGAACATGCACCATTCTCCTATCTTGGTAGAACCTGCTATACCTACTTGCGCCGCCATTACGGTGTGGGAGCCTATTTCATCGTTGTGTGCCACCTGGATTAAATTATCCAGTTTCACGCCGCTATGTACGATGGTAGCTCCATAGTAGCACGGTCCACACACGTGTTGGCACCGATTTCCACATGGTCTTCCAGAATGGTAATGCCTATTTGCGGGATTTTTCATAACCCTCGGAAGTGGGGGCGAAGCCGAAACCGTCTGCACCGATAACGCAACCGGAGTGCAGGATACAGTGGTTTCCTACCCGGCAATCGTGGTAGATGGTTGAATTGGCGTAAATAATACAGTCATTGCCTACTTTGGCACCGCTGCCAATCGTGACGTGCGGATGAATGACCGTATTGTCTCCCACCTCTGCATGCTCGCCAATGCAGGCAAAAGGCGCAATGTAAACATCCTTGCCAATTTTAGCTGTTTCGGCAACAAATGCCAGAGAGTCAATTCCCACTCGCTTTGGTTTACTTTGCTCATAAAGATTTAGCAATTTAGCAAGACTTTCATACGCATTGTCCACTTTAATCAAGGTAGCTTTCACTTCTTGTTCCGGAACAAAGTCCTTATTTACCAGAACAATGCTTGATTGGGTTTCGTATATGTAGGGGGTATATTTGGGGTTGGATAGGAAGGAGATGGCTCCCGGTATTCCCTCTTCGATTTTCGCAAAGGTGTGAACGGTAGCATTCTCGTCTCCAACAATTTCTCCTTGGATAAATGTTGCAATTTGTTTAGCAGAGAACTCCATGTCTTATTCTTGTTAGATGGTTTCAAAACGCAAATAACGGACTTTTTTTTTTTATATTTCCTTGTCCTGAGGTGAATATTTTATACTTATCTATGCAAACGTTGGTAGCATAAGTAGTATTTTTTTACTTTCTTGGACAGAAGAGAGATATTGAGCATATCCGATGCTTCGGCAATATTCTTGATGCTGCCGTCGTTGTAGAGGATGTCAATACTGTCATCTGCCTCGTCGTACATATTCTTCTCGATGCTGGGGGTAGAGATGAAATATCTCGCTTCGGAGAGAGGGATGTTCAGTTGTTCACTGATTTGCAAAGTTAGTGCTTTTTTCCGTTCCTCACTAATAGGTTCGGTAGAAATCTCAACTTTGAAGATGTTTCGGTTAATCATGCCGGCGCTCAAGGTGGACAAAACCTTGTCCGAATGGCGGCTCCATACCTTGAGGGCAGTCCAGATGTCATTATCGTCCAACTGAATGAAATTCTCCAAACATTCGGGATTGTTGTAGAATGCCTCCCGGCTGATGTCGTTGTATAGAAAGAATTTCAAGGCGGGTGAGGCAAAGAGTCTATGCCGCGGCTTGCCAGTTCCTTGGCGCGGAGCAGGGCGCTAATCAGCATTTTCTCGTAGGCAACGGAGGTCTTATGCAGGTAGACCTGCCAGTACATCAGGCGGCGGGCGGTGAGGAAGTTCTCAATAGAATAGATGCCTTTGGACTCTACTACCAGGTGGTCATCCTTTACATCCAGCATCTTGATGATGCGGGCGGAGCCAATGTTGCCTTCGGTCACTCCGGTATAGAAGCTGTCGCGGCGCAGGTAGTCCAGGCGGTCCATATCCAGTTGCCCGCTTACCAGTTGGTGCAGGAAGCGCTTGGGGTATTCATCCTTGAAAATTTGAATGGCGAGTGTCAACTGTCCGTTCATTTCCTTGTTGATACGTTCCATCAGCATCAAGGAGATGTCTTCGTGGGAGACGCCCTGTACGATAGTATTTTCCAGTACGTGGGAGAAGGGGCCGTGGCCGATGTCGTGCATCAGGATAGCGGCTTCCACAGCTTCGGCTTCGCTGTCGAAGATAAAGTTTCCTTTGGTGGCAAGTTGCTGGATGGCCTCACTCATCAGGTAGAAGGCTCCCAAAGAGTGTTGGAACCGTGTATGCTGCGCACCGGGATATACGACAGAGGACAACCCCAGTTGCTTGATACGGTTTAGACGTTGCAAAAGAGGATGTCGTACAACATCGTACAACAACCCCTTTGGTATGTTGATGAACCCGAAGACAGGGTCGTTGATAATCTTTCTTTCGAACATTAAGCGTTAGCCGTTAATCACTTTTTTCAACTCTTCCGCCATCTGTGCCTGCACTTCTTGGGCTGCTTTTCGGCTGGCGGCGGCGAAGTTCTCTGTCTTGTCCACGTAGATGATGCCACGGCTGGAGTTGACAATCAGGCCGCAAGTCTTGTTCATGCCATACTTGCAGACTTCTTCCAGGGAGCCGCCTTGTGCGCCTACGCCGGGAACCAATAGAAAGTGTTCGGGAACAATCTTGCGGATATCTTCGAAGGCGCGGCCTTGTGTGGCGCCTACTACGTACATCATCTGTTCGTCACTGGCCCACTCCTGGGATTTGCGGAGCACTTTTTCGAAGAGGCGTTCGCCGTTGGTGTCTTCCGTCAGCTGGAAGTCGTGCGAGCCTTTGTTGCTGGTCAACGCAAGCAGGATTACCCATTTGCCTTCGTACGTAAGGAACGGGGTCACACTGTCTTCGCCCATGTAGGGAGCTACGGTTACGGAATCTATATCCAGCTCTTCGAAGAAGGTGCGGGCATACATGGCAGAGGTGTTCCCGATGTCACCGCGTTTGGCGTCGGCAATGATGAATTGGTCGGGATAGTTCTGCTTGATGTAATTTACGGTTTTCTCGAAAGCTATCCACTTTCACGCCCATACTCTCATAAAATGACCAGATTGGCTTGTAGGCGATGCAGAGGTCGGCAGTAGCGTCGATGATAGCTTTGTTGAAAGCGAATATAGGGTCTTCCTCTTTCAGAAGATGTTCGGGTATTTTCTTGATGTCGGTGTCAAGACCTACGCAAAGAAATGACTTCTTGCGCTTGATGTTCTCGAATAATTGCTGTTTGTTCATATTATTTTTTAGTTACGGGCTACAAGCTACGAGCTACGAGAGATAGCGTGTGGGCTGGCAGCTGGTTGTTTTTTTAGTTATGAGTTACGAGCTACTTGTCACTTGTTTCTTGTAACTATCTTACAGCTCGCTCTCTTTCAGCCTTTCTGCATTTTCCGCCACAATCAGGTGGTCGATGCAGTCTTGGATGTCTCCGTCCATAAAGGCGGCGAGATTATAAATGGTGTAGTTGATGCGGTGGTCGGTGATGCGTCCTTGCGGATAGTTGTAGGTGCGTATCTTGGCAGAGCGGTCGCCAGTACTGACCATCGTCTTACGCTTGGAGGCGATATCGTCGATGTACTTCTGGTGTTCCTTGTCGTAGATGAAGGTACGTAGGCGCGAGAGGGCGCGTTCCTTGTTCTTGGGCTGGTCGCGCGTCTCGGTACATTCGATGAGGATTTCCTCGACTATGCCTGTGTTGGGGTTCTTCCAGTTGTAGCGCAGGCGCACGCCGGATTCCACCTTGTTCACGTTCTGACCGCCGGCACCACCGCTTCGGAAGGTGTCCCACTTGATTTCACCTTCGTTGATGACTACGTCGAACTCTTCGGCTTCGGGAAGCACGGCTACGCTGGCGGCTGAGGTGTGTACGCGTCCTTGCGTTTCTGTGGCCGGTACGCGCTGCACGCGGTGCACGCCCGATTCATATTTCAGTGTGCCATATACATTGTCTCCCGTCACGGAGCAGACAATTTCCTTGAAACCGCCGGCTGCACCTTCGTTGGCGCTGGATATCTCCATTCTCCATCCCTTGGATTCGCAATACTTGGTGTACATGCGGAAGAGGTCGCCGGCAAAGATTGCCGCTTCGTCACCACCCGTGCCGCCACGAATTTCGAGGATGGCATTACGGCTGTCCTGCGGGTCGGCGGGGACGAGCAGCAGCTTTATCTGCTCTTCCAGTTCCGGTTGGCGGGCTTGGCAGGCATCCAGCTCTTCGCGTGCCATTTCCCGCATCTCCTGGTCTGTTTCGTTGGCGATAATTTCTTTGCTTCTTCTATGCCGCCCAGTACTTGCATGTACTCTTTGCGGGCATTCATCAGGTCGCCCAGTTCTTTATATTCTTTGGTGAGCTTGACGTAACGCTTCTGGTCCGCAATCACTGCCGGGTCTGTAATCAAGGTCGACACTTCTTCGAAGCGGGCGACAAGCCCTTCCAGCTTTTCGAGTATGGTATTGTTGTCTGCCATATATTTAATACTTGAACTCTCCGAATTCGCTCTTGATAATCAGTTCTTTCTTGTCGCTTTCTTCCACGCGGCCTACAATCTGTGCATCGATGTTGAAACTCTTCGAAATAGCAATCACCTCTTCTGCATGTTCGGGAGAGAGGTACACTTCCAGCGATGCCCCATATTGAACACCTTGTACATTTCGCTCCAGTCCGTATCGCTCTGCTCCTTGATGGTCTTGAACAACGGTGGAACGGGGAAGAGATTGTCTTTGATGACACGGCAGTTGTCTCCCACAAAGTGCAGTACCTTGGTTTGTGCGCCGCCCGAGCAGTGTACCATACCGTGGATTTGGGGACGGAGCGCATCGAGCAGCTTCTTAACTACCGGTGCGTAGGTGCGGGTGGGGGAAAGTACCAGCTTTCCTGCATCCAGCGGACTGTCTTCGACACTGTCTGTCAGTTTTAGCTTGCCACTGTATACCAGCTCTTCGGGTACAGCCTTGTCATAGCTTTCAGGGTATTTCTCTGCCAGGTATTTGGAGAATACATCGTGGCGTGCGCTGGTCAGTCCGTTACTGCCCATACCGCCATTGTATTCTTTCTCATAAGTAGCCTTTCCGTAAGATGCCAGACCAACAATCACATCGCCCGGACGGATATTGGCATTGTCTATAACATCTGAGCGCTTCATGCGGCAGGTCACTGTCGAGTCTACGATAATGGTACGTACAAGGTCGCCCACGTCGGCTGTTTCGCCACCGGTGGCATAAACGCCTACGCCCATCTTCGCGGAGTTCGGCAAGCAGTTCGTCCGTACCGTTGATGATGGCTGAAATTACTTCGCCGGGGATGAGAAGTTTATTACGTCCGATGGTAGAGGATACCAGAATGTTGTCTACCGCACCCACACAAAGCAGGTCGTCGATGTTCATAATCAGTGCATCTTGTGCAATGCCTTTCCACACACCCAGGTCGCCGGTTTCCTTCCAGTACATATAGGCAAGACTGGATTTGGTGCCTGCTCCATCGGCATGCATAATGTTGCAATACTCCGGGTTACCGCCCAAAATGTCGGGGATAATTTTGCAGAAAGCCTGCGGGAAAATACCTTTGTCGATGTTCTTGATGGCGTTGTGCACATCTTCCTTAGATGCGCTGACGCCTCGCATCATGTATCGTTGATTACTCATGAGATAATAGGTTTGTTCAATTGAATGTGCAAAGATACATCTAATCTTCTACAACACAAAGCGAGGCACAAAGTTTCTCGCCTTTGTGCCTCGCTATAGAGTTGTGTATTTATCAGAATTGTACCTGGGGAGCTTGTTCCGCTCCTTCTGCCGCTTCGAAATAAGCTCGTTTCTCAAAACCGAAGAGACCGGCAAGGATATTTTTGGGGAAACGGCGAATGGCTGTATTGAAGTTCTTGGCTGCATTGTTGAAGTTGGTCCGTGCTACGTTGATACGGTTTTCCGTACCTTCCAGCTGTGCCTGCAGTTCCAAGAAATTCTGATTTGCTTTCAAGTCCGGATAGTTTTCTGTGATGGCAAGCAATTTACCGAGGGCAGAAGTCACCGCACCTTGTGCTTTCTGATATTCAGCCAGCTTTTCCGGAGTAAGGTCTGCAGCATCCACTTTGATTTGAGTGGCTTTGCTGCGGGCTTCTACTACACCTTCCAGTGTTTCCTTCTCGTGCGTGGCATATCCTTTCACGGTATTCACCAAGTTCGGAATCAGGTCGGCACGGCGTTGGTATTGGGTTTCTACGTTCGACCATTGTCCGCTGACATTTTCGTCCATGGTTACGAGTCCGTTATAGCCGGTTACACCCCAAATGGCGAGAAGAGCTATAACAACGATAATGATAATGGTTGATTTCTTCATACTTTTCATTTTTAGGCCTCACCTCCGATTCCTCTCCGATAGAGAGAGGGGAGGAGGGGAAGGCAGTTATTAATCATTTAATTATATTCTATGTAAACGTTTTATTTTCTTCCAGTATCCTCGAAGGTGTGTCAAAACGGTTGATGGCGCACAGATGACACATACTCGGCATTAGAACCGGGAACCGCTCCACCGCCACCTCCCATACCGCCTCCGAAGCTACCACCGCTGAAGCCTCCTCCGCCACTTCCGCCGAAGAGACCTCCACCACCGAAGATGACCGGACCACCTCCGCCTCCTCCCCGGTAGTTTTCATCGTATGACTGCTGGCGGCGCACTACTTTATGTCCGCAATTGCGGCAGGTGTAGGTCACATCTTCCGTTTTCACTCCATTGCGGCGTGAGATGAGTATGCTGCTGCTACGTTGCAATTTATGTTGTCCGCAGTTGGGGCATTTGTTGACAGCGCGTTGGGCAAGGATGCTATAATAGATGCCACTGCGAGGAAACCGATAAGTCCCAGTAGGATACCTCCTACGGAGAGGTCATCCTCCTCTTCCGTGTCATTCACCATAGTGCCGTCAAGACGTGAACAGACCGCCTTTACACCCGCGACCATTCCGGCATCCCAATTACCGTCTTTCAGATAGGGAATCATATATTTGGTCTGTATGCGTTTGCAGATGGCGTCAGGCAGGTCCCCTTCCAAACCGTATCCCGTATAAAACTGGATGCAGCGTTGATCGGTTACCAGCAGAATGACCAGACCGTTGTTTTTCTCTTTTTTCCCTACTCCCCATTCATTGAGCAGCCGGTGTGAGAAATCAAAACAGTCTTCTTGTCCGATGGAGGGAACAACGGCAACTACCGTTTCAATACCCGTCTGCTGCTCCAATGCGTAGAGCATGCGGTCTATGTCGGCACATGCCTCTTTGGATAAGATGTCGGCAGGGTTGCAGACATAACGCGTCTTGTCCTGAAGGTGTACTTTAGGAATGTTCTTAGTGGTGTAGACTTCTTGTGCCTGCAAGGATATGAACAAGCACAGGAAGAATGCTATGGAAATAAATCGTTTCATATTACCAATGTTTGTTGCGGCGAAGATAGGAAAAATCACGTCAATGTATGTATTTCCCTACGAATTTCTTTACATGCTCGGTGTATTCCTGCGGATAATCCTTGTAAGACATGGCATGTGTGGCACCGGTACAATCCATAATTCTTTGGGTTCGGGCTTGGCTTCATAGAGGGGATAAACCATCCACGTCGGTACAAAGGTGTCGGCATCACCGTGGATGAAGAGCATCGGCAAAGTACATTTCTTTACTTGCTCCAGGGCAGAAGCTTCGCGGAAATCCCATCCGTACTCCTGCCGGCAAAGCCAGCTTGCAGTATGCAGTAGGGGGAACGAGGGCAGTCCGAACTGTTCTTTCAACTCCCCGCGAAACTCATCCCATACGCTTGTGTAACCGCAGTCTTCCACAAAACACTTGATGAATGGCTGTTGGTATTGTCCGTGTTCCACTTCGCCGGATACCATCATGGTGGTGGCGGCTCCCATGGAGATGCCGTGTACTACCATCTTTGTACTGCGGGACGCTATGCTGTCCGTATGGCTGCGTCCGAAAAGCTCATCGGCGGTTTCGGTCCATTGCAACACGTCGAGCCGGTCTTTCCAGCCCATCTGTACATGGTTTCCTTCGCTCATCCCGTGTCCGTAAAGGTCGGGCAGCAGGATATTGAAGCCCATCTCCTTGCTGTACAAATAACCTATCATCAGCATGCGCACGGCGTTGTCCGTATATCCATGTACGATGACTGCCGTTTTGTCGGTAGGGCGGGCAGCGGCAACATAGAGCGCATGCAGCGTCTCTCCGCGGTCGTTCTCGATGTAGAAGTCCTTCAGTGCTCCTGCGGTCATCAGGCTATCCACCCAGGGGTGCAGTTCGGGGTAGCGCTCGTACATGAAATCGTAGGATGCGGCTATGTTGCGGCTGCGTGAAACGAGGTCGTCCGGTTTCAGGGAATAGCCCAGCATATAGTACCCTCCGCACAACAGTAGGGTGCAGAGGGCGGCCAGACTGAGAATTGAATATTTTATGGCTTTTTCATTATTTATTCCAAATTTCCCATGCGGCAAAGGCCTGCAACAGCAACATCTCCAGTCCGTTCTTGGTGACGGCTCCTTGTGCCTGGCCTTTCTTCATGAAGAGGGTTTCGTTTGGATTATATAACAAATCGTAGAGCAAATGGTTGGGGGTCAGTAGCTCGTAAGGAATGTTGGGACAGAAGTCCACTTTGGGTACATGCCTACGGGGGTACAGTTGACAATCACCGTGTACTCCTGCATGATTTCCGGTGTCAGCTCTTCGTAAGTGAGGTATTTGTCCTCTTTCTTGGTGCGCGATACGAAGGTACTTTTTATACCCAGGTTCTCCAGCCCGCGATATACGCTTTCGATGCGCCGCCGGTGCCCAGAATCAGGGCTTTCTTGTGATGTGGTTGCAAAAGCGGTTCTATGGATTGTGTGAATCCTATGATGTCGGAATTGTAGCCAACCAGCTTTACCTTGCCTTTGGGAAGGCGGATAATCTTGATGACATTGACGGCGCCTATCTTGGCGGTGTCTTTGTCCAGTTCGTCCAGATAGGGGATGACTTGCTCCTTGTAGGGAATGGTCACATTCAGTCCACAGAGGTTAGGGTTTTCCTCTATAACTTCCATGAAATCCTCGATACGTGGAATTTCGAAGTTTACATATTCTGCATCAATGTTTTCTGCCGTGAATTTCTCATTGAAATATCCGATGGAAAAGGAATGTTTCAACGGGTAACCTATTAAACCGTATTTCTGCATAATGAGGGTGTGTTAAAGGGGAATTAATGATTATTTTCTGGCTGTATACAACGTACATATTCCGAAAGTGAGCCGCTTGAAGTGTACTTCACTGAAACCGGCCTTGCGGATAACTTCCTGCATCACTTCTCCTTGAGGGAAGGCACGGATGCTTTCCGGCAGATAAGTGTAGGCGCTGTTGTCTTTCGAAATACATTTACCGAGCAGGGGGATAACGACTTTGGAGTAAATGGTAAACAGTTGTTTCATCGGGAAGCGGTCCGGCGTGGAGAGTTCCAGTATGACAAGATGTCCGCCGGCCGTCAGTACGCGGCACATTTCGGACAGTCCTTTATCCAGCCCTTCGAAGTTGCGGATGCCGAACGCTACGGTTACAGCATCGAAACTCTCATCGGCAAACGAGAGAGAGGTGCAGTCCTCCCGGGCAAATGAAATCTTGTCCGAGAGGTGCGCCCGTTTTACTTTTTCGCGCCCCACATTCATCATGCCTTCCGAGATGTCGGTACCAATCAAAGCATCGGGTTGCAGTTCGCGGCATGCAAGGATGGCGAAATCACCGGTGCCGGTAGCTACGTCCATGATACGTCGGGGGTGGAAAGGAAGGAGGTATTTGATTGCCTTCCTGCGCCAGCTGCGGTCAATACCCATGGATAGGGTGTGATTCAGCTTGTCGTAGGCGGGAGCGATGTTGTCGAACATTTCTTCCACTTGTTCGCTCTTCTTACCGTCAGCGCCGTAGGGCTTGATGTGTTCTTGGGGGTAATCCATGATTTTTTATGTGCTAATGTGCTGATACGCCAATGTGCTAATTGGCTGCGCTATTATGCCGCAAGGTCATTAGCACATTGGCATATTATCACATTAAGTAATTAGTTACATTCTTTTCAATGCGTTCGGCAATGTTGTCGGTATCTTCCTTTACGAACTTCTCGCCAGTGATGTGTTCGTACAGTTCGATGTAACGTTCGCTGATTGAAGTAACGATTTCGTCTGTCATTTCCGGTACCTGCTGTCCTTCCTTACCCTGAAAACCGTTGTCCATCAGCCATTCGCGTACAAATTCCTTGGAAAGTTGTTTCTGCGGTTCGCCTTTGGCAAAACGTTCTTCGTAGCCTTCGGAGTAGAAATAACGGCTGGAGTCCGGGGTATGGATTTCGTCCATCAGATAAATCTTGCCGTCGTGCTTGCCGAATTCGTATTTGGTGTCTACCAGAATCAATCCGCGTTCCGCTGCAATCTCTGTACCGCGTTTGAAGAGAGCCATTGTGTATTTTTCCAATACGGCATATTCTTCGGGCGTGGCAAGTCCTTGTGCTAGGATTTCTTCTTTGGAGATGTCGGCATCGTGTTCGCCAATTTCGGCTTTGGTAGTCGGGGTGATGATGGGTTCGGGGAACTTCTGGTTCTCCTTCATTCCTTCGGGCAGTTTCACACCGCAGATTTCACGGACACCGCTTTTGTAAGCGCGCCATGCACTGCCGCAGAGGTAACCGCGTACAATCATTTCTACGGGGAATCCTTCACACATCACGCCTACCGTCACCATCGGGTCGGGAGTAGCCATTTTCCAGTTGGGGCAGATGTCGGTGGTGGCATCCAGAAACTTGGCTGCAATCTGGTTCAGCATTTGTCCCTTGAAAGGAATGCCTTTGGGCAATACTACGTCGAAGGCTGAGATACGGTCGTAGCTACCATGACCAACTTCTCGCCATTGATGTTGTACACATCACGAACCTTCCCATGATAGACACTTTTCTGTCCGGGAAAGTTGAAATCTGTTTTTGTTAATGCTTTCATCTTTGTAATATTTACGATTTGAGAATTTACTGTTTCTGTTCAATCTTGCTATTGGCTTGTTCGGCCTTGCGTCTTTCGCGCTCCGCTTTCGCTTCTTTGTCAAACTTTTCGTAGGCCTCCACAATTTGGGTGACAAGCTTATGCCTTACGATGTCTTTCTTGTTCAGTTCCACGAAGCTGATGCCTTTCACTCCTTTCAGAATACGGAGTGCCTGCACCAGACCGGATGTCTGGGAGGAAGGCAAGTCAATCTGCGTCATGTCTCCCGTGACAATCATCTTGGTGTTCATTCCCATGCGGGTGAGGAACATTTTGATTTGCTGGGTGGTGGTGTTCTGCGCTTCGTCCAGAATGACGACGGCATCGTTCAGTGTGCGTCCGCGCATAAAGGCGAGGGGGCAATCTGGATGATGTTCAGCTCCATGTACTCTTTCAGCTTGGCAGCAGGTATCATGTCCTGCAGGGCGTCATAGAGCGGTTGCAGATACGGGTCTATCTTGTCCTTCATGTCGCCGGGCAGGAAACCGAGCTTTTCTCCGGCTTCTACAGCGGGGCGGCTGAGGATGATTTTCTTGATTTCTTTGTTTTTCAGTGCCCGCACAGCAAGCGCGATGGCAGTATAAGTCTTTCCGGAACCGGCAGGACCGATGGCAAACAGCATGTCGTTCTTGGCAAAAGCCTCCACCAGTTTCAGCTGGTTCTCGCTGCGCGGGATAATCGGCTTTCCGGTTACGCTGAATACAATGACATTGCCCGATTTCTCTGCTTGCGGGGCATTGCCTTTGATGATGTCTATAATGACCTCTTCTTTCAAAGAGTTGTACTCGGCACAGTGTTTTTCCAGTTTGGTGATGTTCTCCTCGAATGCACACATTTCCTCCTCATCACCCAATACTTTGATGACATTGCCACGGGCGATGATACGAAGCTTGGGATACAGGGCTTTTATCAGTTGCATGTTGGCGTTGTTTACGCCGTAGAATATTACCGGATCAATATCTTCAAGAACAATCAGTTTTTCTATCATTGATATGCTTTAAAGTTCAATTCGTTCTTTTAGTGAAACGTTTGCAAATGTAGTGAAACGTTTGGATACTTAAATGGTTCTATCGGGTATTTTTTTTTGCAGAGGCTTCGGGTAGATTGCCGGCAATTGTTGCACGACGATGCCGTTTCCTTTTTTTGAGCATCCGATGCGTTGCCGGTTCAGCGTCTGCTCCTTCATGTTGAAGATGATATTGGGGTCGAAGTGCTGGCCGTTGACTCGTGTCTCAAAGTGGAGATGCTCGGTAGAGGCGCGTCCGGTACGTCCGGTCAGTGCGATGGCTGTCCGGCTTTGACCGTGTCGCCACAATGTACAAGGTTTTTGAAGTTGTGGCTGTATATCGTTTCCAGTCCGAAGTCATGGCGTACGACAACGACATTGCCGTAGGCGCTGTAAGCTTGGACATCCGTACTACGCCGTTGAAGGCACTCCGTATGGTGTCTTTGGCGCAGGTCTTGATGTCTATGCCGCTGTGGCGTCCCCGCCCCCGTCCGTAAGGGGAGATGACTTTTCCTCCGGGCAGAGGAAAGGAGTATTCCGTGTCCGGAATGTCCTCCAAAGGTAGCTCTATCAGTCTCTTTGCGAAAACAGTCCTGGAGTGGCAACGCGGATATGGTTGGTTTCCATGGCGGAAAAGACCGCTTTTTTCCCTTGTGCCGTGGCACCAAGGGCTATGAGTAGGAGAGGGACAAGAACGCGTATTCTCATTTATTCAAAATATTGTATGGTCCCACCGGTAGAGGAAGCATATTTCTCCAACAGTCCCAATATCATTTCGGCTGCTTCTTTCAGGCCTTCCTGCCGTTGTAGCCGTTGACAATG
>ENA-OQDF01000407-OQDF01000407.1-human-gut-metagenome-genome-assembly--contig:-NODE-407-length-17714-cov-2.577756_pt1 | contig 17714 bp, 21 predicted proteins | sample MGYA00242769_ERZ504597 | MGnify/ENA primary metagenome ERZ504597 (study PRJEB26092, sample SAMD00036305) | human gut metagenome | host: Homo sapiens | study: EMG produced TPA metagenomics assembly of...
TGTATAATTACCATCCTGATAGATTTTATCACACTGTGTGATTTCTGTTTTTTCAGCCTCAAATGCACTGAAATATTTCACAGTCGCATCCATCTCCTGCTGCAGAGTATCATCTGCTTTGGATACACCATAGCATTTTTTGACTTTGCTCTCATTCCCACCTGTGTAAGATTCGATCAAAGTTCTGACTACTCTTTCCGGAGTCTTATGACTGACTCCGCATCCCTTTGCAGCAAATACAATGATAATGATCAAAACGATCAGCGCAACAGCGCCTGCCAGAACCGGTTTCGGTAATCTGGCAATCACTGCAGCTATATCAGAACCTCTGGAAGTTTTACGCCGGGTTCCTGAAGTTTTACGTCTGGTCTGCGTTTTTCTTCTCGCTGATGCGGATTTTGAACGTCCGGATGCACTTGAACCGGATCTGCGTCTGACATTTGTTGCCGCATTTTCCTTATCCATGATTCTTATTCCTCTGTGCTGTCTGTATTTTCGTTACTGTTCTCTTCTGTGGAGACATTTTCAGAGCTTTCCTCTGTCTTTTCAGAATTTTTATCTTCTTCTTTTTCACGGACTTTCGCAAAGCTTGCAACCGTTACTCCATCAGAAAGATTGATCAGTTTGACTCCTGATGTAATTCTTCCAAGGATAGAGATATCAGAGCACTGCAGACGGATAATGATTCCTTCTGTGGTGATCATCATGATCTCATTTTCTTCATTGACAGCTTTTGCTCCGATAACATTACCGGTCTTCTCAGTAATCTTGTAGCACTTCACACCTTTACCGCCTCTGTTCTGGCAGGTAAATTCACTGATAGAAGTACGTTTACCCATACCGTTTTCAGATACAACGAGCAGATAATATCCCTGTGTATTCAGCTGCATTGCAACAACTTCATCGCCATCAAGCAGATTAATACCACGAACCCCCATCGATACTCGTCCGGTACTTCTGACGTCGGATTCTTTGAAGCGAATACACTGACCGTATTTCGTTACAAGGATGATATCTTTCTTGTCATCCGTTGCCTTAACTTCGATCAGTTCATCGTCATCTCTCAGAGAAATAGCTGCCAGACCAATCTTACGGACATTTGCATAATCCTGGATCGGAGTCTTCTTAACAAGACCTTACGGGTAGCCATCATCAGATACTGACCTTCTTCAAACTTACTGATCGGAATGACTGCTGTGATACGTTCTCCCGGCATCAGCTGCAGAAGGTTGATGATCGCGGTTCCACGAGCTGTTCTGCCTGCTTCCGGAATCTCGTACGCTTTCAGTCTGTATACACGACCAGTATTGGTAAAGAACATGACATAATGATGTGTTGTCGTCATCATCAATTCTTCAATATAGTCATCATCCAGCGTCTGCATTCCCTTGATTCCTCTGCCGCCTCTGTTCTGGCTACGGAAGTTATCTACTGTCATACGTTTGATATAACCAAGTTTTGTCATGGTAATGACAGTATTTTCTCTCGGGATCATATCTTCCATAGAAATATCAAACGCATCAAATCCGATAGCTGTTCTTCTGTCATCGCCGTATTTCTCAGAAATTGCAAGAATCTCCTCACGGATAACGCGAAGAAGTGTATTTCTGTCTGCAAGAATTGCTTTCAACTTACGGATCTTTTCCATTAATTCTGCATATTCTGCTTCCAGCTTCTCTCTTTCCAAACCGGTGAGAGCACGAAGACGCATGTCCACGATTGCCTGTGCCTGAACATCTGTCAGTTCAAATCTGTCCATCAATTCCTGCTTGGCTACCTGGACACTTCTGGATCCACGGATGATACGGATAACTTCATCAATATTATCCAGTGCTTTCAGCAGACCTTCTAATATATGCGCACGTTCCTGTGCTTTATTCAGATCATATTTTGTCCTTCTTGTCACAACATCTTCCTGATGTGCAAGATAATATTTAAGCATTTCAGGAAGCGTCAGTACCTTCGGCTGAAGGCTTCCGTTCACTGCTACCAGGCACAGCATGATCACACCAAAGGTATCCTGAAGCTGTGTATGCTTGTACAGCTGATTCAGGACTACATTCGCATTGGCATCTTTACGAAGATCGATACAGATACGCATACCTTCACGGCTGGAATGGTCATTCAGGTCTGTGATTCCGTCGATTTTCTTGTCTCGTACCAGCTCAGCGATCTTTTCGATCAAGCGGGCTTTATTAACAAGATATGGAAGTTCTGTAACGATAATACGTGATTTACCGTTCGGCAGTGTCTCGATATTTGTCACCGCACGTACACGGATCTTGCCGCGGCCGGTACGATATGCTTCTTCAATTCCTCTTGTACCAAGGATAGTAGCACCTGTCGGGAAGTCAGGACCTTTTACGATTTCAAGAAGTTCTTCTATCGTAGTGTCTCTGTCCTCTTCAATGATATTGTCGATGATCTTGACAACGGCACTGATCACCTCTCTCAGATTGTGAGGCGGGATGTTAGTAGCCATACCAACGGCAATACCGGAGGTTCCATTTACAAGAAGGTTCGGATAACGAGATGGCAGTACAACCGGTTCCCGTTCTGTCTCATCAAAGTTCGGCTGGAAATCAACCGTATCTTTGTTGATGTCAGCCAGCATTCCATGGAAATCTTACTCAGACGTGCCTCTGTATATCGCATCGCAGCAGCTCCGTCACCATCCACAGAACCAAAGTTTCCATGACCGTCTACCAGCGGATATCTGGTTGACCAGTCCTGTGCCATATTTACAAGTGCGCCATAGATGGAACTGTCTCCATGCGGATGATATTTACCCATGGTATCACCAACGATACGGGCACATTTACGATGTGGCTTATCCGGACCGTTGTTCAGCTCTATCATGGAATACAGCACCCTTCTCTGTACCGGTTTCAGACCGTCTCTGCGTCCGGAAGAGCACGGGAGGCAATAACACTCATGGCATAATCTATATAAGATTTTTCCATGGTCTTCTGCAGATCCACCTCATGGATTTTATCAAAAATATTGTCTTCCATTTTCTATTCTCCTAGATATCCAGATTTTCTACAAAGCGTGCGTTTTCTTCGATAAATTCACGTCTTGGTTCAACTTTGTCACCCATAAGAGTGGTAAATGTCAGGTCAATTTCAGAAGTTGCAGACTCATCCATAGTTACGCGGAGAAGGATTCGTTTCTCCGGATCCATGGTTGTCTCCCAGAGCTGTTCTGCGTCCATTTCTCCAAGACCTTTGTATCGCTGGATCTTATTGTTATTGTCACGTCCGATCTGCTCAAGGATGCTGTTCAGCTCTGCATCATCGTATGCGTACCAGACTTTTTATTCTTTTCGACCTTATAAAGCGGCGGCTGTGCCAGATATACATAGCCCTGCTTGATCAGTTCCGGCATAAATCTGTAGAGGAATGTCAGAAGCAGTGTTGCGATATGAGCACCATCGACATCGGCATCGGTCATGATGATGATCTTGTGATAACGCAGCTTGCTGATATCAAAGTCCTCGTGGATTCCGGTACCAAAGGCTGTGATCATCGCCTTGATCTCGGCGTTGCTGTAGATTCGGTCCAGACGGGCTTTCTCTACGTTGAGGATCTTACCACGGAGAGGAAGGATTGCCTGTGTGGCACGGTTACGTGCTGTCTTGGCGGAACCACCCGCGGAATCACCCTCTACGATGTAGATCTCACAGTTTTCAGGGTTCTTGTCAGAACAGTCAGCCAGCTTGCCCGGAAGAGACATTCCGTCAAGTGCAGATTTTCTTCTTGTAAGATCTCTTGCCTTACGTGCTGCTTCTCGTGCTCTCTGCGCAAGTACTGATTTCTCAACTGTTGCCTTCGCAACCGTCGGATTCTGCTCCAGAAAGATCTCCAGCTGTTTGCTGACTACAAAATCAACAGCTCCACGAGCCTCACTGTTACCAAGCTTCTGCTTCGTCTGTCCTTCGAACTGTGGCTCCTCGATCTTAACACTTACGATTGCTGTCAGACCTTCTCGAATGTCATCACCACTTAAATTCGGTTCACTGTCTTTAAGCAGCTTATTCTTTCTTGCATAATCGTTGAATGTCTTTGTCAGTGCATTACGGAAACCAACGATATGTGTACCACCTTCCGGTGTATTGATATTATTTACAAAGCCATAGCTGTTCTCTGTGTAGGAATCATTGTGCTGCATGGCAACCTCAACCATGACACCATCTTTTTCACCTTCACAGTAAATGACCTCTGGATACAGTGCTTCTTTACTTCTGTTGAGATAAGTAACAAATTCCCTGATACCACCTTCATAGTGGAAGATTTTTTCTTTTTCCTGGTCTGCTCTGGTATCTCTCAAAACGATACGCAGACCTTTTGTCAGGAACGCCATCTCACGAAGACGCTGTTTCAGAATATCGTAATCATAAACAGTTTCTTCAAAGATTTCTTTATCCGGCAGGAATGTTACCTTTGTTCCTGTCTCTTCAGAATCACAGACACCAATCTCTTTCAGAGGATACATAGTATGTCCTCTTTCATAACGCTGCTGATATTTCTTACCTTCACGGCAGATCGTAACTTCCAGCCACTCAGACAGTGCATTTACTACAGAGGCACCTACACCGTGAAGTCCACCAGATACCTTGTATCCTCCACCGCCAAATTACCACCCGCATGAAGAATGGTAAATACAACTTCTACTGCCGGTATTCCTGCTTTGTGATTGATTCCTACCGGAATACCTCGTCCGTTATCAACTACGGTAATGGAATTATCCGGATTGATCGTTACCTGGATTTCAGTACAAAATCCTGCTAACGCTTCATCTACCGCATTATCCACGATTTCATATACAAGATGATGCAGACCCCGGCTGGATGTACTTCCGATATACATACCAGGTCTTTTACGGACAGCTTCCAGTCCTTCCAGAATCTGAATCTGATCCGCGCCGTACTCTGTATTCTCTCCGCCCATTTGCTTCCTCCTGTCATTCTATATTCATTATAATGGAAACCGACATATCGACATTTTTCGCAGTCACCGGTTTCAGATAGGCATAATAATACAAGATTATTATAGCACAAAACAGCCCTCATTCCAACAAAATCCCTTTAAATAAGAAGAAAAAAACGAGAGCCCGGTTTACACCAGACTCCCGTCAAACGTCTTACACTTATTTCTGTTTTCTCTTTTTGTAAACAACTACTCCACCTGCGATCACGATCACAGATACCAGAAGAACCAGACCCCAGAATACCGGATTCATCGGGTCACCAGTCTTAACCGGACGACTTGTTGCACTTCCGCCATGGCTGGATGCATCACTTCCACCGTTAGATGTACCAGAACCACCATTGCTTCCGCCAGGTGTTACAGCAGCATCCTTCTTGGTATTGGTAATCTCGATGCTTCCATGATACTGATCAGACTCATTCAGCTTAACACTGCCTTCACCACTTACTACATATGCGAAAGAATCTTTATCGAGTACATTACCATCCTTATCGGTTTCCTTAACTGCATAAGTAACAGTATCTTTTATATCTTCTGAGAATGGAACCGTAACAGTAACTTTATCATTCTGCTTCAGTTCAACGGTGCTTACCGCCTTACCAGAATCATCAAATACAGTTGCATAGAACTTGTCGTCTACAGTCTTTTTCACACCGTCCACTACAACGTTCTTTGTAATCTCGATCTTTCCATTTACAAAGAAGCCTTCCGGAAGAGTTGAAAAATGTTATTTACATAAGCTGCAATATCTGTAGCAACCGTATTGTCATCCACTACAACACTGTTGTCTTCCTTGTCTGCTGCATTCGTAACATTGTAATGGAAGCTGTTTTCTTTATCAATCTGCACCTCATCATTCAGCTTGATCGCCTTGTTATTCTCATCAAGCTCGAATACATAATAGGTACCTCTAAGAACATTACTGTAAGAAGCTTTGCCTGACTGTGCATTCTGGATATGGATCGTTCTGATGTAATCATCACCATATGGGATCGTACCATCCTTATCAAGGAAAAGACCAACCTTGTAAGTTGCATCGTCAGCAGTTATTTCATCCAGTTCAAACGTATTCGGATTAATACGATAAAGTCTCTTCTCAACTATAATACCTGCAGTGTTGCTCTTCTCTGCCTTTGGATAAGCCTGTACATCGTAGATCCAGCCTTCCTCTGTGCTTGCAAAAGGAACTGTTAAGAGCATTGGAGTAACCTTAACGGAACTCTCCGCTGCACCGATTACCAGGTACATTCCCTCTTCCATATCGCTGTAAACAACCTTGCCCTGCTCATCCGAAACAGCCTCAACCGGCTTTACTGAAGAAGCAGCTGCAACCTCGGCAAGCTTTTCGGCTGCTGAATACCATTCACTTGCATTCTTGAAGGAATCAAAATCGTATCCTGCAGATGACATGGAGCTGGTCAGTACAAAATGCACATTTCCATCAAATGAAACATCCGCAACCCTGTAAAGCTCTAACTTGACACCTGTCAGCGGTGTTGTCTTGCCATCCTCATCCGTCTGCTGTACCGTCAGATTAAGGCTTCCCTTTTTTCCGGCTTCGTAAGAACCTGCCTGAACCGTTCCTGCCAGGCAGCCTGTCAACATGACAAACATTCCCAGGAAAGCCAAAAGCTTATTCCACATTTTAAATTTCTTTTTCTTCTGTTTCACCACGATCGGCCTCCTTGTTATTTTCTGTGATCACTATTCGTCTTTGCGGCTACTCTCTTCTGTTTTTCGGTTTTTGCGCCGAATAACTATATAAACAATGATGATCATTATGACCATAGCTACAAGACCAATGATCATAATCTTCACCGGATCAACCTTTGCGATCTGCTGGATTGGTGTCTCCTCAGCTTTCTCCTCCGGTTCAACATACTCCGTTCGGATTCCCCTGATAAGAAGCCTGTGAGTGTTGACTCCATAAGGAGTACAGGTTACCAGCGTCACATGATCCTCTCCCTCGATGATATCCAACTCACTAGATTCCTCCGGAAGAACCGTTTTAATCTGATCTACTTTGTATGCAAGAGTCTTTCCCAGAACATGGATCAGAAAAATATCTCCATTCTTCATCTGGTCAAGATCCGTAAAAATCTTTGCACTCGGAAGTCCCCTGTGTCCAGCCAGCACGCATGTGTGCTCGCTCCACCTATCGGAAGACTTGTTCCCTCAACATGCCCGACACCCTTTCCAGAACCTCGGTACTGAGACCATGGTAGATAGCAAGCGTCAGATTCAGCTTGGGGATCTCGATACTTCCCATCAGCGTCACCATTTGGATCAAGGACCTCATCGTAAGGATGACTGAGAACATAATCCTCTTCGTTAAAAGCATCTACGATCGTATTGACCTTATGCTCCGCGTTGTATTCCTCAGCCTCCTGCCAGAGCTTTTCGTACTGGTCATCCGACAGATCACTGACGGATTCATTGTACTTGGTTACAAGCTGCGCATTTCGGTACTCATTCCAGTAATTACTGATCGTTGGGTAAGTAAAGATACCCGCACCGACGATAAAAAGTAATATGATAAATATGTTGATAACTATAGAACCTTTTTTCTTCTTTTCTTTTGCCATAATCTATTTTTTACCGCCTTTATTTGTTCGCCTCTTCAGCTTTGTTTCCTTTAAGTATAACACAAAAACAAAGAGTGCGGTAACGGATAGACCAACAAATACCCAAAGAAGATAATTTGTGTGAAGACTACTTCCACTGAGCACTGTCTTCTCTTCTTTGACTTCCTCTTCTACATAAGGTACTCTGTGACCACGAACCAGAAGTCGTTCTGTATTTACTCCATAAGGAGTACAGGTTAAAAGAGTTACTAAGTCCTGCCCATCTTCTACTGCAAGAGCAGAAGTGTCTTCCGGCTTAACAACCGAAATCTTGTCTACTTCATAACATAAGGTTTCATCTAACACATGGAGCAGAAAATGATCTCCTACTTTCATCTGATCCAGATCTGTAAAAAGTGATGCACTCGGAAGTCCACGGTGTGCAGAAATAACAGCATGTGTGTTTGCTCCTCCAACCGGAAGAGACTTCCCTCCAGATGACCTGCACCCTTGTTCAAAACATCTTCTTCCGTTGTGTGATAGATCGGGATTTTGATATTGATCTTAGGAATCTCTACACTTCCCATCATCTCATCACCAGCGATGTTCAGCGTATTCATATAAACCGGGTCTACTCCACTTGACTCTGCAAGTGCAAAAGAGTCAGGAAGAACACATGGAAGTAAGGCTTCGTTATAGTCTTCTGCTTTTTTACGCTCTGCATCATAGTCAATTCCTTCTGCTGCTTCCTTATCAGAAACCACCTGTTCATAACCACTGATCAACTGTTTCTGTCTGTAGTTATTCCATTGATTGGCTACAAAGGGATACAGCAGCAAGGACAAACCAGCTAAAATATGATGCCAATTACTAAATTGCCTGCTTTTTTTTTTTCATCCGAGCTCTCCTTGCTGTTGTATTATTTTTTTATGAATCCGGGGCAGATGCCCCGGATTCGATATTTGGTTATAAACAATCACGAATGATTATTTGTTTGTTCTTTTGCGGCTTGCAAAGAATAAGCCAGCTGCTGTAACCATGATCAGGCATCCAGCGATTGTGAAGATTGTAGTACCGATACCACCTGTGGATGGAAGAGCGGAGAGTTTGGTATCTTTCAATGAAGTTGGTACAGTTACATTTTTATCTTTGCTTTCTTTAATAGTTGCACTAGCACCATCTACATTGATAGAATATCCTTCTGGTGCTTTTGTTTCTTCAAACCAATATGTACCTTCATCAAGACCTTTTACAGTCAATGTTCCGTTTACTGCAACTAAGGTATCTGTTGAAGTAGCTTCGTTATCTGCTAATGCTAATTTGTAAATGCCATCTCCTAACTTGATAAAGCGTAATGCTGAAACTCCAGAATTTTCTTCCTTTACTTTATCTTTTGTAGCTTTGTATAACTTGAATTCTGCACCTTTAAGAATCGTTTTTCCGTCTTCTGCGTATTTAGTAAGTGTAATTGTTCCAGTATAACCTTTAACTTCAGTCTTACCCATCTCAGTTTCATTTCTGGATGTATTAGCTGTATTAGTATATCCTTCTTCAGATGTTACAATTGCCTTATACTGTACTTCAACTTTTTTACCTGCATTTGTATTGCTTGTTCCAATAGTATTTTTGGTAAATTCAATTGTATACTTACCATCATCTGCTTTATTAGTAGTATAATCTTCATTAGCTTTTAATGAAGTATCACCAATCTTAACGGATGTAATCTCTTGAATATCCAGACCAGTTGGTGTATCAATGATTTTAAAAGTGTTATCTTCAGAATCAGCAACAGTAAAACTTGGAAATGTAGTTGTAATTGTAAATGTTACTTCTTCTCCACGTTTTACAAAACCATCTGCTGCTTCTTTTTTCACATCATAACCTGAGGATTTAGCTACAAGTGTCACATTTTTTGCCTGCATATAAGTTGCAACATCGTTGTATGTTTCTGCAACCATAGGAGAATATGTGATTTTATTACCACTTGCTGTAACAACATAAGCACCTACAGGAACTTCTGAAAACTCTACTTGTGTTTCACCTACAACATGTTTCTGCTGAAATGGTGCTATAGTTTCAGGTACTGCTTTTGCTAACCCTTCAGCATTTGTGATTTCATATTTTTTTCCATCAGTACTTAATCCAATATAATCTTTAGCCCAGTCAGCTACAATCCATTCGTTCTTATCAACATTTAATGTAATTGCTGCATATAAGTTAACTGTTTCTTCTTCCTGTGAAGATAAACCTGTTACTGTAATTTTACTAGAATAAGAAGTAACTGGTTCTGTAACTTCTGCTGCAAATGTTGGAATACTCATTGCGAGTACCATGGCCAGTGTTAATAACACTGCAAAGATTTTTCTCATCTTCTTCATAATCTTGTCTCCTTTTCATTATCGGGCTTTGCCCATTTTTTTTATTGTTCTTATGCGGGATAATTACGTTTTTTGTGGCAAGGAGCCACTGAAAAATCAATCGTTACAATTATTTTCCCAGCACCTCCCTGCATTTGTTTTTATATAAGATCCATGCGGCTGCAGACATAAGTACCATGCCGCCGATCATATACCAGTAAATTCCGCTGCCACCGGTTGATGGGAGTGAGTAGAGCTTAATGTTTTCGATAACAAATGCTCCATCATCGCTTTTTTCAACAGGAACTCCATTTAATGTTACTTCAACTGACTGATTATCCCTTACTAGAACCTGCCATACATTGGCAGAAAGTGAATATCCCTCTGGTGCTTTTGTTTCTTTCAGAACATATTTTCCAGGAACTAATCCATTCACTGTTGCTCTTCCATTCGAATCAGTCTTGATATTGCCAGTTACCCGGTTACTTTCCTCATATGTGTAGTTATCATTTGCTGTATAAAGTGCAAATTCTGCATTTTTCAGAAGATTTTTTTCATTATTTTTTTCAACTTTTATCAGATTCAATTTTGTAACAATCTTTGTATTTGTAATTGTCTGAGTAATCTTTGTTCCATCTTCTGATACTTCTTTTTTATAAGACACTTTATATTTTGTATCGGTATTATTTGCTTTTGCCACAATAATCTTATCTGCTTCTACTTTGACATATCCGTTATTATTGATTGTAAATTCTGCATTTTCATTTCCTGTTACCGGTCTAAGCTCATAAACCAAATCAGATGAACTCACATTTCCAAAAACATATCTGTATTGATTATCTTCATTCAGTTCAACACATTTAATGGTGTTCCATCCGCTTTATAAAGTCCTGCATATATAGAACTGTGCTTTATATTTTTATCTGACCATTCTTTATTAACTGTCAGATCTACTTTTAATGTGTTTGTTATTATTACATGAGCATCCTTTTTCAAAGCAATCTTTCCGTCAGAATCTGTTACTGTACCATCATCACATAAACCCTTTTTAACTTCTTTTATCGGCTTCTCATATCTTGAATTATCTAGTTCAATTTCGTTTACCTTGAACTCGGTTCCTGAAAGAATTTGATCAATTACAATCGTCTCATCCGGTGCTACGTCACGTATTATTCCCTGAGGATTACCCTCTCTACTTACACTCGTGCCATCTTTATGTATGACTTCATATCCTCCATCATAAGGGATAAACTGCCTATTCTGTCCTGTAAGATATACTTGAAAGCTGAATTTATCTGTAGTAGATAACCCATTCATCTTCTTGGTAATCCTTAGTTTTCTCAAATTATTTACATTACAGGTGTTTTTAAATTCTACCCTTGCTGCATTACCAGCAGTTTTCTCTTCACTTTGTGCCAAGTAAGTTTCAGTTTGCTCTGGTACCTTACCGTTGGATGTTTCAACTAGCTTTCCATTCAAATCGTGATATGTTACTTCCCAGTCTGTAATGTCAACCTTATCAAATTGATCCGAAAGGATACCAACTTCTTCCGCATAGAACTGGAGTCCTGAATCAATCCCCTCGAATACCGCTGATTCTCCTGCCTTTAAAGTAAATATATTATTTGCTCCCACATATCTTACTTCATCTGTAAGAGAATCATTTTTCTTAACTCTGTATGGTGTTCCTTCTGGAATTGCATTATACTGAACCGGCTCCTGCTTTCTGTCTTCTTCATCTTCAAGATATGCTTTGAACTGAAAATCAGTACTTGTATACTTTTCTTTATCTGAATTTGCAAGACTTTTTACTATTTCAATAGAATTCGTTGGTCTTGGTGGAAGATTAAATTTAATTGAACAGTTTGAATCACCTCGTCCACGCTCCATATAGAAGAGTTTCAATGAATGACTGGTATAATCTGCAAATGTATCACTATCACTATTAAATACACTCCCTAATGTTGGATTTGACTGGTTATTTACGTATACTTCACCATTTGCAAAATTGATACTTCCTGTTGCCCTCTCATGGACACCTCCAAGATCAAGCACCAATTGTTATCTATAAATACCCAGACATCATCATCACCAGAGAAACTAAATACCATATCCTGTCCATTAATTTTACCATTTTCGGTTGTAAGAACTCAAAAGATATCATCATACCAAAAGCAAATTTATTCTGAGATGCACCATCATCCCAAGAAGAATATGGCATGAATGAAGCAACGTGACGATTTCCCTCACCTTTGTCTTTACTTCTCTCATATACTATAAAATTCTTTCCGTATTCCTACTACTATCAATATCATAATATGCATAATTCTTATCGCTATCATAGCTATATGTTCCTGTCCTTGAATCATATGAAAACAGATGATTCAATCCTGTAACATATGTATGTGGTATAACCTTATCCCAGGTACCATCAAAAAGGCCGTTTAATGATGTACCATTACCATTTTTAATACCGGATATCCATCCTTAAGATATCCTTCTACTAAATTCTGTTTTACCGCTTCACTTCCTGTATAATCTGCGCTACCAAATTGAAAAGAACCTTGATAATTCTGGTTTTCAGAATAATTTGCCATACTGATATTGATAAGATTTCTAGTATCAGCTGTCTTTATTGTTTTTGGAACCTCTCCTTTAGCATCTGCTGTATAAATAAATTTCACAGGATTACTTCCAACATCCATCCAGTTTTCACCATCTTCACTATACTGTATTGGTGAATTACTTGAACTTGATTCCCGTCTTAGGGCTTTGACTTCAACTGATTCTTCTCCGATTCCTACAACTGTACGTTCATATGTATAGTTATTTCCGCTCAATCTCTTGTCACTGTCTTTTACACTTGTCGGAATTATATCATTTGCACTTGTTGTATATAAGATATCTATATTTGTCAAATTTACTGTTGATTGTCCTGATGCATATAACGTTATTCCGTTTTCTGAATAAAGGTTTGCCTTTTTTGTTAGTTCTGCATTTGAATAAACAAATATAACAGTCTGACCAATTTCCAGGTTTCTATAAGTTGTATCTCCTTTATACTGATACTTCATAACTCCACTATTGGAATCTTTTTCTTTTCTTCCCATAAGTTTCGTTACTTTATTGCTATCTACCAGACTATATTCATCTCTTGATGTTGTTGCAATGTATGCGCCTATAAAGCGATATGTTGTTTCACTTTCATAAAGTTGATACATTTCTTTATTTATTCCACTTGATGTAATAGTGCTCATGTATAGAACCGGGTTAGTATCTTCTGTTTCCAGAACCAGACTATTTGTTGCATTTACTGAATTCTTCAAATCAGTATATGTACTACCATTCTGTCCATTCTGTCCATTCTGTCTTACCAAATGTATTATTTTGTCAAAGTTAAATTCTTCTATATTTCCGCTTTTTCTTTTCCATGTGATTGTAAATACTGAAAAACTCTCTGTATTGAATTCTGCTTTTTGAATTTCACCATCTGTAGTAGTTTCAACGTTTGCCTGTCCCTGTTCTGTCATATTAACAACGTCTTGAACTTACCATTCTGATCTTCAACAAAATGCATGACATCAATATTTGTATTTTTTTCTTCATTAACTTCTTCATCAACAGATACGACACTGATTTCTGATACGGTTGCCGGTACGGATGGTTCTGTGTAGTGCATGGAAACTTTTACGGAACCATCAACTGGTTCTATTTTATTTCCTTCACTGTCCTGGAAGTAAATATCGTATGCCAGGAAACCTGCGATTTCGTATCCATCTTCCTCAGCTTTTTCATTAAGCTTTGTTTCTGTTTCTGCGTACTGGTCAGGGTCTGTTTCCTGTACGATAGGAGTTACAACAAACTCTGCATTTCCTGGAAGAACATCTTTTGCAGCTGTTGCAGTTACAACCACATTGCCGATTGTCTGAGAGTAGGTTACTTCGTCTTCGACCTGAACGTCTGCTTCTTCTTCATTTGCATCTTCGTTTTCTGTACCCTGCTCTTCAGTCTCAACAACTTCCGCCATATCGCTTCTTACATAAGCTTCTGCTTCTTCGTAGGAAACTTTGTACCAGGTGAATTCATCTTCATCAGTTACTGTTTCAATAAGTGGAAGCTGAGTGTCTGTATCTACGGTTGCAATCACTTCTGCTTCTGTGGAAGGAGTTACGCGAAGATTAACTTCGTCTGCGATGACGCGGATCATTTGGTCTGTTCCTGATCCGGTGCTTCTTCCGGATTCTGTTCTTCCTCAGAGTTTTCTACATTATTCTCTGTGTTGGTTTCTTCTTCGTTCTCTTCGGTATTTTCGGTGTTGGTGTCTGTATTAACTTCTTCGTTATTTACTTCACCGTTTTCTTCTTTATTCTCAGTGTTTTCATTATCATCTGCTGCCGGTGTGCTGCTCCATACAAATGTATATGCTGCGGTAGCTGCTGACTGGAAAGCTGCTTTTGTGAGCTGTCTGCTTTCATTTGTTTCAACTGTAAGCTTGTCCTCTTCGGCTTTGAGCTCTGTCAGTTCCAGTTCGGAAGTTTCTTTGTTGGTTCTGATCATGGCTGCTGTCACTGTAGATGCTGCCGGGTCTGTCAGTTCCGGTGAAGAAGCTTCTTTATAAATAAAGCTGTAAGTAACTTTGTCGGACGGTTCAACCGGGTTGCCATCTGCATCTGTAAAAGATACGTTGTAAGCAAGGAAGCCGTCGAGGTTTTTGCCCTGGCTCTGAAGCTGCTCTGTAATCTTGGCTGCCAGTTTGTTGTACTGGTCTGTCAGCTCGGCATCTTCGGTGTTGTTCTCGACTGCTTTGACGATCATCTGTGTTCCGTTTGGAAGGACACCTGCAGGAGCTTCGGCCTTGACCTCGATTGTTTCATTTTTAAGCTTTACGATACAGCTTACAGGCTGTGCTGCTTCTTCAGCTGGAGCGCTGCTCTCGGATGTTCCATCTGTGAACATGTTCTCGCCTGATGAGAAGTCGGCATCGCTGGAACCGAAATCATCAGATTCGCTGTATGTTTCGGCCGAACCCTCTTCCGATTCCGATTCAAAATTCACATCTGTGCCGAGATCGTCTCCTGTATCTTCGGATGTATCAGCTGCTGCGGAATCCTCCTCAACTTCTACCATGTCTACCATGTCATCGAAGGAGCTTGCCTGAGATACATAGTCTGTATTTATTAATACAGTGGAGCAGAACAGCACGATTGCAAACATCATACTGAGCACCCGACATGTCAGGCTTCTGTTCTGATTCCGTTTCCTTTTTTTGAATTTTTTATTATTTTCTCTTTTCATATTAACATCCCCTATTATATGCATGATGATAATAAAAATTATCGTTAACTGCTTCACGTACAACTTATTTAAGATTTAACGACATTATAACAGGTGAACTGTTTCGTCACCTATTTCGTCAGCCGCTTTCAGCAACATTTTTAGTACTATTTTGACAATTTTCTATTATTTTGAGTAAATCGAGCTCGCTGTTGAAATCTTCCCGCTCGTTGTTTTTCATATGATAGACACTTCCCTGCCATGTAGCGTTCTGACGGTATCTGACATATACAGCCAGGGTGTCTATGCTTCCTCTCTGTTCAAGGATCTGTTCGCGGTTGCTGACCTCTGTAAAAGAGATTCTTTTTTCATTTGCTGGTTTCTGCTGTTTGTCTTCGTATGTCCGCAGCTCTGTTGATGACTGAGGAAAGTTCAGCTCGTTCATGAATCGCTCCATATAGCGGAAGAGTTCATGAATACTTCGGAAGAATATAGGATCTTTACTGTAATAACAGTAAAATCTTCCGGACCTTTCTACTCCGTCTATGTTGTCTATGCAGACATTCACGATATTGGAAGCAGAAACGTTGAGCTTTTCTTTCATCATTCATCCACCTCCAGTGCTCCATCAATCAATCTAATCAGTCAAGTGCACTCCTGAAACTTTTCTTTTTATTGGCTTCCGCCAGGTCACTTCGCCCTGCCATGTGGCGTTATCACAGTGACTCACATGTATTACAAATGTCCCTGTATGTTTTTTTTGCCTTTTTCCATCTGTTCTGTATCCTCCGTCAAGATCCGACCACGGTTATTTTTGTTTTTAACCACACGATAACACGCACTTATTTCAGAGTATTTTTATTATAGCATCGGGGTTATTTCTTCAACTATTTCGTGATTCTGCTTTTGAACATTTTTTCATATTTTTTCGACAATGTTTCTGATAATTTGCGAGGGGGCTGAGATTTTGGGGGGACGGGAGATTTCCGGGCGCAAAAAACCCGGAGGGGATCTCCGGGATGAATAGTTTTACTTCTATATTAATTATTAATGTTGTTTGTTTTAGTCGTTGCAGACCTCACCGAGTGAAGCAACGTAGTAGTCGATTGATACGTTCTTGCGGCGGGTGAGTCTTTTGTTGAATTCTTTGTTGATTCGTTTTGATACGAGTGTGCAGTTTTCCTGGGTTATCCCTATCAGCATTACGAGATACTGCTGGATGTTGTATCGGGTGTAAAAATCGCCTTTACGGACTGCTTTCTGAATGGACTCGCGGAGAAGTTCTGAATAGTATTTCTGATTTTCGTCGTCTGTCTCGATATTTATAAAGTTCAGGGTGCAGAGCATCAGGAATACGGACATGCCGGTTCGTTCCATCATGCGGCCGAACACGTGGTAAACGTCCACAAAGCTTGGATAGGTGCAGTAGTAAGCGCCTTCGATGGATTCTTTTTCGCGGAGGCGGTACTTGATGTCTTCGATTGCGCCTGCTGCCTGTGAGGTTCGCTCTCCCATGAGTTTGAATCGCTCGAGCATTCCGGCGGATGGTGACAGGCCGAGTTCTTCGAACATCAGCTTGGTTGTTCTTTTGTAGACATCGAGGCCGTCTTTGTAGCGGGACATTCCGATGAGGCTGTCGATTTCCCATATCTGCCAGTCGTAGAATGGATAGATTTCGGCTGCGCTGTGTGCAACACGGTAGAGTCTTCGAATTTTTCTTCGGTTTTCAGGTAGTGGCACAGTTCTTCGACACAGTCGAAATACATATCTCGACATGCGATGTTTTCGACTGCCGCCCAGTCCTCGCCCATCATATCCGGGAGAATTCTCCGGTATAGAGTTTCCATGCTTTGGCGTAGATTTCCATTTTGGTCTTTTGGGATTTTTCGTGACGTGCTGATTCGATCGTCTGCTTGAAGTCGCATACGTCTACTGAAGTTTCGATATCCGGGTCCCAGGTACACATTCCACCATTTATATTGATGTAACTGCTTTCCGGAAGCCCCGCTGCGGTGAGCTGCTTTCGGAGCCTGAATATTGTGTTGTTGAGGCTGCCGTTTTTATTTTCGACATCGCTTCGGCCATACAGGGCATCGATGAGTGCTGCTTTGGAGATTCCTCCATCCTGTGTGTGTAGAAGTAATAACTGAAACAGCTGTGTGGTCTTTGATACATTGTTACGGTCCAGGACCAGTTCTTTTCCTTTATATTCAAGTGTAAATCCACCTAACATTCGAACTTCAGTATATTTTTCATACTTTTCTCCTTCAACAGATATCGTGTTCTGTTTCTTGTCTTTTCATTTTGATTAGACTTATCCTTATTTAGCATATCATTCAATACGTTAAGTTCTACCACCAAAATACACAAAAAAAGGCTGTTATTATTATTCAATCCGCTAATAACAACAGTCTTTTAAGCTCTATCTAGCAGATAATTCCTTTGCTATCTCATCTATTTTTTCCTGAGTATAACCGGTATACTCTTTTATCTTGTCCATAGTTTCATGATTCATAAGCATTTTCTCAATC
>ENA-OQDF01000408-OQDF01000408.1-human-gut-metagenome-genome-assembly--contig:-NODE-408-length-17678-cov-1.462253_pt1 | contig 17678 bp, 28 predicted proteins | sample MGYA00242769_ERZ504597 | MGnify/ENA primary metagenome ERZ504597 (study PRJEB26092, sample SAMD00036305) | human gut metagenome | host: Homo sapiens | study: EMG produced TPA metagenomics assembly of...
AACAAAATAAACTCCCTTTACCGGATCTGCAAGAAAGATCAGCAACGCACTTGGAATCGCCCCAATATAAGGTCCGAAAATGGAATGAACATTTCGTCACACCTACAATTACACTGACCAACAGCGTATATGGTATATTTAAAATCGACAGCCCGATAAAGCAAAGTACTCCAATAATTGCAGAATCAATGATCTTACCAATAATAAATCCACCAAAAATCTCATTACTTTTGCTTCCGACATGCAAAATCAGGTTCGCCTTTGTCGGTCTGAAAATTGCATAAACGAGCTTCTTTGCCTGGCACATGAACTTTTCTTTACTGAAAAGGACATAAATGGACACGATCATTCCAATGATAAAATTCAGGATTTCACGTACCATCAGAATCACCCCTGCAGTAAGCTGCGTCATCCATTCATTCACTTTATCCATCAGATCTGTCCGCATCCAATTCTGGATAAAAGTCGTTGCCTCTTTCATCACATTTTCAAGGATCTTACCGACTGTGGAATCTGAGGAATGCATTTCATTAAATGCTTTTACAAAACGGTTCATCTGACTCGGTACATTGACGATCATATCCCGGATACTGGTATAAAGCTGTGGAATCATCATATTCAGCAAGGCTACAATTACCGCCACAAGCAGAACCAGTGATACTAAAATTCCCACTCCTCTTGAAAAAGTTTCTTTCCGTTTCATCTTCGGACATTTTTTCAAAAACGGAACTAATTTAACTGTCAATCACCTTGACGATCGGATTCAGCAGATATGCGATCGCCAGTCCGTAAATATCGGTTTCGCAACCGATAGAAATGACTTCACTGCATACGATATCTCGCTCAGACGCAACAACGCAAAATAGAATAAAATGCATGCCGCCACCACAAAGAACATCGCCATACTTTTAATTACCTGCTCTTTAAAATTTGAAGATCTTTCTGAGCCGAAAGTAACTGTTCCTTTGGTGAAAGCACAGTGTCCGACTTATCATATTCAGGAAATTTTTCCCCGGCTTTCTTTTCCTCCATCTTTTTCCTTCCTTTCCTTTACGCATATGTAGATTATAACGCGGCTGACCTATAAGAGTCAACCGCTGAAAAAGGGCATATGAAAAAGCAAAATTCTTTCACATACCCTTTCAGGATCACCATACACTTCATTCCATGACCGGTAATCTCTTCTGATTCATTTTATCTTTTCTTTTTCAAATATTAGCGGCACTGGAAAGTCGCACACTCTGTGCCTTCACAATGACAGGCATCACTGCCTTCCACACTGATCTTTCCTGCATGACACTGACAATCCTCATTATACATACATTCTGTTGCCTTACAGTCAACACTACAAAGATCAGAAGGAGACCGGTCTGAAACTGCTGCATTCATATAACTGCCTTCTTTTCTCTCCTGAAGCTGTCGCAACAGGTCTCCTGTGCAGTCTTTGCAGTATCTCCTCCCACCTGAATCTTGTCCAAATCGCACAGGAACTTGTAGTTGTGCACACATGTCTGTACCGTACATTTTAAATCCGGCCATACTGATTACCTCCTCTTATTTACAGAATCAGTATCAGTATGCCGGACTTTAGAACATTTTATACATTTTTTTATGCATTCTTTCCACAGCAATATTTATATTTCTTTCCACTTCCACATGGACAAGGCTCATTTCTGCCGATCTTTTTAGCCTTACGGACTGTGCCTGACTGCTTCTGCTCACGATACAGCTTTTTCTTTGTATCAGCATCAAAGATCTTATCCCACTGCGGCAGTTCATACAGCCAGTCAGCTTTTGCATCTACCATGTTCTTGTAAAGCATCTCTTTATCAAAAACTAAAGTAACATCTGTATTCTCATCCATCGTCTCGATCGGGTTCGGAACTTTCAGACTGTCATTAATTCCATCCAGGAATCCTACCATCGTCATCACGTCCTGACCATATTTCTCTGCGAGTTCCTTTACAGTTCCTCTTACTTCCTCTTCCGGATTGTCAAGAAGCTGCTCATATATTTTTTCTCAATCGTAAAATATCTGCTCCAGAATGTCTCCAGTTCATTCTTGGAAAGATTTCTGTCATACGCCATATCACGCCACTGATCTAATAACTTTTTCGCTCATTGTATATTGCTCCTTTGTCTCTAAATAATAATTCGAATTCAATCGCTTATTCATTATATAACAATTTCCGTTTGCCGTAAACTGTTTTTTGTGTATACTGAATATAGTTGATCCTTTTATTTTCAAAAGGAATCGCTCATTACACGATAATTGATTTTTATTTTTAGAAAGGTTCTACAATGAAAAAGGCAAAACGTATTCTGGCTCTGATCGGTGTCATATTTCTTGTCGCCATGTATCTTAGTACTCTTATCTTTTCACTGATCGATTCACCGCTCGCTTCAGATCTTTTGAAAGGTTCGGTTGCAGCCACCATTCTTGTACCTGTCGTTCTTTACGGATTTGTTCTGTTCTCCCGCCTTTTCGGGAATGACCATGATGACAGAAATGATTAGCTCTCAGACATAAAAGATATCTGCCAGTTTCAATGCACTGGCAGATTTTTCTCTCCAGCCCTCCCAGACCGTCTCCGGTTGCCTTACTACTTGTCTTTTCTTCAGGTATTCTTCCATTGATATGATGTCTATCGGTTTTTCCTCACTGTTCTTACGCATCGGTCTACCTCCTCTTATCAGATTGCCGGATCAAATTCAAATCCCCGGCTTTATATTATATTTCACTCTCTATCAAAATATGATTCAAATAATGTCAGATAAAAGTTAAAACAGGGAATATCTCTGCTCTCCGGCACAGATATTCCCTGCTTTTATTATAGATTCATATGCTTTTTGTTATAGAAATTCTTATTTATTACGGTAAATAATGTCGTCTCTTCCCGGTCCGTTACTGATCATCGTGATCGGATATTCAATCTCTTTCTCAATGAATTCAATATATTTACGGCAGTTTTCCGGAAGATCTTCATACTTTTTAATACCGCGGATATCTTCTTTCCATCCCGGAAGAACCTTATACACTGGTTTTGCTTTCTCAAGAAGATGTGTCACCGGAAATTCTTTTGTAACCTCTCCGTCAATTTCATAACCTACACAAACCGGAATCTCATCCAGGTAACCAAGTACATCAAGTACCGTAAATGCTACGTCTGTTGCTCCCTGCATTCTGCAGCCATACTTGGATGCAACACAGTCAAACCATCCCATTCTTCTCGGACGTCCTGTTGTAGCACCGAACTCTCCGCCGTCACCACCGCGTCTTCTCAGCTCGTCCGCCTCATCACCAAAGATCTCACTTACAAATGCACCTGCACCTACAGCACTGGAGTATGCCTTGCAGACTGTAACAATCTGCTTGATCTCATATGGCGGGATTCCTGCACCGATTGCACCATATCCGGCCAGTGTGGAAGAAGATGTAACCATCGGGTAAATTCCATGATCCGGATCTTTCATAGATCCCAGTTGTCCTTCAAGTAAGATCGTCTTTCCTTCTTTCAGTGCTTCATGGAGGAACAGAGATACATTCGCTACATATGGCTCCACCATTTTTTTGTATTCCATCAGTTCGTTATATAACTCATCAGGATTGATCAGCGGTTTGTGATATAAATGCTCAAGCAATACATTCTTCTGCTCTGCCACACGTACAACTTTTTCCTTCAGAAGTTCCTCATCAAACAGCTCACTGACCTGAAATCCGATCTTTGCATACTTATCTGAATAAAACGGAGCAATACCGGACTTTGTAGAACCGAATGACTTTCCTCCAAGTCTTTCCTCCTCATATGCGTCAAAATTCTTATGATAAGACATTACCATCTGTGCTCTGTCGGATACAAGAATCTTCGGCATCGGAACGCCCTTTTCTACAACAGACTGTACTTCTGCGAAAAGACGCGGAACATCCAGTGCCACACCATTTCCAATGATGCTGGTCGTATGACCATAGAAAACTCCTGACGGCAGTGTATGCAGTGCAAATTTCCCGTAATCATTCACAATCGTATGGCCTGCATTCGCACCACCCTGAAAACGAACAATAATATCAGCCTCTCTGGCGAGCATATCTGTAATTTTGCCCTTTCCTTCATCGCCCCAGTTCGCACCAACTACTGCTTTTACCATTTCAAACCCTCCTGCGTATGTCGCTTGTCAATATTTATGAGCGGTACTTATAAATTCTACCACCTTATGAATTATACTATACTTTGCAGGGATGTAAAATATTTATTTCTCTTTTTTTACATTTCCTCTTATTGTAATCCCTCTGAAAAAGTATTAAAATGAAAATCAGCCTGATTACAGGTCATAAAGCAGATTATCTCATCAGAAAGGAGACCCCGGAATTGAAAAAGGGATTTAAAGTATTTTTGACACTTGCAGCCATTGGTTCTTTTATCGGTTTTATTCTTGCATACTTTTGCAAGTCTTCAACCAAGCAGGATATGGAATCTCTGGAAAATGAAGAAACTGATTTTACAGAAGATTTTAGTCTTGACGGAGATCTGAAACCGGTCTCTGATCGTGGATATGTCTCCCTTACCAAAGAGACTCAGGAAGGGAACTGACAGATAAGATTCTTTGCCACCATGGTTTAAAAGGTTCACGAAACTATTTACCATTTCCCCACAATATCAAACAGCCCTGCTGTTCCGGTTCACCGGCTCGGCAGGGCTGTTTTCTACTCTTTTTATTTATTTTGGAAGTTTAAATGAACTCTTCAGTGAAACAATCCTGTTAAATACCGGATATTCTGCCGTAGAATCCTTCGCATCGATGCAGAAATATCCATTTCTTACAAACTGGAAACTGTCATAAGCCTTTGCATCTGCAAAACTTGGTTCTACATACGCATCCTTTATTACAGTAAGTGAATTCGGATTCAGATTCAGTGAACCGTCTTCTTTATTGTATACACCTTTTTCCTCATCTACAAGATTCTCATAAAGTCTTACCTCTGCTTTCTGTGCATAAGGTGCCGGAACCCAGTGGATCGTTCCCTTTACTTTACGTCCTGTGAATCCGCTTCCTGCTTTTGTCTCCGGGTCATACGTGCAGTGAATTTCCGTTATATTGCCGTTTCATCTTTCACAAAGCTCTCACACTTAACAAAATATGCATGCATCAGACGAACTTCATTTCCCGGGAACAGACGGAAATACTTCTTCGGCGGCTCTTCCATAAAATCTTCCCGCTCAATATAAAGTTCACGACAGAACGGAACTTTTCTCTGTCCCAGTTCTTCGTTCTCAAGATTGTTCGCAACATCCAGATACTCAACCTGTCCTTCCGGATAATTGTCGATTACCAGTTAATCGGATCAAGCACTGCCATCATACGTGGACGCTTCATCTTCAGATCCTCACGGATACAATACTCAAGCATCGCATAATCTACAGAACTCTGGCTCTTGGATACTCCACATAATTCAATAAACATTTTGATAGATTCCGGAGTAAAACCACGTCTTCTCAGAGCTGCAATAGAAACCAGCCGTGGATCATCCCATCCGTCTACGATTCCGTCTTCTACCAGTTCTTAATATAACGCTTTCCAGTTACAACATTTGTCAGATATAACTTGCGAACTCGATCTGCCTTGGAGGATTCTCGAATTCACACTCTCTTACGACCCAGTCATACAACGGTCTGTGATCCTCAAACTCCAGGGTACAGATAGAATGAGTAATTCCCTCGATTGCATCCTCGATCGGATGTGCAAAATCATACATCGGATAAATGCACCATTTATCTCCCGTATTATGATGCGTCATGCGGGCTACTCGATAAAGGATCGGATCACGCATATTGATATTCGGTGATGCCATATCAATCTTTGCACGGAGAACCTTTTCTCCATCCTGATATTTTCCCGCACGCATATTTTCAAATAATTCAAGGTTCTCTTCTACAGAGCGGTTACGGTATGGACTCTCTTTTCCAGGCTCTGTCAGAGTTCCACGATATTCTCTCATCTGCTCTGCTGTCAGGTCACATACGAATGCTTTTCCCTTTTTGATCAGTTTTACAGCACACTCGTACATCTGGTCAAAATAATCTGACGCAAAATACAGATGCTCTCCCAGTCTGCCCCAAGCCACTGGATATCTTCCTTAATAGACTCAACGAACTCCGTCTTTTCCTTTGTAGGATTTGTATCATCAAAACGCATATGGAACGTTCCGCCATACTTCTGTGCAAGACCATAATTCAAAAGAATTGATTTTGCATGTCCGATATGCAGATATCCGTTCGGTTCCGGCGGGAAACGCGTACATACGTGATCGTAAACGCCTTCTGCCAGATCTTTATCTATTTCCTGCTCTATAAAATTCTTTGAAACAGCTTCGTTCTCCATCTTATCCTCCTAATAACCTATAACATTCATGAAGAATATCTTATCACAAAACCGTTCTATCCACAAGTACAAGAATTTTTTCGGATTCTCTGCTGAATCACTTCCAATGCCTGCGTAAGAATCGCTGCATGATCTACTGCGACCATTCCGCCTTCTTTTACTTTATATTTCCGTTCTCTTACCAGCCTGCCGCTCTTCTTTGCAGATCACCGCCCTGATTTTCAGTCCCCGATCCTCATTTTCCAGTTCCAGTGAAAAATCCTCTCTTCTTATCACTGCTGCATCCGTCGTGATATCCTTCGATTCCCCCTTTTTTAATTTCACAGTAAACCATGCCGCATCCGCTGCATCATCCCCTGCCTTTACTCGCACTTCTTTTTCATTCACCAGGGAAAAATAAGCTGTCGTTATCACTCTTGCTCTCGGATCTCTCTGATAATCTCCATAACAGGCAAACTGTTCCACCGGAAGTCCTTTCACCCCGGTCTCCTCCTCCAGTTCCCTTCGTGCCGTATCTTCCAGATTCTCATACAATTCCACAAATCCGCCGGGCAATGCCCAATATCCGATACTTGGATGATTCTTCCTGCAGACCAGAAGTACTTTTAATGCATCCGTATCCGGCTTTTCACCTGCATAAGAAAATAAGACCATATCCGTCGTCGCACAGGGATTTTTATACTGATACGGATCATACTCCTTCAGAAATTCTTCCAGCGTCTGTCCTTTTTCATTCTTCTCACCTGTTCCGTAAAAGCTGGAAATATCATCCAAAAATGATGGCATTCTCCTCATCCTCTCTTTCTTCTCTCCATCTCTGATACAGTGCTTTCTCCCGTCTCTTTCTTTCATTCCGTTCAAAGAACCGGCTCATCTCTGCGATCATACCTGAGAGATAAAAGCACTCTTCCAGGTCAACTGAAGGATTATTTTCCCGGACATCATAATACTGGATCCCGATCAGTTTCCGATTTGCCTCTTTCCAGTCCCTGTCCAGGATCTCAAGCAGATACTCCACATCCTCTGCTTGCACGCATAAGAATAATTCGATATTATTCTTCATCCTGTCAAAAATCCCATAAAAATACGGTGGACTCGTCTCCATTTTCCAGATAAAATCCAGTAAATGTTCCAACGTATCCTTCAGTCCCAGCAATTCCACTTTCTCATATTCCATATTTTCCCTTTCCGAGTAACTTATGCTCTTTCAGGAAACACCTTTGATTTTCTTTAGTATAACATCCTGCCATAAAGAAAGCTATCACTATCTGCGTGTGCAACAAAATGTGAAATTTCTTTTTGCAGGTTGTGTAACCTGCTGAACATACGCTTTCTCTCCCCGGACTCCTCCGGGGATCTGCTTATCTTATCCGGAGTTTCTGACCGACTTAACAGAAGTGACCGTTGATGTACATCTGTTGGATTGCCTGATTCGAAGCAGCATGCGTAGGCATGGAGCCATAGGCAGCCTTATAAGGATCATAGCTTTTATCAAGGTTGTTTGCCTTTGCAAAAGCCTTTAACTGTTTGATAATACGGTTTGCGTATTTTGAATTATTTTCCAATAACCCATGCTTCAATGCCGGAGGTATCGAAGATTGTCATGTCAGCAAGAGCCGGATTCAGTTTTTGGCAGATCGGTTCGGTCAGATCAACAAGATGATCGAACATAGATTGTAAGTCCAATAAGAAATCCTGTTCAAAGCGAGTGAATTTGAACCATCTGGTACAACATCAAAGCCACAGAAGTCACGCAGTTCCTGAGAGTATTTCAAGAACACAATCAGGAGCGTGTCAGCCGGAATTGAGAAAATACGCTGGAGCAGAAGTGCTTTGAGCATTGGATAAAGCTGGTGGATGTACAAAAAGGGATAGGGAGAAAGATGCAGTCAGAGGATTCACATTCACATTACATTTACATTTACATTTACATTACATTTACATTTACATTTACAAATGGAGTCTATGGTTTGTTGGGGGAAAATGGAGCAGGAAAAACAACATTAATGCGGTTGATTTGCGGAATTTTACAGCCGACAACGGAAGCATTACCTGTGATAATATCGTATATCGGATATGGGCACAGAATATCGCCGGTTATTGGGATACTTGCCACAGGATTTTGGATATTATGGAGATTTTACCGCAGTTCGTTTTTGAATTATATGGCGACTCTGAAAGCACTTCCGAGAGATTATGCAAAAGGAAGGGTAGAGGAATTGTTGGAATTGGTTGACTTGAAGGATGTCAAAAATAAAAAACTCAAAACATATTCTGGTGGGATGCTCCGAAGAATCGGTATTGCACAGGCTCTTTTGAATGATCTCCACCATTCAGTTTCAACTTATAAGTTACACTGCTATGACGAAAACTGTGAAATACAACCGGTGGGAGATTATAGTACATATATTCGTCACCCGGGATTTCTTTCATTTCATCCTGCTCAGCTTTCCAGTCTACCAGCATATTAGCGACACTCTTCGGTAAGAATATCTTACGCACACTGCTTTCTGTTTTCCGTGTTTTCAGAATATGGATCGTAGCGTTCTTCTTATGATTCTATTGTTTATGTTATTCCCGCTGTATCGGAAGAAGATATCAAAGCACTGACTTATTGATTATAATTATATTTTTTCACTCTGCAAACCCGGAAGTTATATCATCACTTTACTGCCAGATCCTATAGACCTGATACAACATTGATCGGATTCCCTTCCATAAACTGCTTTATATTATCCGCCAGAATAGAAACCAACCGCTGTCTTGTCTCAAGTCCTTTCCATCCCATATGTGGCGTCAAGAGGACTTGATCCATAGTATAAAGAGGGCTGTTCTCTTCAGGTGGTTCAGTTTCCTGAACATCAAGTCCGGCTCCTGCAATCGTACCATTTTCCAATGCTTCTATAAGAGCAGTCTCATCAATAAGTGCACCTCTTGAAGTATTAATGATAAATGCTGAGGGTTTCATAAGTGATAAAGACTCTTTGTTTATCATATGTTTTGTACTTTCCGTCAATGGACAGTGCATAGAAATATAATCACTATTCTTGAGTAATTCCTCAAGCGATACATAGTGGATCCCCTTCTCATCCTCTCTCGGTGTCCTGGTATATACAAGTATGTTCATATCCAAAGCCTGTGCGATCTGGATAACTTTTCTGCATGTGCCCTGCACCTATAACACCAAGTGTTTTTCCGTTTACCTCAACATGCGGAACCTGAAGATTTCTGGTAAAATTGTCATGATTTCCGCATGCCAGTATCATCATATACTGTAACATCAGAAGATAAAACGGAAAAATCCAGCTTTCCATCAAAATTCATTTTTCTTTTGCATTCAATACCACACATTTTGTCGTTCATACTATAAATTTCTCCTTTTAAATTAATTTAGGCTATCGGGATTGCACCTCTTTATCAGTCAGCCATGATCTCCGAAGAGCCACATAGGATATTAAAAAATTTGCAAACCAACCTGCCGGTACAGCAAGCCAGACAAATACAATGCCTAAACGCGGTGCACAAATCAAAGCAACCGACAGGCGGATTGCCAGATTCACCATATTTGCAATAAGGAACGGACGCATGATTCCAAGACCACGAAGAACCCCATCGGTTGCCATTTTGATTCCCATAAAGATGAAGAAGTAACCGATCCATCTCATATAATCCTCGGATACCTGATAAGCCAGAGCAGTTCCATCTTTACCAAGGAACAGCGAGGAAATCTGCGTATGCAATGTTTCAATAACTATAAAAGCAAGAACTGCAAAACATACATCTAACACCAGTGCAGCGTGATATCCTTTTTGATCCGTTCAATTTTCTTTGCACCAAGATTCTGGGAAACATATGGGGAAACCGCATTGCCAATGGATACAAAAATCAATGAAAAAACATTCTCTACCCGCATCGTCGCCGCATACCCCGCAAGTGCCTGTGTACCGAAGGATTTACAACAGCCTGTACGATCATCATACCGATAGACACTGTAGACTGCTGAAGAACCGAAGGTACAGCAATTTGAAGCATGGAATATAACTTCTGCCTGTCAAACCAATCAAAGCGACTTTTATATCGACGCATCCGGCTGAGGAAAAGAAAAAGTGAAAACACCGCAGAAATCCCCTGTGCTATAAGAGTCGCAAGGGCTGCACCAAACACACCGAGACCAAGTCCGACCACCATCCAAATATCCATAAAAATATTTAAGATTGACGAGAATACCAAGAGTCCCAGTGGGATTTTTGATTCACCAATGGAAGTGAACATGTTGGAAAGAATGTTATACATAAACAGAAATGGAAAGCCCACAAAATAGACCCGCAGATATAACACTGCATCATTCAGTATATCGCCAGGGGTTTGTAATATCCTCATCATCGAGTGGGAAAAGCAAAAGCCAAAAACACCAAGGACTATGCTTAGAATTAAAAAGCTAAACAAGGACGTTGACACGATGGTCTTCATTTTTCCATATTCCCTGGCACCGAAATAGCGGCTCACGAGCACACCGGCACCGACACCTGCCCCCAGTGCCACACAAATGAAAACATTGGTCAGCGCTGCACAGGCCCCGACAGCTGCAAGTGCAGAGGATCCAACAAATTGGCCGACGATGATAGAGTCAGCCATATTGTATATTTGCTGAAAAAACTGCCCAAAATCATTGGCATTGCAAAAACTGTCAATGCTTTAAGAGGTGTATCTGTGATCAAATATTCATCTTTTGACATTATCATATTCCTCCACAGCCTTTATAATTTCACTTATTCTTTCCTTCACCGGAATTTATCCCATGTATTCAAAACGCAAGTCTCAAATTACATTGCGAAACAATTATATATAGTTACAGCCGCTAAGTCAAGCCAGAGTTTACTTTCAGCAACATAAATGATATGATATTTAAGAAAAATTACTATCCGGAGGATATTATTTTACAGGAGGGACACTTATGTACCTGAACGGTTTAGATGAACTGGATCAGAAGATCATCCAGTTGCTTATAGAAAATGCACGTATTTCCTACTCTGATATCGGTAAAGAAACCGGTATTTCCAGAGTGGCAGTAAAAGCCCGGATTCAGGCTCTGGAGAAAAAAGGCATAATTGAAGAATATACAACTATAATAAACCCTCAAAAGATCAGTGGTGCTGTTTCATGCTATTTTGAAATCGAGACAAAACCAGACCATCTGTCGCAGGTGACAGATATATTATATAATAATGATACCGTCACGCAGATTTACCGTGTCACAGGAAGAGACAAACTGCATGTACATGCCGTTGCTTCATCAAGTGATGAAATGGAACACTTCCTGCACACAGTTATTGATACACTTCCCGGCGTTATCAGCTGCAGCTGCAATACAATCTTATCACGTATTAAAGATATTAAAGGATTACGGCTATAGAAGCTGCATAAAGGGCAATGAACCATTTCTGATCCATTGCCTTTTACTTTACATACGCTATACTCCATAATTCTGATTATGACAGTATTCACAACCACGCATCTCTGCTACTGGAACAGGAAGTTGATGTGGATACAATCTCACGCAGGCTCGGTCACGCTGACAGCAAAATCACAAAAGAAATCTACCTACACATCACGAAGAAAAAGCAAGAGCAGGAAAATAGTAAGATAAAAGAGATTCAGCTTCTTGCAAAGTAACCTACGGATTTCCTACGGATTGTGATTTGAGCAAGAAAAATTCCCGGAAACACCGCATTTTCAGGCACTTCCGGGGATTAAGTTCAAAGCTGTCTAGGGGACTTGAACCCCCGACCTCCGCCTTACCAAGGCGACGCGCTACCGACTGCGCCAAGACAGCACATTGCATCCAAAACCGGACGCAAGCATAAATATACACTACCCTGACAGAAAAGTCAAGAAAATCTCTTATAATTGTTATAATCATTTTCTTACATCTTATAATTTTTCCGAATCAAGAACAATCGTAAACGGTCCGTCATTCAGCAGACTCACTTCATATCCGCACCAAACCGGCCGGTTTCTACCCGTTCCACACTTCTCTGCATTTTTTATAATATATTCATACAGGGCATTCGCTTTTTCCGGAGAACCTGCCTCGATAAAACTTGGACGATTTCCTTTTTTACAGTTTGCATATAGTGTAAACTGCGACACAAGAAGCAGACTGCCTCCCACATCTTTCAACGCAAGATTCGTCTTTCCCTGCTCATCTTCAAAAATCCGCAGACCGGTCATCTTCTTTACCATCTTATCTGCGATTTCCTCCGTATCTGATTCTGCTACACCAAGTCAGAACCAGGTATCCTTTCTCTATCTGTCCAAGAAGTTTCAACCATCCACCCCGGACAGGCAGCCTTCTGTGACTCTCTGTATTACAAATCTCATATCTTGCTCTCCTGCTTTTTATCTGTATTTACTGTCTTGATATATACAAGCACAATTCCCACAACTGTAAGCGGCACGCAGAGGAAAATCAGAAGCCCCAGCATCCAGTCCGGCATAATACTTGATTCAATATCAATCAGTACAGTTCCGAAAAGATTATAGAGCAGATGCATCAGCTAGATGCAAATAGTGTTCCATAACGATACGCTACATATCCAAGTGCAAGTCCGAGAAGCCCTGCATAGATCCCCTGAACTAAATTTTGATGAAAAATGCCGAAGCAGACTGCCTGGATCACATTGGCGATCATCCAGTGCATTCCGGTTCTCCTCAGATATCCCATAATCAGTCCACGGAAGATCATTCTTCCACCAGCGGAGGGAGAATCAGCGTGCTGACTACCCACATCAGCGAATACTCCGTAATTCCCGAACTATCAATCATTTCCGTATAAGTTTCCATTGCCTGTGGAAATAACTGGTTGATTACTGCCATCACCAGACTCGTCACATGCTGGATTGAAAATGTAAAAACCACGAGGATCAGACACCCTGTTATATCTAACTTTTTTATTTTCACGGACAGGGAATTTTCTGTACCTTTCCGATCCACAAATGCGAAATAATACCAAAGTCCAAAAATAGCCAGCGGAATCAGATAAACCAGTACAGAATAGAAATTCATATGATCCATCAGATAATCGTAGGTCATATTCACTCCATTTGCTCCCTGAATGATTCCTCCACCGATGGACGCAGATACAGCCAATACGACCGACATTCCATTAAATACTGCCATCGTTAATCCAAATACGAGTATTGCAAAAAACAATTTTTCCCTTTATTCATTTGTATCTCCTCTGAAAAAGCTTATTCTGATTTGTCAAGCATCTTTTCTGCCTTTGCTTTGATCCTTTGCAGGGCATTATCAATTGACTTCGGACTTTTGCCCAGAAGCTCTGCGATCGTCTTATAATCTGTTCCCATTAAATGCAGATACAGCACATGGTTCTCCAAAGGACTCAAAGTATCTTTCAACTGTTCAATAAAACTTCCGTAAATTTCTTCCCCAAATACAGCACTTCTGGATCATTATCACGAACCGGCTCAATGGTATCGATCAGAGGGGTTCTTCTTTCCTCTCCTTCCTGACCACTGTCATCATACAGCGATACATATGAATTTAACGGTATGTGCTTTTTTCTTTTTGATGCCTCGATTGCGGAATACATCTGTCTTGACACACAAAGTTCCGCAAAACTCGCAAAAGAAGCTCCCTGATCCGGGTCATAATCCCGGACAGCTTTGATCAGTCCGATCATCCCTTCCTGGATCAGATCTTCGTTCTCCCCGCCAAACAAATACATCGCCCTGGCTTTTTTCTTACCATTGCTTTATACTTCATCATCAGATGATCCATAATTTCCCGGTCTCCATTACGGAAATCCCTGATAAGCTGCTCATCCGTCACTTTATCATATTTTTCCATCGGTTCTTACTCAAATGCTCCTGCGTCTACTGTCCTTTTATGATTCTCTGCCTTACGATCTCATATGCAAGAACTCCTGCTGCCACCGATGCGTTCAGAGAATTGATCTGACCTTTCATCGGGATTCCTGCTACAAAATCACAGTTTTCTTTTACCAGTCTGCTGACTCCCTCTCCTTCATTTCCGATCACCAGTCCGATCGGTCCTGTCAGGTTCAGATGATACATCGGCTCACCGTCCATATCCGCACAGACAAACCAGAGCCCTTTTTCTTTCAGTTCTTCCATCGTCTTAACCAGATTCGTCACTTTGGCAACCGGAGTATAATTCAATGCCCCTGCCGAAGTCTTTGCAACAGTTGCCGTCAGCCCGACTGCCCGTCTTTTGGAATGATCACTCCATGTGCTCCTGCAAGATTCGCCGTTCTGATAATCGCTCCAAGATTATGCGGATCTTCGATATTATCAAGGATCAGGATAAAAGGATCTTCTCCCCGTTCCTCTGCAAGTGCAAGCATATCATCAACCGTTGAATATTCATACGCTGCTGCATATGCCACAACTCCCTGATGCTTTCCAGTCTCCGAAATCTGCGACAGTCTCTCTTTTGTCACAAAATTCAACAGGGCATCATGCTTTTTTGCTTCTCTTACAATCGTTCTCACCGGACCATCCTGACAGCCATCCAGTACAAATACTTTGTCGATCGGTTTCCCTGACCGGAATGCTTCCAGTACTGCATTTCTGCCTTCAATAACCAGCGTATGGGAATTATCCTGTCCCGTATGATTCTCTGCTTCATGATATCTGCTATTTTCCCGCATTCTTTGCTCCTTCATTTCTTTCTGTATCAAATTTTTCTTCCATGGCCTCCAGTCCGATCGTCACCAGTTCTGTCAGTCTTTCATATTCTTCACTCAGATAAAGATGCCCGATCAGAGCTTCAAAGCCGGTTGCTCTTCTATAGTCCGTGATCGACTGGTTTTTCGCCGGTGATACACTTCTTGCATTCCGCCCCCTCCGGTAAACTGCATGTTCCTCCTCATTCAGATGCTCCTGCATGAACCGCATCATATAGGACTGTGCCGATGCCTGGACATACCGGCTCGTCTCCTCATGAAGACGATGGACGGCCGGTTTCCTCTTCCGACTACCATCGTCTTACGATCAGATCAAAGACACAGTCCCCGACATATGCCAGAACCAGTGGTGAACACTGCTTCGGGTCGATCTGCTTCATCCCCGGAATTTTCCTGATAAATGGTTCCAATCCTATTCCTACGCTTTTTTCCATTGTACCCCTTCTCTTGTATCTTTTAAGATGATTCCCTTTGCCAGAAGTTCATCCTGATCTCATCTGCTCTTGCGAAGTTCTTAGCTTTTCTTGCTGCCTGACGTTCTTCGATCAGTGTTCAATATCAGATGCAAGGATCTCATCTTCCTTATCCACAATAATTCCCAGAACATCCGTCAGTCTTACAAGACAGTCAAACAGGCTCTGCAGATATTCTTTGGAACTTGCTCCATCAGTTGTCGTATTCATATATTTTACAAGTTCAAATACTGCTGAAATTGCATCTGCTGTATTAAAATCATCGTCCATTGCCTTCTCAAAGTTCTCGACATACACCGTCGATCCGGCAAGTTTTTCTCTCTCATCCTCACTCATATCTTCCATTTTTGCATTATTGATGAGGAATTTCAGGTTCTCTGCTGCTGTTGTGATCCTCTCCAGCCCATTTTTAGCAGCTTCCATCAGTTCTGCACTGAAGTTCAGAGGACTTCTATAATGTGCACTGAGCATAAAGAATCTCAGAACCTGCAGATCATATTTTTCAGAAATTTCTCTTACGGTAAAGAAATTTCCAAGAGATTTGGACATCTTGCGGTTGTCGATGTTCAGGAATCCATTATGCATCCAATATTTTGCAAATTCTTTTCCATTTGCAGCCTCACTCTGTGCAATCTCATTCTCATGATGAGGAAAGATCAGATCTTCTCCACCGGCATGAATATCAATCTGCTCGCCCAGATATTTTTTAGACATCTCTGAGCATTCGATATGCCATCCCGGACGACCCTCTCCCCATGGAGATTTCCATGCCGCTCGCCCTCTTTCTTTGGTTTCCATAATACAAAATCCAGTGAATCTTCCTTTTCATCTTCGCCACTTACAAGCAATGCACGTCCACCGGACTGCAGATCATCCAGATTTTTATGGGACAGCTTGCCATATTCTGCAAACTTTCTTGTTCGGTAGTAAACAGTTCCATTCTTTTCATAGGCATAACCTTTTTCAATCAGACTCTCGATCATGCTGATCATTCCGCCAATTTCTTCTGTTGCAAGAGGATTCTTCGTTGCCGGCTGGATATTCATTCCTTCCATATCTTTCTTACACTCTTCAATATATCTTTTGGAGATTTCTTCCGCAGTAACGCCTTCTTCATTTGCCTTTTGATGATCTTATCATCTACATCTGTGAAATTTGATACAAAATTCACATCATAATTTTTATATTCAAAATATCTTCTTACTGTATCAAATACGATCATCGGTCTTGCATTTCCTATATGAATAAAATTGTAAACTGTAGGACCGCATACATACATTTTTACTTTTCCTTCTTCCAACGGCACAAATTCTTCTTTTCTCTTTGACATCGTATTATAAATCTTCATTTGCTGCGTCTTCCTTTCTTTTCTTCTCTAAGCATTTCATATATTCTACCATATCCTCCAACTGCTTGTGAAGTTGAATATTTTCCTGCTGGAGTTCACGGATATCATGCAGTACCGGATCCGGCAGATGGATCTGATCCATATGCTTCGCGGAACTTCTTATTATCCATCTTTACAATTCTGCCCGGCACACCGACCACGGTACAATTGGAGGAACTTCTTCAAGCACAACGGACCCTGCCCCAATCTTGGAATTTTCCCCGATCGTAAAAGAACCGATTACTTTCGCCCCTGCACTGACCATAACATTATCTTTTAAAGTAGGATGTCTCTTTCCCTGTTCTTTTCCTGTACCCAAGTGTTACGCCTGATACAAAGTCACATTATCTCCGATGATCGTCGTTTCTCCGATGATCACACCACTTCCATGGTCAATAAAAAGCCCTTTTCCTATTGTTGCTCCCGGATGGATTTCAATCCCGGTCTTTCGTGCAGCCCTCTGGGAGATCCATCTTGCCCAGAAGAAATGCTTTTTCAGATACAGCTTATGTGCGATCCGATAATTCAGTATGACTTTAAAACTCGGATAAAGAAATACTTCCATATTCGATTTGATCGCAGGGTCACGCTCCCGTATAACCTGAATTTCATCTTTTCACATACGATAAATATGCTCATTTTTCCCTCTCTCCCTAAACACCTGATTTTAAAAAAGATATAAAAACTTTTCCCTGATAAAAAAAAATAAAAG
>ENA-OQDF01000409-OQDF01000409.1-human-gut-metagenome-genome-assembly--contig:-NODE-409-length-17644-cov-2.139407_pt1 | contig 17644 bp, 24 predicted proteins | sample MGYA00242769_ERZ504597 | MGnify/ENA primary metagenome ERZ504597 (study PRJEB26092, sample SAMD00036305) | human gut metagenome | host: Homo sapiens | study: EMG produced TPA metagenomics assembly of...
CTCGATACGGCGGACGTTCGAGCCCGTGGAGGACTCGGAGATGATCTTGAACAGGCCGATCTCGGCAGCGTTGGCGGCATGCGTACCACGCAGAGCTCGCGGGAGAACGGCTGGTCCTCGGCGCCCACGGAAACGACGCGGACGACGTCGCCGTATTTCTCGCCAAAGAGGGCGACAGCACCGGCGGCCTTGGCCTCGTCGGGCATGATCTCCGGGGTGGGGTTGGCCATGGCAAAGACGATGGCATCCTTGTTCATGGTCTTGCACAGCTCAGCGGTCAGGATGCCGGGCTTGGAAACGCCGATGAACACGTCGGCACCTTCCAGTGCTTCCTTCAGGCCGCCCTTGACCTGACGGGGATTGGTCACCTCACCCAGCCAGTTCTTGTGGGCTTCAGCGCTGTTGCAGCCCTTGTACAGGGTGCCGAACTGGTCCACTGCAATGATGTCCTTTGCACCGGCGGTCATGAGCATCTTGATGATGGCAGTACCGGCAGCGCCGGGGCCGTTCAGCACGATGTGCACATCTTCCATCTTCTTGCCCACCACACGCAGGGCGTTGATGAGGGCAGCAGTAACAACGATAGCAGTGCCGTGCTGGTCATCGTGGAACACAGGGATGTCCAGCTCACGCTCCAGCGTTTCTTCGATCTCAAAGCACTCGGGGCTCTTGATATCCTCCAGATTGATGCCGCCAAAGGTGGGCGCAATGGCCTTGCAGGCAGCAATGACGCTGGCTGCGTCGTGGGCATCGATGCAGATGGGGAAGGCATCCACGCCGCCGAACTCCTTGAACAGCACCGCCTTGCCCTCCATGACCGGCAGACCGGCCTCCGGGCCGATATCGCCCAGGCCCAGCACAGCCGTGCCGTTGGAAACGACAGCCACCATGTTGCCTTGAAGGTGTACTTGTACACGTCGTCGGGGTTTTCCTTGATCTTGCGGCAGGGTTCGGCCACACCGGGAGTGTAGGCGGTGGACAGGTCATCGCGGGTGGCGACCTCCACCTTGCTTACGATGCCACCTTGCCCTTGTGGGTCTCGTGCATTTCCAGAGCAGCTTATTGTAATCCATTTGAATTTCCTCCAATATCTTACCGTCCTCGCCCTCTCCATTGCACAGCGATGACGGAAGGAGGAAACTCCTCCAGTCTCGCATACGCTCGACAGCCCCCTCAGGGAGGGGCCTTATGTTCCCGGGAAGGCTCACTTATTTTTATTGTAACAGAACCGCCCGCCCATTTCCACCGGTTTGGTCACTTTTGCGCCTGTAGACGGGCAAAAGTGATACAAACCCGCCGCAGGATTTGTGGAAATTTTGCAAAGAACTTTCCTTTTGCCGTCAGAACGTATATAATAAATGGGTATCTGTTCTGCCTGTACCGGTCTTTTGCTGTGCATCAGGCCGATTTTATGGAGGTATTTCTTTTGAAAAACAACACCAAAAAACTCCTGTGCATCCTGCTGGCCATCGCCGCAGCGGTGTGCGTCATTTTTGCCTGTTTCATGCTGACAAAGCACAAGCAGACCGACAGCGCTTCTTCAGCTGCCGCATCCGTCTCGCAGTTTGGCTCTGTTGCCGACTTCGACTACGAGGCCTTTGATTACAGCGATGGTCTGGACGAAAACGGCTATTGGAGCGGCATCAAAGCGTTGGACTATGTGACCCTGCCGGAGGACTTCGGCTCCATTGCCCTGAAGGAGAACGACCTGACCCCCACCGAAGATGAACTGCAGCAGCAGGTGGACAACCTGCTGAACCAGTACACCTCTTCCCAGCCCGTTACCGGCCGTGCCGCCCAGAACGGAGATGTTGCCAACATCGATTACACCGGCACCGTGGACGGCGTGGCCTTTACCGGCGGCACTGCCACCGGCTACGACCTGACCCTTGGCAGCGGTTCCTTCATCGATGGCTTTGAGGACCAGATCATCGGGCACAATGTGGGCGATACCTTTGATGTGACCGTCACCTTCCCGGACGCTACGGCGATTCCACCGATGCCGAGGGCAACACGATCACCCTCAGCGGCAAGGAAGCCGTGTTCAGCGTGACGCTGAACTCCATTTCCGAAAGCGTGACCCCTGAGCTGACCGACGATGGGTGGACTCCAACTTTGGCATCAGCGATGATCTGCACACCACCGACCAGTTGCGCAGCTACTTTAACGATGCGCTGTATGCCACCAACTACGAGAACGCCATCGTGGACTACCTGATGTCGAACTCCACCTTCAAGGAGCTGCCCAGCGAGATCACCAGCTATTACATCCGCATGTTCCTGAACTACTACAACCAGTACGCCACCGCCTATGGCATGGATCTGAATGCTTTTGCCCAGACGCAGGGCTACACCGATGCCGATGCCATGCTGGCCGCATCCGACGCTTACTTTGAGCATCTGGCAAAGCAGGACCTGATCCTTCAGGCCGTGGCCGAGACCAAGAGTCTTGCTCCCACGCAGGAAGAGCTGGACGACGCCAAGAGCACCTATGCCGACACCTACGGTGAGAACCGTGCGCACCTGAACGCCCTGCAGTCCTGTGTGCTGGACTGGCTGGAAGAGAATTCCACCGTAGCGTAAAAACACAAGAACTATTTAGATGCCCTCCGCTTCGCTCTGGGCATATTCAGAGGATAATTTATCTTTAATTTGCAGCTCCGAAAAGCCTGCGGGCTTTTCGGAGCTGCTTTTCACAGGAAGGGCCGGAGCTTTCAGATGCTGTTTTTCTTTGCGGCCCCTTCTGTGAAAATGCAATACCGGACAGACCGCAGTCTGTCCGGTATTGCTCTAATAAAAATTAGTATTTCCGCTATTTATGCCCAGAGCGAAGCGGAGGGCATTTCAGATCGTTATGCTTTTTCTTTCTTCCCGCCGTTCAGCTTCCAGAGCAGCCATGCATAGAAGTAATTCATCAGCAGGATGGCGATGCACCACAGCACCGACGCCTGCACGCTCTGGTCATACACTTCATGAAGGGATATGGTCCATCTACACGCGCTGGATGTTCAACCACAAAATGATGCCGCCGTACAGCACCGTGGGCAGCAGCGCCCACTTGACCGTACTGCGGGGCAGGCGCGGTGAGCGCTCCAGCAGCACAAAGGAGAAGATAGCCGCCAGCGGGTTGAGCAGGTGATGGTACAACATGGAGCTGGTGCACAGCATGATGTACCAGCCGTTGCCGTCCTCATACATGGGACCCAGCACGAACACCACCGTGAGAAAGGTCATGGTCAGGCAGCAGGTGGCAATGTACTTGAGGGTGTGCAGCCAGCGCGGCAGTTCCCTGCCGGTAAAGATGCACACCAGCTGGCCCACCGCCACCATGGCGCAGATGCAGGCCGAAAGGATGTTGGAATCCTCGGTGTAAAAAATGAACATCTGCTCTTTGCCCCAATCCCAGCTCATGGGCAGGGCAATGGGCTCCGCCCAGACGATGAACAGGTTCAGTGCGATGGAGAGCAGGCGGCACACTGTATCAGCAAATTTTTTCATGGAAAGCCTTTCCGTCTTGTAATATTTCCTCGAAAATTGAAAAAGGGCAGGTCTCCCTGCCCTTTTTCAAAAAACGCTTTATTTTGCGGTGTTGATGAAGCTGCGGTTGTCCCACAGGTACTTGATGCCGGAAATGGCCGTCACGGCAGCCACCAGCCAGCACAGCACCATGGAAATGCTGATTACCAGGATCTGCCGCACGCCCTGCTCTGCGCCGGTAGCCGACATGCTTGCAATGGACATGCCAAAGAAGTAGAAGATGATGCTCAGCATCTGCAGCACGGTCTTCACCTTGCCCCACATATTGCGGCGATCACCTTGCCGTCCTTGGCACCGGCTGCCACCATGCGCAGACCGGACACCGCGAACTCGCGGGCCAGAATGATGCACAGCACCACCGGGCTGCATACGCCGTCCCGCATCATGTAAATGAAGGCCACCGTGGTGAGCAGTTTGTCGGCCAGCGGGTCGCAAACTTGCCGAAGTCCGTTACCATGTTCACTTGCGGGCCAGATGGCCGTCCAGAAAATCAGTAAAGCTGGCGGCAGCAAAGACGATGCCTGCGATCAGGTAATACGTCGGCTGGAAGGAGCCATCCGCGATGCCGCTCAGGCTGGTGAGGGACACAAAGACCATGAACACCGGCACCAGCAGGATGCGGGTCAAAGTGAGTTTATTGGGCAGATTCATACAGATTCCTCCAATTTGTTATTTTGCAACAGTACCATACAGATCGTAAAGGTCGCTGTCGTCCACCAGAACATCGTAGAACTGGCCGGGGTACAGCGGCTCCTCGCTGGAAACACACACATTGCCGTCCACCTCAGGAGCATCGCCGGTAGTGCGGCACAGATACAGGCCGCTCTCCTCGTCGATGCCGTCGCAAAGCACATGCACGGTCTGGCCCACCTTTTCGGCCTGCTTCTGGGCCATGATGCCGGTCTGGATCTGCATCACCAGTTCGGCGCGCTTGTCCTTGACTTCCTGCTCGATCTGGCCGTCCATCTTGCAGCAACGGTGTTCTCCTCGGCAGAGTAGGCAAAGCAGCCCAGACGATCAAATTTTACTTCCTTGACAAAATTGCACAGATCCTCGAACTGCTCCTCGGTCTCGCCGGGGAAGCCTGCGATCAGAGTGGTGCGCAGGGTGATGCCGGGGATCTCGCGGCGCAGCTTGCCGATCACCTCCAGCAGCTCGGCGCGGTTGGAGCGGCGGTTCATATTCTTGAGGATGGTGTCATTGCAGTGCTGGATGGCAGATCGAGGTAGGGCACCACCTTCTCATTGCGCTTCATGGCGGCAATGAACTCATCGTGATGCGCTCCGGGTAAGCTACATAATGCGGATCCACTCGAGGCCCGGCACCTTGTTCAGCTTATCCAGCAGCTCGCAGATGCTGCCGGGTTTGCCCCAGTCCTCGCCGTAAGCGGTGGGGTCCTGTGCGACCACGATCAGCTCTTTCACGCCCTCACCGGCCAGCCAGCGGGCTTCGGCCACGCAGTCGGCCATATCGCGGCTGTGCAGCGGGCCGCGGATGCCGGGGATGGCGCAGTAGTGGCAGCGGTTGTTGCAGCCTTCAGCGATCTTTAAGTACGCATAGTGGGCAGGCGTGCCGATGACACGCTTGCCGCCCAGCGGAAAGTCCTTTTTGGCACCGTAGCTTTCCAGATGGTCCTCACCATGGAACAGGCGGGCCACGATGGTGTCGATGGCCTTGTTGGAGGCACAGCCCACCACCGCGTCCACCTCAGGGATCTCTTCCTCGATCTGGCTGCGGTAGCGCTCGGCAAGACAGCCGGTGACGATGACCTTCAGCTCCGGGTTCTGCTGCTTGTAGGAGCAGGCTTCCAGAATGTTTTCAATGGCTTCGGTCTTGGCGCTCTCAATGAAGCCGCAGGTGTTCACAAGGATCACATCTGCTTCGGCCAGATCGGCCACGGTCTCGTGGCCGGCAGACAGCAGGATGTGCACCATCACATCCAGATCGACCTGATTCTTGGGGCAGCCAAGGGAAATACACGCAATTTTCATAGGGGATGATACTCTCTTTCTCTTTTGAGGGGTGCTTTTTATTCTTCTTCCGCTCTTTTTATCGCTTCTTTTATGACCGAATACGCAAAGCCGCGGCGCTGCAGGGCGGCCACCACAAGGTCGCGGCGGCCATCGGCCAGCTTTTCATATAGCGGCTTTGCACCAGAGCGGCGGCAGCTTCCAGCTCCGGGCTTTCGCCGTCTGCGTCCGGGGCATAGACGCTTTCCAGCGCCTGCTCGATCTGCGCGCCGGAAAGGCCCTTCTGCCGCAGGTTCTGGGCCGCCGCACGGCGGCTCTTGCGGGCGGCAAGCAGGCTGTGTGCCCGGGCTTCGGCATAGCGGTCATCGTTTACGTAATCCAGCTCCACCATCTCAGCCACAGCAGCCGCTGCAGCCTGCTCGGTAAAGACCATAGCACAGCCGTTCATACAGCTGTGCCGAGGACATCTCGCGCGAGGCCAGCGCATCCAGTGCGCGGGCGCGGGCCTTGGCCGGGTCGGCGCACTTTTCTTCTTCCTGCTTCGGGCGGCGGCGTTTATAAAAGGACATTTAGTCCTCCACCATGATATCCAGTTCGCTCTCGCTGCTGCGGGCAGGAGCCTTGACCACCGGCTCCTTGGCATCTGCAGCCTTGGCGGGTTCCTCAGCCTTGGCCGCAGCGCCTTGCCTGCCGGGCGGCGGGATGCGTACAGCTTATCGGCATTGGCGCGGATCTGGCCCTCGATGTCGTTTGCGATCTCGGGATTGTCCTTCAGAAACTGCTTTGCGTTGTCGCGGCCCTGACCCAGACGGATATCGCCATAGTTGAACCATGCGCCGCTCTTCTGCACGATGCCCAGCTTCACGCCCACATCAATGAGTTCGCTCATCTTGGAAATGCCCTCGCCGAACATGATATCGAACTCTGCCTCACGGAACGGAGGTGCCACCTTATTCTTGACGATCTTGGCGCGGGTGTGGTTGCCGATGAACTGGCCGGAAGAGTCCTTCAGGCCCTCCACGCGGCGGATGTCGATGCGCACCGAGGCGTAATATTTCAGGGCGCGGCCGCCGGTGGTGACCTCCGGGTTGCCGTACATCACGCCCACTTTTTCACGCAGCTGGTTGATGAAGACGCAGACCGTGTTGGTCTTGCCGATGACCGAAGTCAGCTTGCGCATGGCCTGACTCATCAGGCGGGCCTGCAGGCCCACATGCTGTCGCCCATTTCGCCCTCGATCTCAGCCCTCGGCACCATGGCGGCAACCGAGTCCACCACGATGGCATCGATGGCACCGGAGCGCACCAGTGCTTCGCAGATCTCCATAGCCTGCTCGCCGGTGTCCGGCTGGCTGACCAAGAGATTATTGATGTCCACGCCCAGCGCTTCGGCATAGGTGGGGTCCAGTGCGTGCTCCACGTCAATGAAGGCCACTTCGCCGCCCTGCTTCTGGGCTTCGGCCAGAATGTGCAGAGCCAGCGTGGTCTTACCACTGGATTCCGGGCCGTACACCTCAATGATGCGGCGCGGGGCACACCGCCCACGCCCAGAGCCAGATCCAGACCCAGACTGCCGGTGGAAATGGCATCCACCTGCATGGAGGCGTTATCACCCAGCTTCATCACGGCACCCTTGCCGAACTGCTTTTCGATCTGGGCCAGCGCAGTGGCCAGCGCATCCTTTTTGGCCTCCGGCTCGGTCTTTTTGGTCGCCGGGGCAACGGTGTTGTTGTTCTGATTTTTGCCATAGCGTGCTGCTCCTTTTCTTCCTGCTGCCCGCCGTGCGCGGGCTGTCCGTATACTTTCCAGTATAGTATACCACAAAATCAAAATATTACAACAAGAAGTTGTTTCTATTTTCACTTTTATTTTTCGGGTCTGTGGGCGATCATGCACCGGTCATTGCCGCCAAAATCCTTGCGGCACTCAATGTCTGCCCAGCCGTTTGCAGCCAGCAGTGCCGCCACAGCCTGCCGCTGCTGCCAGCCGATCTCCAGCACCAGCGCTCCGCCGGGCCGCAGTGCATTCTGGTAATGCTCTGCAAGGGCACGGTAAAACACAAGGCCGTCCTCCCCCGCTTCCAGCGCCATGGCCGGTTCCTGTGCCACCTCCGGCTGCAGGTGCCGCATCTCCTCGGCGGTGAGGTAGGGCGGGTTGGATACGATCAGATCAAGCTGCCCTTCCGGCAGGCCCTGCCAGTAGGTGAACAGGTCGCCCTCCACCGGCTGCACCGCATAGGCTGGCTTTGCCTTTGCGCGCAGGGCATTCAGTGCCGGGCCCCAGTCAAAGGCCGGTGCAGCCTCCTGCTCAAAGGCAGCAGGCTCCAGCAAGTCCTCCGTCTGCCCGCCCTGCCCTTTCAGGGCACAGCGGCAGTTCTTTTCCAGATAAACAAAAGCCTCCGGGCTTTTTCCACGCAGGTCACCTGCGCCGCCGGGCAGAAGCGCTTGATGCCCAGCCCCAGACAGCCGGTCCCCGCACAGAGATCCAGCACCCGGGGCGCTGCAATGCCCGTCAGGGTATTGGCAGCCGCTTCCGCTACCACCTCAGTGTCTGCCCGGGGGCAGAGCACACCGGGGCCAACGGCAAGGTCAAAATCCAGAAAGCTCCAGATCCCGCACAGGTATTGCAGCGGTTCCCGCTGCTCACGGCGCGTGCAGAGGGCTTCCAGCTTTTCCGCTTCCTCTGTGGTCAGCACCCGGTCGGAAAGGCGGGCATCCCGCCCGGCTGCCACGCGGAACAGCTCCCGTGCATCGTAATCGGCATCCGGACACCCTGCAGCGGAAAGCCGGGCTTCCACGGCCCGCACGCTTCGCGCGGGGTCAAACCAGCAATTACCATCTGCCATCCTCCGGGTCCTCGGGCAGCACAGGGTCACAGCGGTAATGGCCACCTCGATCATGCTGTCGTCCGGTTCAAACACGGTCAGGTGCTGCACCCAGATGCCGGGCTGGCGGATGATGCGGGTAGCAATGTTATCGGACCGGCCGCACCACTTGAGCAGCTCATAGCTGATGCCCATGACCAGCGGCAGAAGCAGCAGCTTGAACAGCACCCGCAGGCCGATGCTGCCCCACGGCAGCACGCTGTAGAGGAACACGCTGACGATGACCACCAGAATGAGGAAGCTGGTGCCGCAGCGCGGATGGAACCGAGTGTACTTGCGCACATTCTCCACGGTCAGCTCATCACCGGCCTCATAGCAGGCAATGGTCTTGTGCTCGGCACCGTGGTACTCAAACACGCGGTGGATCTCCTTCATCCTGGAGATGGCCACCATATAGGTGAGGAAGATGCCAACTTTCAGCACCGCTTCCAGCACCACCTTGGCCCAGCGGCCCAATGTTACAAAGTGGTTCACACCGCCCACGATGAGGGTGGGCAGCACGGTGAACAGCAAAATCGCCAGCAGACCGCCCAGTACGGCGGCACAGGCCAGCAGTGCGTCCTCTGCCTTTTTGCCCAAGTGGTCGCCCACCCATTTTTCAAAGGCAGTCTCTTCCTCTTCGGGGTCGTAGTCGTCACCCATGCTCACCTGAGCCGAGTACATCATGTAGCGGTAGCCCACGATCAGGCTTTCGATCATGGAGATGGCACCGCGCACCAGCGGGATCTTTGTCCAGATGCCGTGGTTCTTCACAGGGTCGATCTTGGTCTCAATGGTGCCGTCCGGCTTGCGCACGGCGCAGCAGATAAGCTTCGGGCCGCGCATCATGATGCCTTCCATCAGCGCCTGACCGCCGACGCTGGTCTTGAAACGTTCCTTTTTTGGTTGATTCATTGGGTTCTCCTATCGGATCATATTTTTCCCGGTTATTTTACCACAGAATTGTGACAAAATCTTCACGCCTTATGGTACAGCGGCAAGCCCAGTGTGACCACTGTGCCGCGGCCCAGCGTGCTCTTGATGTCCATGGTGCCGTCCAGTGCAGTCATGATGGAATCCACCAGCGCAAGGCCGATGCCGCTGCCCCGCACCGAATTGCTGCCCTTGTAGAACTTGGTCTTGACATTCTCAAGGTCTTCCGGCGGGATGCCGCGGCCCTGATCGATGATCTCCGCAAAAGCCTTGTATTCGCCCGCCCACAGCTTGACCGTGATGCGCCCGCCGGGGGCCGAGTACTTGATGGCGTTGTCCATGATGTTGATGAACACCTGCCGCAGACGGTCCGGGTCGGCATAGACCGGGATCATCTCCTCCGGCTCGGTGTAGCTGAGCACAAGGCCCTCGCGCTGGATGCGTGCTTCACAGAACAGCACCGCATCGGTCAGCTCTGCCACAAGATCCAGCGGGCGGCAGTCCATACGGATGCGGCCGTTCTGCAGACGGCTGAAATCCAGCAGCTCCTCCACCATGTTGTACAGGCGGCCCGTCTCATTGTTGATGATCTCAAGGCCCTTGCGGTAGTTCTCGTCTGCCGGGTCGTCCAGTGTGCGCAGGGTCTCCACCCAGCCCCGGATGGAGGTGAGCGGCGTGCGCAGCTCGTGAGAGACGGAACTGATGAACTCGTTCTTCATCTTCTCGGTCTCTTCCAGCCTTCGGCCATCTGGTTGATGGTGCCGCGCAGGCGGTCCACCTCGTCGTGTTCGTTGCCAGTGACCGGCAGGCGCACATCCAGCTCACCCCGGGCGATGCTGGCTGCGGTGCGCTCCACCTGTCCCAGCGGCACCACGATGCTGCGGATGAAGTACAGGCCGGACATCACGGTGAAAGCAAGGATCACCGCCGCGATCACAACACTTACCGCGATGGCGTTCTTGATCTGCGCTCCCACAAGGGTCAGGCTGGTGACAAGACGCATCGCCGCCACATCCTCGGCGGCATAGGGCACCAGATAACAGGCCGCCATCACCAGCTCACCGGACTGGGTGCGGTAGACCGCCACACCAAGGCCATCAGAAGCCTCCTGCGCCTGCTCAAAGTCGATGCCGGTCACAATGCCGTCCGCATTTGTGCCGCTGGAGGACGCAATGACCCCGCCATAGCTGTCCAGCAGCATGAACTCGTATTTGTCCTTATCGGCAAACTGCTCCACCATGCGGCGCAGGGCCACGCTGCGGGTAGCCGCCGTGCTCTGCACCGTATCGCCGGTGTACATTTTCAGCTGGCCGGACACCGAAGAGAACCGCCGGTACATGGTCTGCTGCACGCTGTTATAATAGCTGCGTGTGTAGTTGTACAGGAACATGGTTTCGGCCAGCAGCACCAGCAGCACGGTGATGAGCAGATTGCCCCGCAGCCACCGGCGGTGATCCCGCTTCGCATGGCGTTCTCCTCCTTTCAAACGATTTAGAATTGTCTCCGCTTCGCTCTGACAATATCAGCGGAAAAATTATTTTTTATATTTGTAAATTAGAAAAATCTGCGGATTTTTCTAATTTACTTTTTCACGGAAGGGGTCGTAACAGTTAACGACATCTGCTGCTGTCAGCCTTCGGCTGTCGCGCAGCGACTCTCAATCGGCGTAACACAAAAATCCTTTAGCAAAGCGACTTGGATTTTTGTATGGAGCCCAACTGCTTTGGGATTATTAAGGGCGAGTAGCCCTTAATTCGTGCCTCCCGCGCCTCGAAAGTAGCGGGTGCTTTCTGGTTCTCTTTGTCGACACAAAAGAGAACATACCCGGCGGCGATACATTTTTCAAAAGCCCTTAAACCCAACCCACGCGACTACGCTCTGCACAGGAAGCATCATTCTTCCCATCTGTAACCGTAGCCCCACACAGTAAGGATATGGGTGGGATGGCTGGGTTCATCCTCCACCTTCATGCGCAGACGGCGGATGTTCACATCCACGATCTTCACGTCACCAAAATAGTTCTCGCCCCAGACACCCTTCAAGATCTTCTCGCGCACCAGCGCAATGCCGGGGTTGCGGAAGAACAGCTCCATGATCTGGAATTCCACCTGCGTCAGCTCAATAGGCTGGCCTGCCTTGAGCAGCACGCGGCGGTTCTCGTCCAGCACAAATTCGCCGCTGGTGAGCATCCCCAGCGGGTTTTCCTTTTCTTTTTCGTCCCCGCCTGCAGTACGGCCGACGCGGCGGCACAGCGCTTTCACACGGGCCAGCAGTTCGCTTACGCTGAAAGGCTTGGTCATATAGTCATCGGCACCAATAGAAAGGCCGCGGATCTTGTCCTGCTCCTGTCCCTTGGCGCTGAGGATGATAATGCCGATCTTCTGATCGGTGCGGCGGATGGTCTCGCACAGGGAGAAGCCGTTCATGCCCGGCAGCATCACATCCAGAATGGCCGCATCGCAGCCCGGCTTCTTCTCCAGCAGCGGCAGAGCCGCCTCGGCGCTTTCGGCCTCCACAGCCTCCATGCCCGCAAGGCGCAGGTTCAGCGCGATCATCTCGCGGATGTTGGCTTCATCTTCAACGACAAGCACTCGTACCATGAACTGTTCCTCCGTTCTTTAGTTGAGCAGATACAGCGCCTTGGACAGGCGGTAATTTTTATCACGGATCTCCACATCCGGGGCAAGCTTCGCCTGCATCTGGCGGGATGCCACGATGCCAAGGCGGGTCCAGCCCTTCAGGCTGGAGGTGGTGCGCACCAGACGCAGGGTCATTACCAGCTGGTCTTCGTCCACCGTGCGCAGCTCCACTGCACCATCATATTGTTCGCTGTCGGTCAGTTTGAGGTTGCCCTCCCACTCCATGGGCAGCTCGATATAGCAGTTGGTCTCTTCGTCCAGCAGCCCGAAGCTTTTTTCCGGGTGCGGGCTGGTATAGTCCATCCACACGATAAAATCCATGCGGCGGCTCTGGCTCATATTCAGCAGGCCCGCTTCGTCCGGCTGGGTGGGGATCTCCACGATGCCGTCGCCGTCCAGATCCTGACTGACCAGACTGGGCACATTGCGCAGGGATGCGGTGTAAAGCTTTTCGGTGCTGATCTGGTCGGCAGGCACCATCTGCTGCGTGTCCTCGTCAAACGCAGCAGCACGCTGGCCAGATTGTTGCCGGAAATGCCGGTCCAGCCGTCCAGCACCAGATAGTGCCTGCCGTCCGCACCCACACCCGCCGCCACCGAGGCGCAGCCGGCGAACCGATTGGCGGAAAGGCCCATAACAGCCACCTGCTGGAAGCTGCCCTCTTTATCCACGGTCAGCAGTTCGATCTGCACACCGCCGTCCTCCAGCGTAGACATCAGGATCAGGTCCTGATTGCCGCCGCCGGTGATATCCTCCACCAGATACTGCTGGTACTGCTGCTCCAGGATCGTGGAAAGCACGCCGTCGGTGTAGGAATACACAGCCAGATAATGGTCGCCCTGTGCCGCTGTATAACCCACCACCAGTTGGGTGGCATCGCCGGGCTGCAGCTGGGCCAGCCCCACCGACTCTACCGTGTCTGCAAGGCCCTCTACGTTCTGGCGCACATGCCAGATGTCGGCATCATCCTTCTGCAGGATGGCAATGCACACGTTGGAGCTTTGGGCGGTGGTGTAAAGCACGGCGGCATCCTGCCTGCCGTCACCGTCCAGATCCTGCAGCAGGAAAGGCGAAAGCAGGTCGCCCTGCATGGGATATTTGAGCTGTGCGCTCTCCCCCAGCCAGTCGTTCAGGGCAGTCTGCACATCGCGTAATCGCCGGAAGCTTGGGCGCACGCAGAAGCTCCTCCACCTGCACCTGTTCACCGGGCATGCTGCAGCCTGCCAGAAGCAGGCACAGCAGCACGCAAGCCAACCACCGGCCAAAATGATTCGGATGTTTCAACCGCTGCGCCTCCTCTGTGTGGAAAACTTGTCCGGCCAAAGGCCGAAAACATGCTATTGTCAGTATACCACGGGGCGGGCGCAATTCCAACACCCGAAAACGAGAAAAGGAGCTGCTGCACCACATTTGGTGCAGCAGCCCCTTCGGGGTCCTGATTTTTATTCTTCGGTCTTGTCAAACAAGCCTTTTTCTTTTGCGGCGTTCCAGGTCAGGCAGGTGCGCAGCTTGCTGACGGGGAAGTACGGGTTGAATTTATTGTTGTCCGCATCATCCTTCATCAGATCCTGCTCCACTGCCCAGCGGGCGGCCTTTTGTGCGTCGGTATCGCCCTCGTCGATGTCGCTGTAGAGGGCGGTGCTTACAGGCTCAGGCTTGCCGGCGTGCTCCCACAGCAGCTCGGCCAGCTCGATACGGTTGGAGGGCATGGGGATGCCGGGCATATTGATGACGCGGTAGATGCCGGTGCCGGCTTCATAGATAATCGCACCTGCGGCAGCACCGATCACCACAGCAGAGATCGCGCCCTGAATGTTGCCGGTATCGCTGGGTCCAACCGGGTCGGGTTCAGGAATGGGGTCATCCGCGAAGGTTGCCGTCACCTCTACATTAGCATCCGGCATGGTAAAGGTCACCTTGGTGGGGTCGTCCGCGTCCGGCTTCAGGAAGGTCGGGTCTTGCTCAACACCATTCACCTTCACCGTCCAGCTGATGAAGTGCTGTCCCGGTGCAGTGGCTGTCAGGTGCACAATTTTATTCTTTGGCACGGGCACATGCTGCCGCTCGGTACGGACGCATCGCTGCTTCAATGGTCGCCGTCACATGGTCGCCGACCCTCAGAGTGGGGTTCAGAGTGGGGTTGCTCGCAAAGTTTGCCGTCACTTCCACATTCTTACTCGGCATCGTAAAGGTCGCCTTGGTGGGGTCGTTCTTGTCCGGGGTCAGGAAGGTGTCTGCTTTCTGTTCCTCATCGCCTACCTTCACCGTCCAGCCGATGAAGTGCTGTCCCTCCGGCACAGTGGCTGTCAGGTGCACTTGGTGTCTGCGGCCACAGGGGCATCCAGCACTTCGTCCTCAAGTTTTGCGGTAACATTCTCACCGGTAGTCACAGTGTACAGCGGACGCACATAACCGCAGGTGTTGCAGTCAGGATCTGTTGCATCGGTGTAATCATGGGTAGTTTTCGCCACCTGTTCAGCCGTCAGGCCCGGGCAGTTTGCAGTAGTGCACTCCCTCCAGTGTTTGGTACCGTCATGGTTCCACTTGTAATTATGCCAATGCACATTCAGTACGACATTCATTTTTTTGTTGTTTTGTCCGATATCATAATCGTAGCGGAACGTCTTGGAATTGGGATCAACCGTAAGGATATTTCCATTGATTGTGCCGTTACCTGTAGCAGTTGCTTTGCTTGCGTCAAATTTTCCCGGCAAAGTGGTAAGGTCAAACTTCCATCACCTTCAACTGCAATATTATAGCTGCAGTCCTTCCCAACAAACGTCGCCAAAGCCGTATTGTTCGTTGCATCCAGCGACGTCAGATTTGTATTAGAAACAAACAACTTCTTCAGCTTCGTGTTCGCACTTACATTCAATGCACTCAGTGGATTTTTCCAGCATTTTAACACTTCCAATTCTGTCTGATTCCTCAGATCCAGATTGCTCAATTTACTCTCATAACACGAGAGCTCTTTAAGTTTTTTATTTTCCCTGACATCCAATTCCGTCAGATTGTTGGTTCCGCAGCTTAATTTCACTAATTCCTTGTTTTGACTTACATTCAATGTATCCAGGTGGTTATCTTGACAATCAAAATCTTCCAGCTTCTCATTTTTGCTCACGTCGATCGACGGTAACGCATTGTACCCACAGTAGAATGTTTTCAATAGCGGCAACCCGCTTACATCCAGCTCTTTCAATTGGTTATGATGACAGTTAATATATGACAGCTTTTTGTTATTGCTCAAATCTATCGTTTTCAGATTATTATAATAGCACTCGAGCAACCAGATTTCCGTAAAAAACTGGATTCCCTCTAAGCTATCTATTTCACGATTATCACAAGAAATCCACGTTGCTTTCGCGATCTCACTTGGGCTGAAACAGTTGTCGTGATTTTTATCCCATTCTCCCGCCACATAGTCTCTAAAATTTTTGTCCGGAAAGTTTTTCTCGTTGATTGCAATATACCCTCCGGCACAGCAGCATCCGCCTGCGCACTTACGCCATTGCCATTCTCCGGTTCTGTGCCCGGCTCCGCCGCAAACGCGCCCACTGGCAGAACCGACAGCATCATACACGCCGCAAGCGCTGCACTGAGAAGTCTCGTACTCTTTTTTCTCATGTTCTCTTCCTCTTTTCGTTTGTTATTTTGCAGGCACCCACCCCAAAAGGCACCCGTCTGCATTTTAAGTTTACCCCCCCATACAACATATCAAGAGGCATTTTGCTAGAAAATAGGTTCGAGTTTTTTAGTGGAATTGTTGAAATGTTTACGGCTTGGCCTGATATTCCCGGGAACATTCAGAAGCAATGAAAATGCCACGCAAAAAAAGCCCTCTCCCATTGCTGGGAAAGGGCTTTTGAACACTGTATCAAACAGTCAGAGCAGATCAGACGAGCTCCAGAACTGCCATCTCAGCAGCGTCGCCGCGGCGAGCGCCGATCTTGATGATGCGGGTGTAGCCGCCGTTGCGGTCAGCGTACTTGGGGCTGATCTCATCAAACAGCTTCTTTGCAACATCTTCCTTGGTGATGTAGGCGTAGACCTGACGCTTGGTGTGCAGGTCGCTGGCCTTACCCAGGGTGATCATCTTCTCGGCCATGGAACGAACGTCCTTAGCGCGAGTGACAGTGGTCTCAATCTTGCCATTCTCTAACAGGTAGGTAACCATAGCGCGCATCATAGCGTTGCGGCTGTCGCTGGTTCTACCGAGCTTTCTGGTACCGGGCATCCCGTTTCACTCCTTAATTATTTTTAGTTATCGTCATCCGTGTTCAGCTTGAAGCCCAGAGAATCCAGCTTTGCCATGACCTCTTCCAGGCTCTTGCGACCGAGGTTGCGGACCTTCATCATCTCGTCCTCGCTCTTGCTGACCAGATCTTCCACCGTGTTGATGCCTGCGCGCTTCAGGCAGTTGAAGGAACGCACGCTCAGATCCAGCTCTTCAATGGTCATTTCCAGAGCCTTTTCCTTGTCGTCGTTGGTCTTCTCCACCATGATCTCAGCGCCGGCTGCCTCATCGGACAGGTTGACGAACAGGTTCAGGTGCTCGGTCAGCACACGGGCAGCCAGAGAAACGGCTTCCTGTGCATTGATCGTGCCATCGGTCCAAACCTCAATGGTCAGCTTGTCATAATCGATCGCCTGGCCAACACGGGTGCTCTCGACGTTGTAGTTCACCTTGAGCACAGGGGTGTAAATGCTGTCAACGGGAAGAGTGTTGATATCGTTCTTCTCGATGATAGCCTGTTTGTTGCGCTCTGCGGGCACATAGCCGCGGCCCTTATCGAAGGTCAGCTCCATGACGAGCTTGCCGCCCTCGCCCAGGGTTGCAATGTGCCACTCAGGGTTCAGAATTTCGATGTCGTCGCCCTGCTTGATGTTGTCAGCGGTGACCTCACAGGGGCCGACTGCCTCAACACGCACTGTCTTCGGACCATCGGTGTACAGCTTTGCAGCAATACCCTTCAGGTTCAGGACAATTTCGGTAACGTCTTCCTTGACGCCCTCAATGGTGGAGAACTCGTGAACCACGCCATCAATCTTGACGCTGGTCACGGCGACACCGGGCAGAGAGGAAAGAAGCACACGACGCAGGCTATTGCCCAGTGTGATGCCAAAGCCACGCTCCAGCGGTTCTGCCACGAATTTGCCGTAGCGGCCGTCCGGGGACAGGCTTGCCGTTTCGATTTTGGGACGTTCAATCTCCATCATATCTATGCCCTCCTTGTCAAACCGGCGCTGCCGCCGGCCCATTATTAAATTCTTTCAAAGAAAAGAATGCGAAAGTGAGCCGTCCACGGGGAAGGCCCAGCCTTCTTAATGGATTACTTGGAGTACAGCTCGACGATGAGGTGCTCTGCGACTTCGTAGTCGATATCGCTGCGCTCGGGCAGCTTTGCGACAACACCCTTCAGAGAACCGGTCTCACGGTTCAGCCATGCGGGCAGAGCAACAACGGGAGCCTCGGGGCCGGTCAGCTTTGCAAACTTTGCAGAGCTGCGGCTGGACTCGCGCACTTCGATCACGTCGCCAGCCTTCACCTGGTAAGAAGGAATGTTGACCTTCTTGCCGTTGACGGTGAAGTGAGCGTGGGACACCAGCTGACGAGCGTCGCGGCGGGTCTGAGCAAAGCCCAGACGGAACACGACGTGTCCAGACGCACTCCATGATCTGCAGCAGGTTCTCACCAGTCTTGCCG
>ENA-OQDF01000411-OQDF01000411.1-human-gut-metagenome-genome-assembly--contig:-NODE-411-length-17625-cov-1.872385_pt1 | contig 17625 bp, 23 predicted proteins | sample MGYA00242769_ERZ504597 | MGnify/ENA primary metagenome ERZ504597 (study PRJEB26092, sample SAMD00036305) | human gut metagenome | host: Homo sapiens | study: EMG produced TPA metagenomics assembly of...
AAGGCAAAGTAGTCGGATATCTCGGGGAAGTGCATCCACTTGTTGCGGGTAATTATGGAATCGGAGAGAGAACTTATGTTGCAGTGATTGATATTCAGGATATCCTTGAATTCTGCGGATTCAACCATAAATTTACAGGAATTGCAAAATATCCGGCAGTTACCCGTGACTTAAGTATGGTTGTTCCGAAACATATTCTTGCAGGACAGATCGAAGATGTTCTGGAGCAGAGAGGCGGCAAGATCCTGGAGTCTTATCAGCTCTTTGATATCTATGAGGGTGCTCAGATCAAACCAGGATACAAATCCATGGCTTATTCTGTTGTATTCCGTGATCATGAAAAAACTCTGGAAGAGGCTGAAATCACAGCGACCATGAAGAAAATCCTGAATGGTCTGACAGCACTGGGAATCGAGCTGAGAAGCTGATGAAATTATATATTGTGAGACACGGCGAGACCGTGTGGAACAGGCATCATAAGGTACAGGGCGTGGCGGATATCCCGCTTGCTGAAAATGGAATCCTTCTTGCAGAGAAGACAGGGGAAGCATTAAAAAATGTTTCCTTTGATCTCTGCATTACCAGTCCGCTGGTGAGAGCCAGAAAGACTGCAGAATTAATCCTTGCAAAACAGGCGCATAAAGTACCTGTAAAAGAGGATATAAGGATCCGGGAAATTAATTTCGGTGTGCTGGAAGGCGTTGTGTGCATGAACGATGCACGCGAATATCTGGATCCGCGGATGAAGAAGTTTTTTACAGATCCATGGAATTTTGACCGCCCAAAGGATGGTGAAAGTATTAGGGATGTTCTTGCACGGACAAAAGAGTTCTGGGAGGAACTCATCCATAACCCAAAACTTCAGGACAAGACGATCCTGATCGCATCTCATGGATGTGCAGTAAGGGCACTCCTTCATAATGTGTACAAAGACCATGAGGATTTCTGGCATGGTTTTGTACCCCCGAACTGCAGTGTGAATGTGGTTGAGGTGACAGACGGACAGGCCGTTCTTCTGGAAGATGATAAAGTATATGCATAAGAAACAGATGACAGGCAGTTCCTTTACAGGAGCTGTCTGTTTTTGTGTTTATGAATTCTTTGTGAAGGGCGGGTAAAGTGGAGAAAACAGCTTGTTCGCAAAAATATGATATGATATCATAAAAACAGGCAAAAATACTCTAAGGAGGTCGGCTATGAAGAAAAAAATCGTGAATGTTGTATTGTTTCTGGCTGTGCTTGCGGCAGCACTTGGAATGACTTTTTATGTAGGAAACAATGCGATGAGCGTATTGCTCTATAACTTTGTTTTTCTTGGTATTATAGCAGTGGTTTATGTCGTCGGACTGTTCGGAGGAATGTTCCGGATGAACAGACTTGCACAGTCGCTTGGAGATGCGGCACAGGAACTGGAAGATATGTTCAAGATGCCGGGAAGAGTTGCTCCGGACAAGATTGAATCCATGAACGGGATTTTTCATAATCACTATCTGGATGCGAAAATGAAGGCATTTACAGATGGGATTGCGAAGAGCCAGGAAGGAATTGTGGACATCGAGGAATATATCAATGAAGAAGACCTGGATCTTCATATCCACAAGAAACTTCTGGAAATGGCACCGGACCTTTTTACCAGTATCGGTATTCTTGGCACATTCGTGGGTCTGGTATGGGGACTCAAAGATTTTCAGCCGGCGAACTACGAAGCAATGACCAGTTCAGTTTCTTCGCTGGTAGATGGTATTAAGGTTGCGTTCCTTACTTCAATCTATGGTATTGCATTTTCTATTGTTTATACTTCGGGAATGAAGAGCGAATATTCCGCTCTTACGGAGAATCTTCAACTGTTTCTGGATAAATTCCATACATATGTGATGCCAAGTGCAGAGACAGAATCCATGAATCTTCTGGTTGCAAGTCAGAAGAATCAGACTGCTGCCATGAACCAGATGGCAGAACAGTTTTCTGTAAAAATGGCAGACAGTTTTGAAAAAGTCATTACTCCGACGTTCAAGAAGATGAATGACTCTTTGGATACACTGGTCTCTTCTGTGACGAAATGTCAGGAAGATGCAGTTAAAGAAATTCTGGATGCTTTTCTGAAGGAGATGAACACATCTTTTGAAATACAGTTCGCAGATTTTGGAAAGGCACTTACACAGCTGAAAGATGCACAGACAGATAATACTAATTATACGACAAATCTGTATCAGGCGATGAGTAAACAGCTCAGTGACGCATATGTGGAGCATGAGCAGACAATGAAAAAAATGATCGAAGAATCTACTGGTCTTCAGAAAGAATACATTACGGCTGCGAACCGTATCCTGCTGGACAACCAGACGATTCAGAAACAGCAGCAGGCAGATTATCAGCATCTTGCAGATTATCTCAAAGAAGCAGAGATGTCATCTGCCAAGTTCTGGGTTGCATGTAACCAGACTATGCAGAAATATGTTGAAGCTGCGGCACAGGGAATGGAACGTATTTCTGCGGCCGGAAAGAGCAATGCAGATGTTGCGGCTGCAAACCGTCAGGTAGTAGAAGAATTTGATCAGAAACTTCAGGAGTTTGCTCAGTATCAGAAGTTATCCTGTAAGACAATGGAACAGGTTCGTCGTCTTCTGACGGACATTTCAGCAGCGGGAAGCAGTGACCGGGTTCAGCTGACAGCAGGACGCAATTTACAGAAAGAATCACTTGAGAAGCTTCAGGAAACCATGCAGACACAGAGCGAGATGCAGCAGGAACTTCTGGAAGAAATCTCCAAAAACATCAGAGAACTTTCCAAAGGAGTTCAGAAAGGCAAATTCGGTTTGTTTAGGTAAGAGGAGAAACAGATGCGCAGAAAGAAAAAATCAGAGAACAATGGATTTAATGTCTGGCGTTCTTATTCCGATATGATGGCAGGTGTGCTTCTGCTTTTTGTGCTGATCATGTGTGTGACTCTTTTTCAGGCGCAGAAAAGCTATAATGAAAGTCTTCAGGAAAGAGATGAAAAAATCGCTCTTCAGGAAGAATACACACAGGAACTGCTGGATAAACAGAATGCGTTGGACAAAAAAGATGAGACACTGCAGAATCAGGATGCTCAGTTAAAAACCCAGGATGAAAAACTTGCAGAGCAGGAACAACAGCTTGCAGCACTCGCTGCCAAACTGAAAGAGCAGGAATCTACACTGAATGCACAGCAGTCGGCATTGGACGAAAAGACCGCGCAGTTAAAAGATCAGCAGGCGCAGATCGACCAGATCATCGGTGTGAAGGCAGACGTAATTGAGGCACTGAAAAATGAATTTTCCAAAAATAATATTAATGTAGATATTGATGCACAGACTGGCGCGCTGACACTGGAAGCAAGTGTTATGTTTGACTATGATCAGGCAGAACTGACAGATGCCGGTAAACAGGCTCTGGAGCAGATCCTTCCGATTTACTGTAAGGTACTTCTTCAGGATGATTATATGAAATATCTTGCAGAGATCATCATTGATGGATATACAGATACAGATGGTGACTACAGCTATAACCTGCAGCTTTCCCAGCAGAGATCACTGGCAGTGGCTCAGTACCTTCTTGACATTCAGGGAAACTTTCTGGATGCCACGCAGTCACAGAATCTGGAAAAATATCTCACAGTCAATGGGCATTCCATGGCAAATCCGGTTCTTGATGCAAACGGAAATGTAGATAAGGATGCTTCCAGACGAGTGGAGGTTAAATTCCGGCTGAAAGATGAAGAAATGATCGATGAACTGAATCAGCTTCTTAGCAGTAATGATGATACTACTGCGGATAACAGTGCATCTACGGATACAACGACTGCAGAAAACACGGAAAACAACTAAAAAACTGCTTGCAATGGACCAGAATGTATAGTATAATCAATACCGTTGTAAAAAAAGATGGTCCTCTGTTACAGTTCAATGTATTAAGAACATCCAGATAAGAATAGGAGAAAATAAAATGAACGACATCATTAAAAACATCGAGTCTGCTCAGTTAAAAGCAGAAGTACCGGAATTCCGTGTAGGTGACACAGTAAGAGTACACGCACTGATCAAAGAAGGAAACCGCGAAAGAATTCAGATCTTCGAGGGAACAGTTCTTAAAAGACAGGGTGGAAGCACCAGAGAAACTTCACAGTAAGAAAGAGCTCCAATGGTGTTGGCGTAGAGAAGACATGGCCGATTCACTCCCCACACGTTGTTAAAGTAGAAGTTATCCGTCAGGGTAAAGTTCGCCGTGCTAAGCTGAACTACCTGAGAGACCGCGTTGGTAAAGCTGCTAAAGTTAAAGAACGCGTTAGATAAGAAAATTTCAAAGGTTTCAAAAGAAGGGACAATAACGACAGCTATTGTCCCTCTTTTTCCATTATGGGAGAATAATTATGGAAATAAAAAACTGGAAAGAATATCCCAAAGTACAGGAAGTAAAAGAAAAATTTGAAAATGAAAAAGTCCGCAGTTCCATGCGCTGGGTATTTCAGATCATGGTAACACTGGTGTTTGCAGCTGTTGTTGCGATCATGATGTTTCAGACAGTTACGATGCAGGAAAGCTCCATGGAACCGACGATTTCTGTCGGAGACGTTTTTATAAATAGAGCAGTATATAAATTTTCTTCTCCGCAGAGGGGAGATATGATCGTATTCCGTACAAGTGCAAGTGATGATGCGGCTCTTCATATCCGACGTGTGATAGGGCTGCCGGGAGAAACAGTACAGATAACAGGAGGAAGAATCCTGATCAATGGAGAGGTATATAATGAAGGCAAAGATTTTCCAATGATAACCAATCCAGGCCTTGCTGCAACTGCGGTTACGCTTGAATCTGGAGAATACTTTGTCCTCGGAGATAACAGAAACAACAGTGAGGACAGTCGTTATGCAGATATCGGTATGGTCCGCAAGAGATATATTGTAGGTAAGATCTGGTTCACATGTTCTCCGTTTGAAAAACTGGGATTTACGAAAGGGTAGGTAATATATGAACGTACAGTGGTATCCTGGTCATATGACCAAGGCAAAAAGACAAATGCAGGAAGATCTGAAACTGATCGATCTGATTATAGAACTGGTAGATGCCAGAGTGCCTCTTTCCAGTAGAAATCCGGATATTGACCAGCTTGGACAGAATAAATCAAGACTGATTCTTCTGAACAAAGCAGATCTGGCGGATGAAAGACAAAATGAAGCATGGAAAGAATATTTTCAGAAGAGAGGTTTTCATGTTGTAAAAGTGGATTCCAGAAATGGATCTGGAATGAAGACCATTCAGAATGTTATACAGGAGGCCTGTAAGGAAAAAATTGAACGTGACCGCCGCCGTGGAATTAAAAACCGTCCAATCCGTGCAATGGTGGCTGGAATCCCGAATGTTGGAAAATCTACGTTTATTAATACATTTGCGGGAAAAGCATGTGCAAAGACCGGAAACAGACCTGGTGTGACCAAGGGAAAACAATGGATCCGCCTGAACAAAAATGTAGAGCTTCTGGACACACCTGGAATTCTCTGGCCGAAATTTGAGGATCAGCAGGTGGGAATCCGGCTGGCCTGTGTCGGTTCGATCAAAGATGATATCCTGAATATGGAAGAACTTGCACTTTGGCTGATTGAACATCTGAGAACAAATTACAGTGGGCTTCTTGAGAAACGTTATGGGATTTCGGAGGAAGGAACGGCTGTTGAAATCCTTGGGAAAATTGCCAGAGCACGTGGATGCCTCAAAAAGGGAGAAGAACTGGATTATGTAAAGGCTTCAGGACTTCTCTTTGATGATTTCCGTGGTGGTAAGATTGGACGTGTGACTCTGGAATGGGCAGAGCAGGAGAAAAGTGAATGAAAACGATCGGTGAGATAAAAGAAGAGTTTTCAGCAGCACGGGAAGCGGACTGGGATGCTATCTGTCAGATGTATGAAACAGATCTTCGGAGCGGCGTGCAGAAACTGGTACAGCAATATCGAAAAAACTGGATGCGCTGGAAAAAGAAAAGCTTCGTATGGAACAGATGATGCAGTTTGAACATAAATATGAGCATCTTGGATATCTCTGCGGAATTGATGAAGTGGGAAGAGGACCGCTTGCAGGGCCGGTAGTAGCCTGCGCTGTGATTCTTCCGAAAGATCACTCTATTCTGTATCTGAATGATTCCAAGAAACTGACCGCACATAAAAGAGAGGAACTGTATGATGTAATCATGCGAGAAGCAGTTGCAGTAGGACTGGGAATGGCAAGTCCGGCAAGAATTGATGAAATCAACATTCTGCAGGCAACCTATGAGGCAATGCGACAGGCGGTAAGTAAACTTGCGGTTATGCCGCAGCTTCTTCTGAATGATGCGGTTACGATTCCGGGAATTGAAATTCCGCAGGTGCCGATCATTAAGGGAGATGCCAAGAGCGCATCTATTGCGGCTGCAAGTATTGTAGCAAAAGTTACGAGAGACCGTCTGATGGTGGAATATGACAAGACTATGCCGGAATATGGTTTTGCATCTAATAAAGGGTATGGCTCTGCAGAACATATTGCGGCTCTTCAGAAATATGGACCAACACCGATCCACAGGGCAAGTTTTATTACACATTTCGTATAAATTACATAAGATACCTACACATAAATAAGAAATGAGAGAACAAATCTGAGCATTAATAAACGTAAAATAGGCAGCTGCCATGAAGAAGAGGCGGCTGCCTTTCTGGAAAAACAGGGCCTTTTTATTGTAACAAAGAATTTTCGCTGTAAAAGCGGAGAAATTGACCTGATCGTTCGAGACGGAAAATATCTGGTATTTGTAGAAGTGAAGTATCGAAGCAATAAAGAAAGCGGATATGCATCTGCAGCAGTAGATTATCGCAAACAGAAGCGTATCAGCCAGGCTGCACAGTTCTTTTTGCTGCGATATGGCTATGGAGAACCGCCGTGTCGGTTTGATGTAGTAGCGATTGACGGTGAACAGATTCAATGGATCAAAAATGCATTTGATTATTGTGGATGAATGATAAAGGAGCAGAAGATGACAGAAATCAGATGGTATGAGGAAGGAAAACCTCATATGAGGATAAAAGAAAATAAAGGGGTTACCTGGCTGAGCTATCAGGCATTTGAACAGTTTCCGGATATCGTACATGCGTTCAGCACCAGACTCGGCGGAGTAAGTCAGGGAATCTATTCTTCGATGAACCTTAGTTTTACGAGAGGGGATGAGGATGCGGCTGTTCATGAAAATTATCGCAGGCTTGCAGAGGCAGTGGGATTTTCGGCAGAAGATATCGTGACTTCTGACCAGACACATACTGCGAATGTTCGTGTAATAACAGAAGAAGACAGAGGAAACGGCATTACGAAGCCAAGGCGTATACGGATGTAGATGGAATGGTTACAAATGTTCCCGGACTTGTACTGGCAACATTTATGCGGACTGCGTGCCGTTGTATTTTGTGGATCCGGTACATCGTGCAATCGGACTGTCGCATTCAGGGTGGAGAGGAACTGCTGCGAAGATCGGAAAAGTAACGGTCGAGAAAATGAATGAGGAATACGGAACAGATCCAAAAGATATTTACAGTGCGATCGGGCCCTCTATCTGTCAGAAATGTTATGAAGTGAGTGAAGATGTGATTCTGGAATTTCAGAAGTCATTTGAAAAAAAGTACTGGGATTCACTGTTTTATATAAAAGAGAACGGAAAATATCAGCTGAACCTCTGGGAGGCAAACATGCTTATTATGTTAGAAGCTGGAATAAAGGAAGAACATATTTCCATGCCGGGAATCTGCACCTGCTGTAACCCGGAGTTTCTTTTTTCGCATCGTGCATCACATGGAAAAAGAGGAAATCTGGGAGCATTTCTTGGAATACGTAGAAAATAATATATATAAAATACATTATAATAAAAGCGGGAGCTTCTGTGAAAGGAAGCTCCCGTTTTGGTTTATCGTTTATTGACTTTTTCCATCAGTTCCATAATCTTTTCGTTGTTGGAACGAACTTTTTCTACTGAAACATCATGGTTGATGATATCGATGATACTTGCAAGATATTTGCTCATGTTTGCTTCAATATAATATTCTTTTGTGAGTAGCTCCGGAAGACGGTAGTTCAGGTTTGTGGTGATGACTCTGTCAATCCAACCCTTCTCATAATATTCATCAAATTTGGCAAGTCCCTCTGTGAAAAGACCATAAGTAGTACAGATAAATACTCGTTTGGCTTTTCGTTCCTTGATCTGTTTGGCAACATCCAGCATACTTCTCCGGATGCGATCATGTCATCAATGATAACAACATCTTTGCCCTCTACGGAATCACCGAGGAATTCGTGAGCAACGATCGGGTTTTTGCCGTTGACAACAGTGGAGTAGTCGCGGCGTTTGTAGAACATACCCATATCTACGCCAAGAATATTGGAAAAGTATACGGCTCTTGACATAGCACCTTCATCTGGGCTGATGATCATCAGATGGTCATTGTCCAGTTTGAAATCTTTGACTTCTTTTACCAGAGCTTTCAGGACTGATAGGTCGGGAAGAAGTTGTCGAAACCATTCAGAGGAATTGCGTTCTGACACGTGGGTCATGCGCATCAAAAGTGATGAAGTTGGAAACACCCATATCCCTTAATTCCTGAAGCATCAGTGCGCAGTCCATGGATCACGTTTGGTACGACGGTGCTGACGACCTTCATACAGAAACGGCATGATAACATTGATTCGATGTGCTTTGCCTGTTGCAGCAGAGATGATACGTTTCAGATCCTGAAAATGATTATCCGGGGACATGTGGTTCTCGTGTCCGCACACTTTGTAGGTAAGGCTGTAATTGGTGATATCTACCATAATAAAAAGGTCGGCACCACGAACAGATTCTTTGATGTGACCTTTGCCCTCACCGGTACCAAAACGGATGATCTCGGAATCAACCAGAAAAGATGGAAGGCTGTAACCCTGTGGAATCTGGCTTGGTTTCTTTTTGGCAACAAGTTCTTTACGGAATTTTACAAGTTTCTTGTCAACCTCATTGGCGAGATCCTGACATCCTGCAAGTGCTGCAATGCGAACAGGCGCAACAGGAGTTGATTTTTCAAGTAACTCTATATTTGGCATAATATTCCTCCTAGGTATAGTTTTCAAACTGAGTCCTAATACATTTATAACATTTGCCCTAAATCCCGTCAAGGAATTTATTGATTTTTCACTACAGAATTGTTATAGTAATGTTATCTGGGGTATTTTGCACTCTTTGGTGCAAACACAGATATGGTAAGGTTAGAAAGGATTTATATGAAGAAAAAGAAACATGTGATTTCCAGGGTTCTTCCGGGAAGTATCGGTGAGGAACTGGAACTGGAACCGGGAGATATACTGGCAGAGATCAATCACCAGCTGGTGGAGGATGTCTTTGACTATCGTTATCTCATGAATGATGAATATATAGAACTTCTGATAGAAAAAGCCAATGGTGAACTCTGGGAACTTGAAGTTGAGAAGGATTACGATGAAGATCTTGGAATCGAATTCGAGAATGGCCTGATGGATGATTACCGTTCCTGCAGCAATCACTGTATGTTCTGCTTTATCGATCAGATGCCGCCAGGCATGAGAGAAACACTGTATTTCAAGGATGATGATTCCAGGCTTTCTTTTTTGCAGGGAAATTATGTTACACTGACGAATATGAGTCAGGAAGATATTGAACGTGTGATCAAATATCACCTTTCGCCTATCAATGTGTCTTTTCAGGCAATGAATCCGCAGCTTCGCTGCAAAATGCTGCATAATCGTTTTGCAGGAGATGCACTGAAAAGGTAGATCAGCTTTATGAAGCGGGAATTACCATGAACGGGCAGATTGTTCTGTGCAAAGGTGTGAATGATGGAGAAGAACTGGAATACAGCCTTCAGAAAATGTCTGAATATGCACCGGTACTTCAGAGCGTATCTGTTGTTCCGGTAGGGTTGACGAAGTTCCGCAAAGGACTCTATCCACTGGAACCTTTTACAAAAGAAGATGCGAAGGCGGTTTTGGAACAAATCCATCGCTGGCAGAAGATCATGTATGAGAGATATGGTATCCACTTTATCCATGCCTCTGATGAATGGTATATTCTGGCGGGGGAGGAACTCCCGGAAGAAGATCGCTATGACGGCTATCTGCAGCTGGAAAACGGTGTGGGCATGCTGCGGCTTCTGGGTACAGAGGTTCGGCAGGCAGTTGCGGAAAGAGATGGAGATGACAGGAAACTTTCGGTCACCGTTGCGACAGGAAGACTTGCAGCTCCTTATATAGCAGGATGTATGGATGTGATCAGGGAAAAATATCCGAACATCACATCAGAGGTAATTGCAATCAAAAATAACTTCTTTGGAGAGAAGATCACTGTTTCCGGACTTATTACAGGGCAGGATCTTATAGAACAGCTTTCCGGACGGAAACTGGGAGACAGGCTTCTGATTCCGTGTAACATGCTTCGAAGCGGAGAAGATGTATTTCTCGATGATATTACAATAACAGAACTTTCCGAAAAACTTGGAAAAGAAATTATAGTAGTGGATCCTGGCGGAGCGGACCTTGTTTCGGCAGTGCTGGATCCGGTTGAACATAAAAAACAGATAAGGAGACAAATGTATGAGCAAACCAGTAGTTGCAATAGTGGGAAGGCCTAATGTAGGCAAATCCACGTTATTTAATGCGCTGGCAGGTGAGATGATATCCATTGTAAAAGATACACCGGGGGTTACCCGTGACAGAATCTACGCAGATGTGACATGGCTGGATAAGTCTTTCACACTGATCGATACAGGTGGTATTGAGCCGGACAGCGGAGATATTATTTTATCACAGATGAGAGAACAGGCACAGATCGCGATCGATACTGCGGATGTCATTGTGTTTATCACAGACGTGCAGCAGGGGCTTGTTGATTCTGATGCAAAAGTGGCAGATATGCTTCGCAGAAGCCAGAAACCAGTCGTTCTTGTTGTAAATAAAGTTGACAGCGTTCAAAAATAATATGATGGACGTCTATGAATTTATTAATCTTGGAATCGGGGAGCCGGGTAGCAATTTCTGCGGCCAACCGTACCGGTATCGGTGATATGCTGGATGAGATCATTAAGGAATTCCCGGAAGATCTGGATGCAGAAGAAGATGACGATATCCCGAAGGTTGCAGTGGTTGGTAAACCAAACGTAGGTAAATCTTCTCTGATCAACAAACTTCTGGCGAAGACCGAGTGATTGTTTCTGATATCGCAGGAACTACCAGAGATGCAGTCGATGCCAAAGTAAAATGGAAAGACAGGGAATACATTTTTATTGACACAGCAGGACTTCGCCGTAAAGGTAAGATCAAAGAAGAGATTGAGCGTTACAGCGTGATTCGTACCGTAACAGCAGTTGAACGGGCAGATGTGGTCGTTGTTGTGATCGATGCAACCGAAGGTGTAACCGAGCAGGATGCAAAGATCGCCGGAATTGCACATGAGCGCGGCAAGGGTGTTATCATTGCTGTCAATAAATGGGATGCAGTTGAAAAGGATGATAAAACCATCTACAAACACACCAACCGTATCCGTGAAGTGCTGGCATACATGCCTTATGCGGAGCTTGTATTTATTTCTGCAAAATCAGGTCAGAGACTTCCAAAACTTTTTGAAACCATTGATGCAGTTATTGAAAACCAGACACTTCGTATCCAGACAGGTGTACTGAATGAGATTCTGTCCGAGGCAGTGGCTATGCAGCAGCCACCGTCAGACAAGAGGAAAAACGTCTTCAAGATTTTCTATATGACAGTCAGGTGGGGGTTAAGCCGCTACATTTGTGATCTTTGTAAATGACAAAGAGCTGATGCATTTTTCATATACAAGATATATTGAGAATAAAGTTCGCGATGCGTTTGGATTCCGCGGAACTTCTCTGAAATTTATTATCCGTGAACGCGGGGAAAAGAGCTGAGTGAAATGTTGGAACGTTTGATCTGTATTCTGATAGGCTATGTTTTTGGCCTGTTTCAGACTTCGTACATTATTGGAAAAATACACAAAACAGATATTCGTGAGCATGGAAGCGGAAATGCGGGCACAACGAATGCGCTGCGTACCTTTGGAAAAAAAGCCGGAGCAATGACACTTCTGGGAGACTGCTTGAAATGTGTGTTTGCAATTGTTGCGGTACGACTGATCTTTAAAGAAAAAGTGCGGATATCCTGCCGTTGCTCTCTATTTATGCAGCTGCGGGATGCGTGCTTGGACATAATTTTCCGGTAACGCTTGGATTCCGCGGTGGCAAGGGGATTGCAGCATCGGTAGGATTTCTGATCGCATTTGACTGGAGACTGTTTGTTCTCTGTGCAATCGTATTTTTTGTATTATTTTGGGTACACATTATGTTTCTTTATGTTCTCTGAGCTGTTATCTGGTGGCACTGATCGCAATGATCGTGCGTGGAGAGATGGGCGGCTATGGCATGGACAGAAGTCATACGACAGAAATGTACATAGTAATGGGATTCCTGACGGTGCTGGCTTTCTGGAGACACAGGGCAAATATTGTCCGTCTTGCAAATGGAACAGAAAACAAAGTTTTCCTTGGAAAAACAAAGAAAGGTTAAAGGTAGCGTAATATGGCAAAAATCAGTGTGTTGGGAGCCGGAAGCTGGGGAACCGCACTTTCCGTTCTTTTGAATAATAATGGGCATGAAGTGCGTCTCTGGTCCAGATTTCAGGAAGAAGTAGATACTCTGAAACAAACAAGAGAGCTTACTTCCAAACTTCCGGGGGTTCATATTCCGGAAAACATTGATCTTACTGCAGACGTGAAGAACTGCGTGGAGACGGCTGAGGTGATTGTTCTGGCTGTGCCGTCCCCTTATGTCAGAGGTACAGCTGAATTAATGGCACCTTATGTAAAAGATGGGCAGATTATTGTCAATGTCGCAAAAGGAATTGAAGAAAAAACTCTGATGACCATGACAGATATCATCAGCGAAGAGATTCCGGCAGCGGGTGTTTATGTGCTTTCGGGACCAAGCCATGCGGAGGAAGTGGGAAGAGGGATTCCGACGACCTGTGTGATCAGCGGACCGAAGAGAGAGACAGCAGAATACCTTCAGGGGATTTTATGAGCCCTGTATTTCGTGTGTATACAACGCCGGATACACTTGGCGTAGAGCTGGGTGGTTCTCTGAAAAATGTCATTGCTCTTGCTGCCGGTACAGCAGATGGACTTGGCTATGGTGATAATACAAAAGCAGCTCTTATTACCAGAGGAATTGCGGAAATTGCACGTCTGGGAACAAAAATGGGCGCACATATGGAGACGTTCTATGGATTGTCCGGGATGGGGGATCTGATCGTTACCTGTGCAAGTGTTCACAGCCGTAACCGCAAGGCTGGTTACCTGATGGGCAAAGGGTATACTATGCAGCAGGCGATGAATGAAGTCAAAATGGTAGTAGAGGGTGTTTACTCTGCGAAAGCGGCCAAGAGTCTGGCGGAAAAATACGATGTGGAAATGCCGATTATTATGGAAGTGAACAAGGTTCCTTTTGAAGATAAGTCAGCAGCGGATGCGGTGCGTGACCTGATGATCCGTGACAAAAAAGTAGAGACTCCGATGCTTCCGTGGTAGAAGGGCACAGACTAAAGAAATCGAAAAAATATCAGACAAATATAAAACCGGCTGATCCGTCTGCTTACGGACCGGCCGGTTTTGTTGGCTGAAAAGCAAATCTAAAAACAATATCTCTCAGATCTTCTGGAATAGATGAACTGTGGTAATTCTGATTCAGAGTATCCAGAAGATCCATATCCTCCTGATCGATCGTAAAATCAAAAATCCTTGCATTAGAAGCAATACGCTCTGGATGAACGGATTTGGGAATGACAGAGATTCCCTTCTGTACAGCCCAGCGAAGACCTATCTGTGCTGGCGTGTGTGCATATTTGGTGCCAAGTACACATAAGACATCATTGTCCAAATAAGCGCCTCTGGCCAATGGAGCATATGCCTGTACCTGAATGTCGTTTGCCTGACAGTATTTAATAAGCTCTTTTGGATAACAGAGTGGATGACATTCTATCTGATTGACAGCGGGTACGATGCCGGAAACTCTCCGGAGCTCTTCCAGATGGCGAATTTCAAAATTACTGACACCAATAGATTAAAGCTCGTCCTGATTCAAGAATCTTTTCCATATCTTTCCAGGTGTTCAGAAAGCAGCCAGGTACCGGCCAGTGAATCAGATACAGATCGATATAATCAAGACCGAGACGATCCAGACTGCGCTGAAAAGCTCCTTCTACATCACCAAGACGCTGAGCGTTGTTCCAGATCTTGGTTGTGATAAAAAGATCTTTTCTTGGAACACCGCATTTGGCAATTCCACATCCGACGAATTCTTCGTTCTTATATGCAGAAGCGGTATCCAAAAGGCGATATCCATTCTGTACAGCGGCGGCAATCGCATCTTCGGCTTCGACTGCGTCAGTTGTTTTATAAAGGCCAAGGCCCAGAAGAGGCATGGTTCTGTCGTTGTTTAAAATACGGAAGTTGTCAAAATGAATCCTCCTTGCCTGTAAACTCACAATTTTTGTTTATTATACCATATAATTGTGAAAGAAGAAAATCAAATTTGTTAAAAAATAATACAAGAGAGGCAAAAAAGGAACTACACAGCTTGTTAATTAAAAAACAAATGCGTTATTTATCTAACAGCATAGAAAACTGGAGAAGTGCACTTTACCATGAAAAAGTATAAAAAACAGGAAGAAATCTCGAACCCTTTTGTCTATTTTTCTTATTATATCCTTGATAAACCGAAACAAAAGATGTATAATGGATTTAATTGATAAATTCTTGTCATAAGTGCGCCTGCTTTCAGGTGCCCCGGAGGTAGAACCGGAGAAGGAGCTTTATATGCATCTTATTAAGGATGAGAACGGAAATCTTGTCCAGCATGGACATGAACATACACCGGAACATTCACATGAACACACACACGCAGATGGCGTGACACATACACATGCTCATACACATGGCGACGGAGATCATACACATTCTCATGGAGACTGTGGATCCTGCGAAGGCGGTGACTGCAAGAAAGAAACGATTGCACTGCTCACCTATATGCTGCAGCACAATGAACACCATGCAGCCGAACTTGATCAGATGGCTGACAATCTTCAGAAAATGGGACTTGATAATTCGGCAAAAACGATCAAAGAAGCAGTGGCTGATTTCCAGAAGGGAAATATGCGCCTTGGACTGGCACTTACTTTGGTAAAAGAAGAAATGAAATGATATACCAGATTTCAAATGACATAACTAGGAGGCAAAATTATGTGTCTTGCAACAGTATATAAAGAAAGTGATGATTCTGTGATATTCAAAAATGTATCCAGAATGATGTAGATGGAAATAAACTTGTGCTCAGAGATATTATGGGAGATGAGAGGGTAGTCGAAGGACGTATTCTTATGGTAGACCTGGCAAACAGCATTGTAAAACTCAGCTGTGAATAATTTTTTCAAATCAGAATTACTAAATTGCGGATTTATAAATTTCATAAATGCGGAATTAGAGTAGGAGGCACTCTATTATTATGGCACACGTAATTGCTGTCGCCGGAAAAGGCGGCGTTGGTAAAACTACTTTATGCGGAATGCTGATCCAGTATCTCTGCGAACAGGGCAAAGGACCAATCCTTGCAGTGGATGCAGATGCAAACTCTAATCTTAATGAAGTCCTCGGAGTTGAGGTTGAGACCACTCTCGGCGACGTAAGAGAAGAAATCGCACAGGCAGAACTTGTCAAAGAAAGTCCGATTCCTAAGGGAATGTCCAAGGCAGATTATGCGGAGATGCGTTTTGAAGATGCTTTGACAGAAGAAGATGATTTTGATCTGCTGGTTATGGGCAGAACACAGGGAAAAGGCTGCTATTGCTATGTCAATGGTCTTCTTCAGGCACAGCTTGCAAAATATCAGAATCATTATCCTTATATTGTGGTAGACAATGAGGCTGGTATGGAACATATCAGCAGAGGCGTTCTTCCGTCCATGCAGACGGCAATCCTTGTCAGTGACTGCTCCAGAAGAGGAATTCAGGCAGTTGGCAGAATTGCAAAGCTGATCGATGAATGTAATATGCATCCGGAAACAGTCGGTCTGATCGTTAACCGTGCACCGAAAGGTGAACTGAACGACGGAATCAAAGAAGAAATAGAAAAACAGGGACTTCATCTTCTCGGTGTGGTACCGCAGGATGAAACTGTTTATGAGTATGACTGCGAAGGCCGTCCGACAGCAGCTCTGCCGGAGGATAATCCGGTTAAGGTTGCACTGAAAGAAATTGTAAAAAATTAAATCTTTAAAAGGACCTTGCTACCTTTTGAAGATAGCAAGGGTATTTGTGCCGAAAAGGCAAATTTTTTAATACGAAAATAACCCATGGGCGGGGATGGGTTCTGTCTCGAGGGTTATTATATAGAAAACACTATAAATACATGAACTCATTCATGTACAAATTAAAGGAGGTCTATAATGAGTGAATTCAAATTAACTACAGTGGAAGAATTTGAAGCTGCTACCGAAAGACTGTTAGAGACAGGCGTGAAGGTAGGCGCGGACGCATGGCAGTTTCGAGTAAAGAATCAGACTCCACACTGTAAGTTCGGTGAGCAGGGTATCTGTTGCCGAATCTGTGCTATGGGACCATGTCGTATTACACCTAAGGCTCCAAGAGGAGTTTGCGGATGCGATGCACACGGTATCGTAGGAAGAAACTTCCTGAAATTCACAGCTGGTGGTGCAGCTACTCACTCTGATCACGGTCGTGAAATCTGCCACACACTGTACTGCGCAAAAGAAGGCGGAAACTATCAGGTAAAAGATCCTGAAAAGCTGCTCCGCATCGCTAAAGAATGGGGCGTAGAAACAGAAGGAAAAGACATTTATGATCTGGCTCACGAGATGGCTGAACTTGGCCTTATGGAATATGGTAAACCGTTCGGATACCAGAGATTCCTCGACAGAATGCCGGCTGGACAGAAAGAAAAACTTATCGAAAATGAAATCGCACCACGTGCGATCGACCGTGAAGTTGCAAGTTCTCTGCATATGACTCATATGGGATGTTCTTCTCTTCCAGAAGCACTTGTAAAACAGTCTCTCCGCTGCGGCCTTGCAGATGGATGGGGCGGTTCCATGATGGGAACAGAGTTCTCTGACGTACTTTTCGGAACTCCGAAGCCGATCGACACAGAAGCAAACCTTGGTGTTATGGTTGAAGAAAACGTAAACATCGTTGTACACGGACATGACCCGAGTCTTTCTGAAATGATCTGTGAATATGCAGACAGCAAAGAAATGATCGATTATGCAAAATCCGTAGGAGCAAAAGGAATCACTGTTTCCGGTGTATGCTGTACTTCAAACGAAGTAGCAATGCGTCGTGGTATTCCAATGGCAGGTAACTTCCTGCAGCAGGAAACGTTGTTCTGACAGGCGCCTGCGAAGCATCGTAGTTGATGTTCAGTGTATCTTCCCTGCATTAGGACCTCTGAGCAAATGCTTCCATACAAAATTCGTTACAACTTCTCCGATCGCTCAGATGCCAGATTCTGAAT
>ENA-OQDF01000412-OQDF01000412.1-human-gut-metagenome-genome-assembly--contig:-NODE-412-length-17578-cov-1.826314_pt1 | contig 17578 bp, 21 predicted proteins | sample MGYA00242769_ERZ504597 | MGnify/ENA primary metagenome ERZ504597 (study PRJEB26092, sample SAMD00036305) | human gut metagenome | host: Homo sapiens | study: EMG produced TPA metagenomics assembly of...
CATTATGAGTATGCCCGCCGCGCCCTCGAAGCAGGTAAGCATGTGGTTGTGGAGAAGCCTTTCACCACCACCGTGGCAGAAGCTGAGGAACTTGTGGCATTTGCCGCAAGCCGGGGGCTGACCTTGAGCGTTTACCAGAACCGCCGGTGGGACTGCGATTTCCTGACAGTTAAGCAAATACTGTCCAAAGGCTTGCTGGGGCATCTGGTGGAGTTTGAATCCACCTTCCCCCGTTATCGTAATTTTATCAAGCCGAATACTTGGAAGGAAACCGGACAAGATGGGGGCGGCTTGACCTATAACCTGGGTGCCCACGTCATAGACCAGGCTGTGCAGCTGTTCGGTATGCCCGAAGCCGTCTTTGCAGATATTGCCACGTTGCGCAAGGACAGCAAGGTAGACGACTATTTCATCATCCATTTGCTACGTCCCTCAAAGGCGCCCGAAGTGAAGATAACGCTGAAATCCAGCTATCTGATGTGTGCGAGCGAACCCCGTTTCGTCCTCCACGGTAGGGAAGGTTCTTACGTGAAATATGGTTTCGACCCGCAGGAAGCCGCCTTGACCGAGGGCGTATTGCCCGGCACTTCGCACTGGGGCGAGGAGGACAAATCCTCTTGGGGACTGCTTTATACGGAAAAAGACGGTAGAATTGTTTATGAACCCTATCCAAGTCTTCCCGGTGATTATGCAGTTTTTATGAGAATATCTATCGGCATATCCACCACGGCGAACCTTTGCAGAGCGATGCCCGCGAGGTGGTCGGAGTCATCCGCTTGATTGAGGCAGCTGGGAAAGCAGCCGTATGCAGCGTGTGGTTCGTATCTGATAGAAAATCTTTTACCTGGTAGGGACGTGTAACTTTACATGTGTCAATCGGGTGTATTTCGTACTTCCTATTATATAGGTACGCGCGATGCGTGCCGATGCTATCTTCATTACTTCTCCCATCTGGTAGGCATGTTCCACGGCGGGCAGCTGGCATGATTTCCGGCTTGCCGTGCGTGCATTCAGCCGGATGCTGACGAAGTTGCCGATGGAGTCTTTCAGTTTCAACACTTGGCGTACATAGAAATAAGGAGTGGTCCCTTTGAGCTGCGTCTTGTAGGGGTTGTCTTCCAGTCGCACGCTGAGTACGGTCAGTGTCAGGTTCTCCACTTTTTCCCCTTCCTTCCCCAGGAACGTCCGCCGGTGGTTTGGTACGTTTTTCTTCGTTGTATGTCGAGGTGGACTGAATGGTAAATCTTGGCAATCTGTACGAAACGTTCCTGCTTGGGGATGCGTGGCTGGAATTTGAAGGCTATCCACGTAAGATAGGCTGGGTCTATACGGAGAATTTCGTGCAGGAAATGTCCGTGGTGTTTGCCTATGGAGATAATGTCGTCCCCTTTGCTCTGCATTCTTTTGGCATTGTACTCCACAAGCAGCAGGCTGCGCGGTGAGTAGAAGCATAGCGTGCTTGCCATCCGCAGCGTTTCGTGAATGTCGGTGGAAAGGTCGCAAATGTAGAAGATGGACTGTCTCCCGGGCAGTGGAGAGTAAATCCACAAAGTATATTGGAGATACTCAGGCCGGGCAGTACGATAAGATAGGCGCCTACTTCCTTATAAGAGGCTCTCCCTTGATTGTATGCATTCAGTTTACTATACAATAAGTCTTGTTCAGTCTGCGGTATACCGGGTATGATTGGATTTGCCATAGCTCGGAATAATTTATTCCAAATATACATTTTTGGAATGAAAGAAACAAGGGGAAGCCAAGAAATATCAGAAGCGTATCATCAATTCCAATACTACTTTGTCTTGTTCCGACTCCTTCGCTATGCTGTTTTTGGCATAGAAGTATTTCTCGTAATTCAACCGGAGGTCTGTGCGGAATGCTTTGCTGAGGCTGAAGGTGATGCCGCCCGTTAGGCGTTGGCGTTTGTAGTCGGTCACCGTCAATCTGCCGGTTTCTTCATCGGCGGTTTTGGCGTCGCTCTGGTCGGTCATCATGTCGTAGCGCAGCAGGAAAGACATTTTGTTGAATACTTTCCGTAACGGCAGATCGTAGTTGATGAAGGTGTTGACAACGTGTACATCTTTGAAAGCGTTGTCGGAATATTGCTTGTACAAATATTCGCCTTCGATATGGAAACGGCCGGTTTCATAGTAGGCACCGATGTCGTAGGATTGCATACGTACTTCTTCCGGCTGGATGCTCTGCACGCTCAGTGTTAGGTTCAGTCCTTTGGTGAAGAGAAATTGGGCTTTGGCGGAGTAGTTCACTTCCTTGTGCCATTCTTTCTGGTTAGTCAGTCCGGAACCGTTGAAAAGTCCTCCTTCCACAGTGATAGGTACACCGGTAGGCAGGGTATATCCTACTGTGAACCCCACGTCCCGTACATTGCCCACTTGCTTGGCGATGAACGAGCGGTTGGGGAAGTATTGCTGGTGCGGTGAGCGGTGGGCGTCGATGGTGAAGGGGACGCGCATTTGTCCGGTGGTGACTGTCAGTCCTTTTGTCGGGAAAAGCCGGGCGTAGGCATCCAGCATCTTGATTTGACCTTCGTCGGAGAGGTCTATCTCGGCTTTGTAGGCTACGCTAGGCAATACGTTACCCGTCACGCTGATGCGGGCATTGCGTACTTCGAACGTCCTGCACCCATGGTGGTCTGATATTCGTATTTGGCGCGGATGGTTCCGTGGACTTCCGGTAGGTAGTCTTTGGTTTCCATCTTCTCCTTTTCAATCTTTTTTCCGTCCTCGTTGATGGAGGGCGTTTGGGCAATTGCGGCCAGCGGCAGCAGGGCAATTAGTACTGTCAATGCACTTTTTTTCATAATCTGTTGTTGTCGAATGATTTGTCGGTGACAAAGTTCGGACATGCGTGTTGTGTTTTTGTGTCATATATGTTGCATTGTTGTTACAAAAACTGTTAGAGAGAAGAACTGTGATAGGTGCCGTTTTAATCTTTTTATGGCTTGATTTAGTTTCTTGCTTTTATTAAAACGTTGGTTGTTAGGATTATATGTGCACTGTAGCAAAAGTTTCAGTCTGAAATATCAATGAAATATTCCTATCTTTGAAGAAAATATCAAGAACGTTTGTTTTAGAACTCTGATGCTTATGAAAAGACAGTTGTTTTTAGCAGGAATAAGTTTGATGCTGGGCGCATGCCGATGCTTGCTCAAGATATATCTCCGGTGAATTCCGTTTCTTACGAATGGAAGAGTGTACCGATAGTGGGAGGAGGCTTTGTGGACGGTATTGTTTTTCACCCAGAAGCTCCCGGTGTCCGTTATTGCCGCACCGATATGGGAGGAGCCTACCGGTGGGACGCTGCTTCCAACCAGTGGACGCCCTTGCTGGACTGGATAAGTCTGGATGAAAGACAATCTGCAGGGGGTGGAGAGCATTGCCATCGACCCGCAGAATCCGCAGAACGTGTATATTGCCTAGCGGTACGTATACCAGTAGCTCCAATGGGGCCATACTTTGTTCTTATGATGGCGGCAGAACCTTTGCCCGTGTCGATGTGCCCTTTACGATGGGCGGCAACGAGAACGGGCGTGGTAATGGGGAACGGATGATGGTGGACCCGCAGAATGGGAATATCATTTATATGGGAACCCGTTTACATGGTTTGTGGCGCAGTATGGATAAGGGGCAGAGCTGGGCACGGGTGGTGTCTTTCCCGGATGTCTCCGAGAAGTTCAATCCTGCCGACCGTGCTGCATGGGGGAATCGCGGTAGTGGCATTGTCTGCATAGTCTACGATGTACAAGGTACTCAAGATGGGCGTGGTACCCGTGACATTTATGTGGCGGCTTCATTGATGGGAAGGGAAAATCTGTTCGTGAGCCACGACTATGGTGAAAGCTGGCAGCCGGTTGAGGGGCAGCCGGTGCAGTATCGCCCCACGCATATGGTCTTGACCGGTGACGGGCAATTGATTCTGACGTATGGGGATACTCCCGGTCCAAGCCAGATGGGGGATGGAGGTGTGTGGAAATACGATATCCGTAAAGGCAAATGGACAGACATTTCTCCCGTCAGACTGCCAGGTGGCGAAAAGGCAGGATTTGGCTATGCAGCCGTATCTGTAGATTCTCGTAATCCGAAGCATCTGATTGCCAGTACACACAGTCTAGGGGGCAAGCACGGTTATAAAAGTGATGAGATGTTCCGTACGACTGACGGTGGCAAGAGCTGGAAACCGATTTTCAAGACGGGATATGAGTATGATTATTCCAAAGCTCCCTATACAAAGGTAGCGCCCCTACACTGGATGTTCGACATAGAGATAGACCCTACCGACGCTGAACATGCCATGTTTACCACCGGTTTCGGCGGTTGGGAAACTTTCAACCTCTCTGCCGTGGAACGTGGGGAACCGGTGAAATGGAGTATCATGTCTGCCGGTATCGAAGAGACCGTGCCTCTCGAACTCTATGCTCGAAAAAGGGGCGCGTCTGATTTCCGGTATCGGTGATTATGGTGGCTTTACGCATTTCGACCTCAATCGGCCCGATTCGTTGGGCAGCCATGCCAATCCTCATTTCGGAAATACGAATGGAGTGACGGGTGCCTGGCTGAAGCAGGATTTGATAGTCAGAGTTGGTACACTGTTCGGCCATCAGCCGGGTGCAAAGACCATTTCATATTCAGAAGATGGGGGCAGGCACTGGACTATGTGTGCCACTGTTCCGACGGAAAGTCTCGTAATGGGCATATCGCGTGGCAGCAGACGGCTCTTCTTGGATTTGGACACCCGACCGCTCGGAGGCTTATCTGACCCGTGATAAGGGGGCTTCTTGGCTATCTTGCGTGGTTTGCCTAAGAATATCCGCGTCATTGCAGACAAGGTGAACCCCCAACGTTTTTATGCTGTAGATGCTGTGGCCGAAATATTGTATAGCAGCGAGGATGGTGGGGCGACTTTTCATGCCGACACATTGAATTTAACTGTTAAACGGTTCCAACGGGGTAATGCCGGTGCCGCCGTACGAAGAGGAGATCCGCGTGGAGGACAAGACCGTATCTACGCTACTCCCGGTCATGAAAAAGATTTGTGGATTGCAGCTTATGATGGTTTGTACCGCTCTGCTGCTTCAGAAAAATTTGATTTCCGTGCTTTGGATAAGGTACGTACCATCTATGCTTTTGGTTTCGGCAAGGCAAAGCCAGGCAATGATTATCCTGCCATCTATCTGATAGGCGTAGTCAACGGGCAATACGGTTTCTTCCGTTCTGACGATGCGGCGAACTCTTGGGTACGTATCAACGATGATGTCCATCAATATGGCCTGGTATTGCATATCTGCGGTGACATGCAGGAATATGGGCGGGTCTATATAGGGACACATGGCCGGGGAATTGTGACGGGAGTACCCGCGTCATAGCTTTTCTTCATGCAGTTCATGTAATCTCCTTTGTGCCTGCTTTTCATCAAGTCCGTACATCTGCAGCCTTTATGGGCACTGAGATGATACGGACTTTTAGTTTCTTATATTGTCATTATGTACTGTAGGTTACTGCCGTCATTTCGGTATTTGCAGTCATTACCTCCATAATCTCTTCTCTTACGAATATTGTCTTTTCATTTAGTATAAATTTAGTCAACATCCGTTTGGAAAGTCTTGTGACTGTATGATATATTACTTTTTCAAAGAAAATATTTTTCGTTCGTTTATATTTTAATATATTTGCATTCCAATCTTCCCATCATTTATTAATAAATGTTGGCTAGTGTTTGATGATGGTATTGCATAACCTTAAATGAAACCTAATGGTACACTTGTATAGATATATCATTTTTATAATTGGCCTTTGCACTACCCAACTGGTTTCCGCATACGGATTAAGATTTCGTGGCGCGGTCAGTCCTATTGATCAAAGAACATCCTATGATGTGTTTGCTCATAGTTATCCTTCTTTCAGAGACTATTTTGACTTGGAGTTCAATATAGCTTTGTATTCTACCGAGAGCGTCGGTTATATCTTGCGTGTTAAGGGGAAGGATGAAGGACAGATTTTCAATCTTTTTTTGATTTTCGTGGTGATGATATCTTGTTCCGTTTGAATCAAGAGGGGAAGTGTGTGTTGATAGCCTTGCCTGTCAATAAGGCTGGAGCGATGAAATCCCATTGGTTCAGGGTGAAGATAGCCTTTAACTTGAAGCAGGATGAGATTACTCTCAAGATTCATGATCAGGGAAAAGTATGCAAGGGTGTAGCACTTGCCGATGAGTTCAGCCCGAAAATAGTGTTCGGTAAGAGCGACCACATTATTGACGTTCCAGAGATAGCTATTGATAAGTTGGTTGTGCACGCTGACCACACTTACACGTTTCCTTTGGATGAGGCGGAAGGAGAATCGGTTTTTGACCGGGAAGGGATTCTTTACGGTAAAGTGGAAAATCCGGTGTGGCTGATTAATGAGGCCTTTCACTGGAAGCGGGAGGGCGGTTTTGCGTCGGCTTCAGAAGCAGGTTCTTGTTATAATATTGGTAGAAATGAGATTTATTATTTCAATCGTGATTCGTTGTTTGTCTACAATATGGAAACGGGAAATATTTCTGCCAAGGCTTTTACCGAACGGTGTCCTGTGAAGTTGTTTCTTGCCGGTAGTTTCTTTGACAGTGCCAGTGAAAGGTTATATGTCTACGAGGTATATACAGAGAATGGGATGCGGAGCCTATGATAGCAAGTCTGGACTTGAATACATTGGGCTGGAGAGTAGAGAGTTACAGTCGGCTCAGCATGCAGTTGCATCATCATTGTTCCTATTATGATGCAGTCCGCAAGCGTTACACCATCTTCGGTGGTTTCGGCAATATGTATTACAGTAATAAATTCTATATATTCGATCCGGAAGAAGCGCGTTGGGATACACTTGGTTCTCTATCCGGTGATTTTCTTTGTCCCCGTTATTTCTCTTCGGCCGGTTATTTGGACAGTAACCATTCTGTCTATATTTTTGGCGGTATGGGCAATGAGTCGGGTGACCAGGTAATAGGCCGCCGTTATTTTCACGATCTTTATAAGGTGGATTTGCAAGAGATGCATGTGCAGAAACTTGGGATATTTCGGAAGGGCAGCCCAATGTGGTGCCGGTGCAGGATATGCTGATACAGAATGATTCTTGTTTTTATGTCTTGCGTTATCCCGAGAGTGTGTCTAACTCGTTTTTGCGTCTCTACCGTTTTCTTATAAAAGATGGCAGCTGTCAGATATTGGGTGATTCCATTCCCATTTACTCTGATAAAATCACGACAAATGCTCGTCTTTATTATAACGAGCGTTTAAGCAGGCTTTTTGTGACGGTGCAGGAAACACGTGATGACGTATCTTCCAAATTTTCTGTTTATTCGTTACTCTTTCCACCGGTTTCTCTTGAAAATATATTGCGAATAACAGTGGAGGAAGTGTTTCACGTGTATGGCTAGTGCTGGCGGTCGCGGTTGTAGTTGGTGGAGGCGTATGGATAGTGTACAAGTGGCGCCGAAACTCCGGTAAGGGCGAGGCCGGCAAAGCTGTGAGACAAGACAAGGAACAGCTTCTTGATGCTTCTGATACCACTAAGATGGAGAGGCAGGCAGTAGATGCGGGAACTGCCAACTCCATGTATTATTCGGTGATTTTTCCGTTTTCGACCGGAGTGGTCGCAACATCTCTTATATGTTTTCCTTGCGTATCAAACAAATATTCTGTCTCATTTTGCGTTATAGCGATGCCGACGGAATTTCTTCCAAACAACTGAGTGACTTGATATGGCCCGACAAGCCAAAAGATAAAGTGAAAAACTCGCGTGGAGTAGCCATCAATCATTGCGCAAGATTCTGAAAGAACTGGATGGCATAGAACTGGTTTATGAGAAAGGATGTTTTCGTTTCACGCTGTCTTCTGTCTTTTATTGTGACTATCTGCGTTTTATGGCGATAGTTGCTGAAAACCGGGTAGAGAATTGCCGGCAAGAGTTCCTGCATATTGTAGGGCGTGGCAAGTTTGTCGGCTTTATGGACGATCCGTTGTTCGACGGTTTTAAGCAAGATGTGGAGTGCCGCCTGGAAGTGCTTGTTTTACAGTTGATGAAAGAGGCTTTTGAGGCTCAGGATTATTCGGAAGCTGTGAGTTTGGCTGAAGCGGAATTCAATATTGATCCGGTGAACGAAACAGCCTTGTCTTGTTGCATCAAGTCACTTTTCATGCTTAAGCATGAAAATGCTGCTATTGGTACTTATCAAAGATTTGTGGCAGAATACAAAAAACATACGGGGGAAGACTACCCTACTCCTTTCAGCCTTTATTGGAATTAGCTTTCCCGGTATGCTGCATCCGGTATTTTTTGTCTTTGCTTTTTCTTTTATTTTTCTGTCTGCTTTCCTGAAGTTCTTGTTGTTGTTCTTATATGCAATTGAAAAGTATTTATAAAATATTTTTAAGTTTAGGCACATATGTAGCTATCTCAGTCGTATACTGAGATAGCCCATTATTTCTCCTCTGATAATTAGGCTCCCAAAATCGATGAATTCAATATGGTAAATGAAGACAAATGGGCTGTTGAAAATAAAGATTTAGTAGGACTTATACGATAATTGTTTTATTCGCGGCACTACTTTTGTGGCTTAAAGTGTTAGGCGAAGTCTGTACTTTCTTTTATGGGTTAAAATGATCTGGATTAATGTTTTTTTATGCCATTATACCCAAATTAACCCTAAAATTAACCCATGTGGAATCAATTTTGCAAATAAGGGGGCGGTTTGCAACACCCTGAAGCTGATGTGGGCGATTGGCATCGGCTCCTTTGTTATATTAACTTCTAATTAATAATTTAAGCTATGAAACAGTTGAAAAAGCTGAAAGTTTTTGGACTGATGGCCATGCTTATAAGTATGGTCATCATGGCGAGCTCTTGTTCGGACGATGATACGGGCGGAAGGGCTTTATCTTATGGAAAGGTGACGGGTGTCGTCACGGATGATTTATCTTCCCCTCTTGAAGGGGTCACAGTTTTAGTCGATGGTTCCGGTATAACGGCTGCACCGGACGGTCCTCAGACCACGACAAATTCGCAGGGTGTATATACACTCGAAAATATTTCAATAGGTACACATATAATTACATTTACGAAAGCCGATTACCAGACGGTAAGTGTTACCGTTGTGGCAGGAAAATTCAATGAAGAACAAGTGGCTGAAGTTAGCCCTAAAATGGAGTATGCAGCCGCAAAAATCAAAGGAAAAGTAGTTGATGCAGGAAAGGGAAATACTCCGTTGGAAGGAGTGATGGTCAGCATCAGTTCCACACAGACTGCCACCACCGGAAGCGACGGTACATTTGAAATTGGTAATTTGCCATTGGCAGACTACACCGTTACTTTTACCAAAGCAGGCTATGCTTCCATTGCGAAGAAGGTAGCTATAGCTGACTTTGTGGATGGCATTGCCGCTATAGAGGTTCGCATGGGTGGGACAGAAATATTGCGCGGACTAACTCTTGATGATTTGAAAGCTGCAGAAAAATGGTATTATAACGAATACCGTGGCGGACGAAACGCTGAAAGCTATCCCCACTGGGATTGGGCTTGCAACTACATGTGTACGATGGACTTCCGTGGCGACTGGAAGAGCAGAACGAAGGAACCACTCTCCGCATTCGTAACAATGAAGAGGAACGCAAGAATCCTGCTGACTTGGAGATGTTCGATTCCTTTGTATTCGGAAGCAAGCTGATTACAGAAGATAACTACATGATGACCCTCCAGATCCGTACGCACAGTGCCGATGAAGCTGCTCCGGTATATTATGGCGTGCAGGTGGTAGACCTGACTGCTACCGATCCGAAGGCTGAGATGGTGGGTGATGTCAGAACCTATGCCTCGGAAAATTACACTTCTGTTCCGGTAGACTTGAGCAAATACATCGGTAAGGAAGTAATCATTGCCATCGGTACATTCCGTGCCCAGACTGGTGATTACTGGAAGCAGTTGGTATTGCGCCGCATCGCTTTTGCTAAAGAAGCCGTTGAAGGATGGGGCTGGTTGCCCGGAACATCGGTCGAAGAGTTGGATGGTTGGGAGATGACCCGGGAAATGGTACGCTCTACCATGCCGCAAATGAAGTCGAAGTTCACTGGCTTGAGTCCGGTTGAGGGAAATCGCGATAACTATGTGGACGCCTATCGTGCATGGCGCGAGGCGGACCATATTTGTGCCGAGTGGTCGTATATGCCGCTCAGTAAAGATCCTGAGGTATTCCCTTCCGAAGGCTATCTGATAAAGACACGTAGTGGAAACAACGTAAGTACCACCGTTCCCGAATCTTATTTCTATGCCAAATTCTCCATTGCGTCTGGGTGTGATAGGATGACGTTGAAGACTCGCAACTTCAGTGGAACGAATGCTACCTTCTTCAAGGTGACAGCTATCCGTATGGACGGAACTGTCGTACACTTGGCACCTGCATCCCATACGGCTCAGTTTGCTGAGCTGCTGCCGACGGTTGCTGGAAATTTATCCATCAGGCCGGAGGAAAGGGGGATCCGGAGGCATATGCCGATTTTGTCTATGATTTGTCTCAGTTCAACGGAGAAGATGTAATGTTGACTATTGGTGTCTTTAAGGGAGAAGAGAACGGCGACGAGAACAAACTGGTGCTGCGTGACATCACAATGGGGTGACAAACTGCTGATATTTAATTTTTTTGTTTTTCCCTCTTTATCTCCTTTTGCATCTTGTGAGGGGAGAGACGGGACTGAAGAAACTAATTGTATGAATATAATGAAAAATTTATTTACTTTATTGACTTTGCTCTTATTGACGTTAGTGGCTTGCAGTAATGATTCTGCTGTTGATGAAAAGCCGGACAACGGAGGTACGTATGTTCCAGGCAATCTGCCGGTGCAGAATGTGGCACGTGCCATAGAGCTGATTGACAATGCTGTAGAGTGCTATTTTACGGGTACGGGCATGGCTATGTCACGTTATTATAACCCTTATACCGGAAACCGTTCCAGTGAGTTGGGCAGTGTGTGGATGTACACTAGCTCCATTGAGGCCGTGAATGCTGCGATGAAAGCCATGAAGACCGGGAAGACAAAGGGAGAGACGGTTCTTTATGACTCTCACTTTAACCGCTACAAGGAACTTTTAGCTCAACTTTATGACAATCTGGAGTTTTATGCAGGTACTTTTACGCTGACCTCTTATACGCAGACCAAACAGTGGACGGTATACGGCGTAAACCGCGGCAACGGCAAGGGAGCTGCACAAGTGGAAGGTACCCTCAATGTTTACGATGACCAGATGTGGCTGGTGCGTGAACTGTTGGAATCCTATCATATTACTGGTGAACAGCGCTATCTGGAAAAGGCAGAATACCTGACTGAATACGTGCTTGACGGTTGGGACTGCACCCTTGATGAGCAAGGTAGTCCATTGGGAGGCATCACATGGGGACCGGGGTATATCACCAAGCACTCTTGCAGTAATGGCCCTATTGTCAGTCCTCTGGTGTGGCTGCACGAAATTTACAAAGGAAAACCTGACGAAGTGACCTATGGCTACGTGGCTGCCGACAACAGTCGCAAGCTACGCACTGAGAAGAAATCTGACTATTACTTGAATTTTGCCAAAGCTGTTTACGATTGGCAGAAGAAACATTTGCTGAGACCAGACGGGGTGTACGACGATATGATGGGTGGTTATGATTCACCGGACATAAAATATGTTACCATTGATGGTGAACGCTACCGGACTGGTTCCAAACTGCGTGATCGTGTAGGTCCGGCCATCACTTACAATAGTGGTACGATGCTTTCCGGTGCTGCCGACCTTTTCAGAGTTACAAGCGATGCGACTTATCAGACGGACTTGGCGGAATTGACCGATAATAGTTTTGCTTACTTTGCCAAACCTGAAGCTGCCAAACCGGGCTGTTATACATTTGATGTCAGCGGATTCTGCAACTGGTTCAACGGTGTACTGATGCGTGGGTATGTGGATGCTTATTCAACCCACACTGCTGCCGCAAGCTGTATCGAGGCATTCCAGAATAATCTGGATTATGCCTACGAAAACTATCAATACAAACATATGCTTCCCACCAATCTGCTGGTGGGTGGTACAAAGCTGAAAAGAACAAGAACAACGTGGAAGGAATGTTCACTTTTGCTTTTGCCGCCGAATATGCAGTGTTGGCGAATTATGAATGGAGCAAGAAATAATTTTAAAATTAATGGACTATGAAGAATTTTAGCAAGATGCGACAAGGATTATCCTGCGTGGTAATGGCATTCCTTCTGATGCTGATTCCGGCAGGTGTTTTCGCACAAAACTCTATTTCCGTTTCAGGAATAGTTATGGATGACACCAATGAACCTGTCATTGGCGCTGCCGTTATGGTGAAGGGCACCACTATAGGTGTCATTACCGACATTGACGGACGTTACACCATCAGTACTCCTGCAGATGGTATTCTCAGTTTCTCTTATGTGGGATTGAAGGACAAGGAAGAGAAAGTGAACGGACGTACCACTATCAACATCATTATGCAGACTGACTCCAAGATGATAGACGAAGTAGTGGTGATAGGTTACGGAACACAACGCCGCGGATCGGTGACGGGTGCCGTTTCTGCCGTCAAAGGGCAGGATATGATAAAAACCAAGAACGAAAATCCGCAGAATATGCTGACAGGACGTATTCCTGGTTTGCGCGTATGGCAGAAGAGTTCTGAGCCCGGAACTTCAATAACAGTTTCGATATTCGAGGTATGGGATCTCCATTGATTATCATCGATGGAATTCCTCGGAGTACGGAAGAATTCCAGCGTTTGAATGCAATGGATATCGATGATATTTCTGTGTTGAAAGATGCTTCTGCCGCTATTTACGGTGTACGTGCAGCCAATGGTGTAGTATTGGTGACCACCAAAAAAGGAGGAGCTGGAAAAACGGAATTCTCTTACAATGGTTCCTACACTTTCCAACAACCTTCACGTATGCCTGAACTGTGTGATCCTTATGAATCTATGACGCTGTTCAACGAAATGTCGATGAATAACATCAATGGCGGTTCATGGGTCTTCAGCGAAGAGAGCTTTGAAGCATTCCGTAACGGTACGCGCCGTACGACGGACTGGAATGACTTGATTATCTCTAATGTGGCTCCACAGACACAACACGACATCAGCATTTCCGGTGGCAACGAGAAGACGAAGTTCTATATCAGTATGGGCTACTTTTACCAGGAAGGTATCTTCCGTTCGGGAGACTTGAATTATAATAAGTTCAACCTGCGTTCCAACATTTCAACTGAAGTTGCTAAAGGTATAAAATTCGAACTTGGTGTAAGTGGCATCTCCGACGAACGCAATACGCCTTACAGCAGCGCACAGGATATCATTCGTAACTATTGGCGCCAAGGTGTACTTTATCCTGCATACGCTGATCCTGAAGGGACGATGTTGAACTACAACGGTTTGGACATGGAACAGAATACTGTGGCTATGATGACGGCCGATATTTCCGGTTACAAGAAGTACAAGCAGAAATATTTCCAGTCCTCGGCTACTTTGACGGTAGATTTCTGTGAATACACACCGGTATTGAAGGGATTGACTGCCAAAGCTATGTTCAGTTACGATTATCGTGCTGACAACAACGAGGCTTTCCGCAAAGAGTACTACCAGTATGCTTATGACGAGCAGACCGGTACCTACAATCAGAAGGTTTATAACGAAGTCGCCCAGCAACATGCGTCGCGAGTTCTATGACAAATCACAGATGTTGGGACAATTCACAGTGAACTACGACCGCACTTTTAACGATGTCCACCATGTGGGTGGTGTTGTCGGTTGGGAGGTACAGAAGCGCAACGGTGACAACTTCTACGCTGTCCGCGACCTGGCATTCTCTATGCCTTACCTGCTGGCTGGTGTGACTGAAGGACAGATCGGCGCCATGCAGACTGGTAATAATGATTTGTATGAACAAGCTAACGAAGCTTTGATAGGTCGTGTCAACTATTCGTTTGCCGACCGATACCTGCTGGAAGCACAGTTTCGTTACGACGGTTCCAGCAAGTTTGCCAAGGGGCATCAATGGGGTTTCTTCCCTTCAGTATCGGCTGGGTGGAGAGTATCCGAAGAACCTTTCTTCAAAAGCATAGATGCTTTGAAGTTTGTCAATCAGCTGAAGCTGCGTGCCAGCTACGGTGTGCTGGGTGATGATGGTGACTTGAATTATGACTGGGCTATGGGGTACACTTATCCTGCAACCAGCGGTAACATGTCTAATGGCGACTATAACGGTTATTCACCGGGCTATATCTTCGGTGGCAAATTCATCAGTGCAGCAAGCCCGATGGCATTACCTAATGAGAACATCACTTGGTTCAAGTCGAAGACATTCGACGTGGGTTTCGATTTTGAAGCTTGGAACGGTCTGCTGGGTGTTTCGTTCGACTATTTTAATCGTCTGCGTACTGGCCGTTTCGCTCGCCGTACCCGGTGATTTGCCTACGGTGGTAGGTGCTTCTGCTCCGCACGAAAATTTGGACAGTGACCGCCAATTCGGTATGGAATTGGAATTGACCCACCGCAACAAGATTGGACAAGTGGCCTATAATCTGAAAGGTATTGCTACCGTTACCCGTCAGAAATACCTGACTGCTTCGGAAAAAGGTCCTTGGGCCAATTCCTACGACCGTTGGCGTAATGACAACTTGACGAACCGTTATCAGGGAGTACAGTTCGGTTATACTTCTGCCGGACGCTACACCAGCTGGAATGATATTTGGAGCTATCCTGGCTACAAGGAACGTGACATTCTGCCGGGTGACTACAAATATGAAGACTGGAATGGTGACGGTGAGATTAACGGTCAGGACGAACATCCGTTTGCCTTTGACCAGACTCCATGGTTGCAGTTCAGTTTAAATGCCGGCTTGCAATGGAAGAACTTAGATTTCAACATGCTGTTGCAAGGCTCTGCGCTGGGCTCTATGGAGTACAAAGAGCCTTTGCATGAATTTGGGGTAAGAACGGTGGCGGTGCATTGACACAGTTTCTTGATCGCTGGCATCCCGTAGACCCGAGGCCGATCCCTATGACCCTTCTACTGTCTGGACTTCCGGTCACTACGCCTACACAGGTCGTTGGGCGAAAAACAATTCAGCTTTCAATCGTGTAAGCACCGCTTACCTTCGTCTGAAGAGTATCGAGCTGGGTTATACATTCCCGAAATTGAAACAGATTCCCAATGCCAGTCTGCGTATTTATGCCAATGCTTACAACCTGCTGACATTTACGGGTGTGAAATTTGTAGACCCTGAGCATCCCGATGATGATTTGGGACGCATGTATCCGTTGAACAAGACCTATACATTGGGAGTTTCCCTTTCTTTCTAATTAATGATATAAACCTAAAAAATAATAAATATGAGACATAAACTGATATCCGCGATGTTGTGCATGACTCTTGCCACTTCATGTGTCGATATGGATATTGCTCCCAAAAATATCGTGACTTCCGAGTCGTTGCTTTCCAATGAGTCTGGTATGGACATCTATATGGCACGTTTGTATAGCAATATGCCATGGGAAGACTTAAATACCTCTCACAATGGGGGGTGAACTTAATGGTTGGTTGAATGCCATGGGTATTGACGGTACTGGTGAAGCCATGAACAGGGACGGTATTTGCTGTGCGTTTACCGGTGAAGACAATGCTTACTGGGGCAAGGCTTTTGAATTGTTGCGCGATGCCAACTTCCTGCTTGAGAACCTGCCGAAATATCAGAGTTCCTATGCAGAAATTACTTACAACCACTACTTGGGCGAAGCCTATTATGTGCGTGCCACAGTTTTCTATGCCATGGCCCGTCGTTTTGGAGGTATCCCTTTGGTGACAAAAGTCATCCAGTATCCTGGAGACGGAAATTGGAGGTTCCCCGTGCCAGTGAGGAAGAAACATGGAACCAGGTTTTGGCAGATTATGACAAGGCCATTGAATTGATGATGTCTAGTAGCCCCAAGAGTGGTTACAGTAATAAGTATGTAGCATTGGCTTTCAAGTCAGAAGCAATGCTCTATGCCGGTAGTGTAGCTAAGTATAATGAAACGGTAACCGGACGTTGAACCGGTTTGGGTACCAAGACGGGAGTACGCGTGATCGGATTCGATGAGGACCGCTGGCAAGAGGCTTCCAAGAAGTATTTCACTGAAGCCTACAAAGCCGCTTCCGAGGTGATTAAAAGCGGTGTATACTCACTTTACAAGAAGAAATGGGCCGCTAATGATCCGGAAGCACAATATCAAAATATGGTGGATATGTTCTCCGATCTTAGCAATAATCCTGAGAACATCTATGTGAAGGAGTACGTTTACCCCACCAGTACTCATGCTTACGATTCTTACAACTTACCGCTCACCTTTAAGGCTCCGCTGAACTGTGGTGTTTGCCCGACAGCCGACTTGTTGAGTTGTTTGATGGTTTCGACCGTTATCCCGACGGTACCCTGAAGGTGACGACAGGCAATTCTTGTACCGAAGGTAATTACGTTATGTATGATAGTCCCATGGACTATTACAAGAATGCTGAACCTAGATTGCGTGCTTACGTCATCTTCCTGGTGATGTGTTTAAGGGTAAGGAAATTGAAATTTATGCCGGTGTTTATACGGGGGCCGCGCCTGTCAAACCGCTTCTTAGTGACTATTCGTATGGTGCTGCCACTACCAAGTACAATCATCTGAGTGCTTATAAAGAGAAGCCCAAAACGCTTTATCTCAGTCCGAAACCTGAAGATCAGCAGGAAATTGTAACCCTGCCTGATGGCTCTACGATGAAGCTGCTGGCCAGAACGGTCCTTTCTATGAAGATGGTGGAAGTGCTATGACCGGTCTGCTGGCACGTAAATGTTGAACCCTGATCCTGCATTTGTTCCTCGGGAAGGCAATAGTGCACAACCTTTTATTTTGATGCGTTATGCCGAAGTGCTGCTGAATGCAGCCGAGGCTGCTGTGGAACTTCGTTAGCGGCGTCTCTTCTCCTGATGGTACAGATATGTTGAGTGTGGCAACGAAAGCCATCAATGATATTCGTGAGCGTGCCGGTGCCCGGTTGTTGACTGCCTCGTTGACTGGTACAACAGACAGCCGTGATATCGTCCGCAAGGAACGTCGCAAGGAGTTGGCCTTCGACATAAGACCAAATGGGACTTGCGTCGCTGGCGTGTGAATCACTATGAAGGTCGCGATGGATTCTGGGGTGAGCAACGCAATAAGGACCGTTTCAGCAACACGACTCGTTATCGTTTCCGTGGTATCTATCCGTTCTATTCGACGGCGACCGGCAAGTGGTTCTTTGATGTTTGTTTCAACTATACGACTGCCGGTGACAAGGACTTCGGTTACACTCCGGTGGACTATTATTTCTCGATTCCGGGTGGTGAGGTTTCTAAGAGTCCTGTGATTGACCAGCAGCCTAATCGATAAAATTCAATAATTAAAAAACTTAAAACGTATGAAAAAGACAATATTTTATAGCTTATTCAGCGCCTTGTTCATGTTAACCTCATGCAGCATGTTCGAAATAG
>ENA-OQDF01000413-OQDF01000413.1-human-gut-metagenome-genome-assembly--contig:-NODE-413-length-17566-cov-1.830151_pt1 | contig 17566 bp, 29 predicted proteins | sample MGYA00242769_ERZ504597 | MGnify/ENA primary metagenome ERZ504597 (study PRJEB26092, sample SAMD00036305) | human gut metagenome | host: Homo sapiens | study: EMG produced TPA metagenomics assembly of...
TTTGAAATCATCCTTTATTAACCTTCATATTTGCCGTTCAACCTTTTCTTTTACTATACAGCATTTAACCAAAAAAGAAAATTAGTAATTTTTACATTGATATTGTGGATTTTATACAAATTTTTAGCAAAAAACATACAAACTTTAAGCAAACTCCTGTGTCTCATTGCAGTAAATTCCTGTTTTATCGTAAAAAAGAGATGTTTCGAAGCTATCTTTCTTCAAAACATCTCTTTTATATTATACCTTATTTACTAAATTTCATCTTCCGTTCCAACAATAATACAGATTCTTGCACCGCTGCTTACTGTTCCAACTGTATATTCTGGATTCTTAAAATAACTCTTTAAATCCTGTCCTAAAGACTTGTCTTCAACAATGATCTTCGTATGTGTCAGTGATCCCTCTCTGTATGTTTTAACAGAACCCACTGTATATCCATCACTTGACAGTTTATCTTTCCATCTTCCAGCTAATCCGGAAATTGATGTTGAATTTTGGATCTCAATAGAAATATTCTTGGATGATGACGAACTTTCTGTTGTTTTCTTTGCTTCTGTTGTACTTGAACTTAATGCAGAACTTAAATCTCCATCTTCAGATAACATCTCATCAAAAACTCTCTTGGCTTCATCTGTATCCAGTTTGAACTTCCATTACTTCTGTTCCATCTAACACTTGAAGTTTAGATTCTTATCTTTAATCTGGCGAATTCTCTTAAGATAGCTTCTACATTTCATAAGACCCATCAGAATCAACTGCATCAAAATATTCCTGTGCATATTCTTTATATTCAGATAACGATTTATCGTTCAATGCAGCAGCAACAGCTACACAAATCTCACCTGTAAGTTCTGCCTGCTGGTTCTTGTCTTCAAAAATATCAGTTTCACTCATCAGTGAATAAACAGCTGTTCCATTCAGACTGTTCTCACCCTCATTCAATGTAACATATTTGTCTGTGGAATCAGTATAAGACATTGCCTGATCAAATTCTACTTTAATGTCCCCCGCCTTATTTATCAATGTTACAAACTTCTTGCGTGATAACAATTCATAAGAATTAATTGTAATTCCAAGTGTATTCTCCACCTGTTTTTTCATCAAGCTCCGTCTTCCTTCGTTGCTTTGATAACATCTGCAACCGTCGCCTCGCTTACATTTGTTCCAAGAGTTTCCTTTACCGCCTTCTTACCGCTCTTTGTAAGTTTTAATGTCATATCCTGACGTAATGGAACAAAAATCATCTCTTGGTTTCTATTATGATAAATTCGGATCACGATGGAATTTCCTGTCTGGATCATTCCAACGTCTACCTTTTCTTTACTTTCTTCTTTTAACTGCTTTGCAATCTCAGCTTTCTTATCTTTTTGAATTTACTTGCAAAATATGTCTTAAATCCAAAAAACTTGCAACTCCACCGATGGCTGTCACCAGTATCACTACAAGAATTCTGGCAAATATCGCTTTCGCACCAAGCTTATTCTTCTTTTTCTTCTTCGCCATCTTTCTGCTCCTTCCGTGTATAACTTCGTTAAGTATATCAAATTATTCGATTTATTTCAACAATCCTCTATGTTATAATCGTCTTAATATTTTCTTAAAACACTAGATTTATAAACGAAACGAGGTATACCAATGAAAACTGTACTGATCACCGGAAGTTCCCGCGGAATCGGCCGTGAAACCGCCTTATATTTTGCATCTCAGGGCTGGAATGTCATTATCCATGGATTCCGTCACCCTGAAAAACTTGATTCATTAAAAACAGAAATCCTTTCTCATTCTGTATCCTGCCTGTCTTTTTGCGGTGATATCAGCAATCCTTTGTTTGTTGATAAAATGATCACGGAATCTCTGAAAGTCTTTCCAAAAATTGACTGTCTTGTAAACAATGCTGGCATTTCCCAAGTTGGACTGTTCACAGATGCAACCATCGATGACTGGAATTTAATGATCAACACAAATTTAACTTCCGTATTTACAACTTGTAAAAATATCATTCCACACATGCTTCATTATCATAAAGGAAAAATCATCAATATTTCTTCCATCTGGGGCGAAGCAGGTGCATCCTGCGAAGTTTTATATTCTACTACAAAAGGTGGAATCAATGCATTTACAAAGGCTTTAGCAAAAGAAGTTGCTGCTAGTAATATTCAGGTGAACGCCATTGCTTTTGGAATGATCGATACGGAAATGAATGCAGAATTGATGAAGAAGATCTGGCTATGATCAAAGATGAGATCCCGGCAGATTATATTGCCAGCCCGAAAGAGGCGGCACAAATGGTTTATCATGTGGCAGAAGCACCTGGTTATATGACTGGGCAGATTGTTACTTTTTCTGGAGGATGGTATTAAATTTTAAGTTAATAGTTGGCCAACTGTAGAATTCGAGTATATGATAAAAATAAATAAGCAACCGAAATATACTGCCTGCAGTTTAAAAGTTTCCGGCACAGTTTCATCGAAAGAAGCTGAGAAAGTCTGGTATCCCGTTTCATTCTTGGCAGGCCATCGCACAGCGATTTAGTTCAATCGGTGTTATTTGATCTCTTTTAACTTCTGTTAACGAATCCAAAACTTATCAACCAATACCGTTTAACATACACACTGTGTAGTGGTTTGAATAGCGTTCCGTTGTATGAGTCAGAAAGAAGATAAGAAGAAATCTTCTTTCTGACTCATACATGCAACACTATCTACAAATCAGAATTTACAATACTCCACAAATTTCTCCATCTCTTTCGTCATATATTTATTCGCATGATAAAACACCTGACGATACATCGTAATATCAATATCTTTGACATCTAATTTGGCAATTTTCCCTTCTTTGATATCTTTTTCTACGACAAATAATGGCAGATAGGAAAGTCCTTTTCCTGTCTTTAGCATTTTCTTGATAAATGCGGTATCACTGCATTCAAGAACCGGTGATAACGTCTGTTTTCGCAAGGATAATTCCTGTTCTAATGCCTGTCTGTAATTGGCATTTCGTTCGGTCAGATATAATGGTGCATTCAATATTTCTTCTACTTTGATATCCTTTTCCCCTGCGAATTTATAATTTTGGTGCAGATACAAAGATCACAGGCTCGGCTTCCTCTAAGACTTTTACCCAGTTTTTATCCCATCTTGGTGTGTCCAGAATATAAATGACATCGAGTTCATTATGCTCCATCATCTGAATCAACTTTTCTGGTGAATCAATCGTTATTTGGATCCTTACTTGTGGATGTTTATTGCGAAATTTTTCTACAATCTCTGGCAATTTTACCGTACAAAGGGATTCGATCGTTCCGATATGTAATGGATTTTTTAACTCTGCAGTATCATTCATTGCATCTTTTGCCTTATACATTTCATCAATGATCTTATTTGCATGGATCCAAAATTCTTTTCCGCTTGGTGTCAGTGTCACTTTTTCCCTGTTCGGTCGAATAACCTGACTCCTAATTCTGTCTCTAACTGACGGATCTGAACAGTGACTGCTGATTGCGAATAGCCCAGTAATTCTGCGGCTTTCGAGAAGTTTTTTACTTGTGATATCTGCATAAATGTCTGTATCTGACGGAATTCCATTTTTTCTCCTTTGTACTATTATGAATAATTTTCAATGTTATTATTAAATCTATGAATTTGATTCATCTATATGTGGATGATACAATACAAACATAAAGACGTCAAACATTTTTTGTGCACATTAAACAAACTACGATGATATGTGATTATGCTTTTAGAGGAGTAATTAAAAATGGAAAAGAAAAAATTTAAACTTGGTCTGGTACCAAAACTCATTATTGCCATCATTATTGGTATCCTGTTTGGACAGTTCCTTCCAACTGGATTCTGCCGCTTTGTTGTAACACTGTCTGGATTCTTCAGTACCTACTTAAAATTCATCATTCCACTGATGATCCTTGCTTATGTAACCATGGGAATCGCTGATCTGTCACAGGGTGCTGGACAGCTGCTTTTAATTACCGTTGCTCTTGCTTATGGTTCAACTTTACTTGCTGGTACAGCTTCTTACCTTGTATCATCCAATCTGTTCCCACACTTTATGACTTCTGGGGCATTAGATCAGATTGCTGCGACTGCTGATGCGTCACTGAAACCTTATTTTTCACTGACGATCACACCGCTGTTTGATACATTATCTGCTGTTGTTCTTGCTTTCATTTTAGGATTATGCTTATCCACAATGAAAGGTAAAGAGATTGGAAACAGCCTTTACAACGGAATGAGCGATTTCTCAACGATCATCGATAAAGTCCTTCACAAAACGATCATTCCTTTATTACCACTGTATATCTGCGGTACATTTACAGATATGACAAAGTCAGGAAAAACATTTGCGATCCTTGGAATCTTATGGAAAGTATTCCTTGTAGTGATCATCATGCACTTTGTATGTATCACGATCCAGTTTATAATTGCAGGTTCTGTCAGCAAAAAGAATCCACTCTCTCTTATTAAAAATCAGGTTCCTGGTTACACTACAGCTTTAGGAACTCAGTCTTCTGCTGCTACAATTCCTGTCAATCTGGAATGTGCAAAGAATGACGGTGTCAGTGCTCAGATCCGTAACTTTGTAGTGCCTCTTTGTGCCAATATCCACATGGCAGGTTCTATGATCACGATCACAGCATGTGCAACTGCTGTATGTTTGATGAATCAGTTACCGATCAGCCTTGCAACTGTTATTCCATTTATTATGACACTTGGTGTTGCAATGGTCGCTTCTCCTGGAGCTCCAGGTGGATCTATCATGACTGCATTGCCTTTCCTTTACATGGTATTTGGTACAACAGCAGGAGATACAAACGGACCAATCTGTGCTTTAATGGTCGCACTTTATATCACACAGGATTCCTTCGGAACTGCATGTAACATTTCCGGAGATAATGCGATCGGAATCGTCGTAGATTCTATTTACAAGAAATTTATCTTAAAAGAAGATACAGTGGAGGCTTAATTTATGTCTTTTATCAGTGCATTTGATGTTATGGGGCCAAATATGATCGGTCCCTCAAGCTCCCACACAGCTGGAGCTGCAAGGATCGCATTTCTCGCAAGAAAAATGTTAAATGGTACACTGAAAAAAGTTCAATTTACACTCTATGGATCTTTTGCAAAAACCTATCATGGACACGGAACGGATCGTGCCTTATTAGGTGGAATCATGGGATTTGGAACCGATGATATGAGAATCCGTGATTCTTTCGAGATTGCAAAAGACATTGGACTTGATTTCTCTTTTGTACCAAATGAAATAGAAACTGATGTCCATCCAAATACAGTGGATATCTTAATGACAAATGAAACGGAGATCGCATCATGATCCGTGGGGAATCTTTAGGCGGTGGAAAAGCAGGATCTGCCGTATCAATGATGTAGAAGTCGATTTTACTGGAGAATACAGTACCTTGATCGTGATTCAGAAAGATAAACCTGGCGTCGTTACTTATATCACAAAATGTCTAAGTGATCAGGATGTTAATATCGCTTTTATGCGTCTTTTCAGAGAATCTAAAGGAAATACCGCTTATTCTATCGTTGAATCCGATGGTCTTCTTCCTGAAAACATCGCAGACGAGATCAAAAAAAGTCCAAATGTCTCAGATGTTATGATCATTCAACTATAGAAAGGAGAATTGAAACGTTATGGATTTTAAAAACGCAATTGAATTACTTGAATTATGTAAAAAACATGATCTTCCAATCTCCGAAGTTATGAGACAGCGCGAGATCATAGAAGGAGAAAAAGAAGCTGATACAGTTCATGATGCAATGGCAAGAGTTCTTGAGATCATGAAAAATGCTGCTTTTACTCCGATCAAAGAACCAGTTCGTTCCATGGGTGGACTGATCGGTGGCGAGGCAAAGAAGATTGCTTCCCGGTATCATTCTGGAATTGGAATCTGTGGTGATCTGTTAGAAAAAAGTATGATCTATGCGATGGCGACTCTTGAGACGAATGCATCCATGGGTTGATCGTAGCATCCCCAACCGCAGGGTCTGCCGGAATCGTTCCTGGACTTTTACTTGGGCTTCAGGAAGTTCATAAATTAGATGATGAACAGATCATTCAGGCACTGTTTAATGCCAGTGCGATCGGATATCTTGCTATGAGAAATGCAACGGTTGCAGGTGCTGTCGGCGGATGTCAGGCGGAAGTCGGTGTTGCTTCTGCGATGCTGCTTCTGCACTGTCGAACTAGCTTGGCGGTGATCCAGAACAATGTCTTGGAGCTGCCTCTACCGTTTTAATGAATATGTTAGGTCTTGTTTGTGACCCCGTTGGCGTTGGTGGAATATCCATGCCAGAACCGTAATGCCGCAGGTGTTGCAAATGCGATCATCGCAGCTGAGATTTCTTTATCTGGAATCCATCAGCTCATCCCGTTTGACGAAATGTTAAACGCAATGTATATCGTTGGTAAACGACTGCCAGCTGAACTAAGAGAAACCGCCCAGGGAGGCTGCGCTGCAACTCCTTCTGCATGTGCCGCATGCGGAGGTTGTGCGTAAAAATTCCTTCAGAACACATTTTTAAATAGTAGGTAATAAATCAATCTCTTTTTTGCCTCTTTTGGGCGTTTTCATATATTGGAATCTAAAAGAGTGTCTGCATCACTTAATGATGCAGACACTCTTTATTTACTATATCTTAAGCATCCGATATCCAATACCTATATGTGTCTGTATATACTGCATGCCATCTTTATCTGGCTGTAATTTCTTCCGTAATGTTGCCATAAACACTCTAAGTGATGCAACATCATTTTCCAGTGAACTGCCCCAGATCTGTTGCGTAATATAAGTGTGAGTCAATACTTTTCCAACATTATGAGACAGCAAACATAATAATTTATATTCGATTGGTGTTAAATGCAGTTCTTTATCTTTTAAATATGTAGATCCTGCTGTATAGTCGATCTTTAACTCTCCATTTACAAAGACTGCTTGTTCTTGTTCCTCGCCTGACTGGATCAATGCTAATCGGCGCTGTGTAACCCTGATCCTTGCAAGCAGTTCATCAACTGAAAATGGTTTTGTGATATAATCATCTGCTCCTGCATCCAGTGCTTCTATTTTATCTACATCTTCACTTCTTGCACTGATAACGATATTGGTACGTTAGACCATGTTCTTACTTTTTGATCACATCCACACCTTCCATATCAGGCAATCCAAGATCTAATAAAATGATCTCTGGTTTATGAGAAGATGCCTCTAAAATAGCTGAACTTCCATTTTCTGCTGTAATATATTTATAATCATGTGTTTTTAATGTTGTCACGATCAGATTACGGATCGGCCGGTCATCCTCCACGACTAAAATTAATGCTTTATTCATTTAATGTAACCTCACTTAATGGCAGTGTAAAAGAAAAAATACAACCATGTGGTGTATTGTCCTCCAACACCAGTTTCCCGTTATGCACCTCTATGATCGAACGGCAAAGTGCCAAACCTAAACCAAGACTTCGATGGCTGTCTGCGATCGTATTTTTCCCTGTATAAAACATTTCAAATATATGCGGCTTCATTTCATCACAAATTCCAGGGCCGTTATCTTCTACTTGAATCTTTGCTTTTCCATTTTCATTCATGGCACAAATGCGGATTGTAGATCCTTTCGGTGGTATATTTTAATTGCATTATCGACCAGATTGATCAACACTTGCAGGATCAGCCGCACATCCATATGTGCAAGTATCAATTCATCGCATTCTGTAATGATCTGATACTCTTCATGTTTCCTGCTGATATGCCGTAATGATTCCGCGATCACCTCATCTAATAATTGATCTGTAAATTTCAGTTTTAATCTTCCATCATTTAATCTTGTGATCGATAATAAATTTTCAACGATATTGATCAGCCATTCTGAATCATCATAAATATCTGTATAAATCTGATGTTTTGTTATATCATCAAGACGTTCTCCACTATTTAACAGCATGTCTGCATTCCCAGAAATGGAACAAAGTGGTGTCCTTAGATCATGTGAGATCGCACGAAGCAGATCTGCTCTTAACTGTTCATTTTTGGCAAGAACGGAGATTTTTTCTTTCTCCATGATATTCTTTTTATTTTCCATGGCAAGTGCACATTCATTGATCACAGAAAGTAAGATACTATATTCGAAGGAATCTAATGTATATTCGTCAACTGGTATTGCGATCACACCATACACATTATCCTCAATACAAATGGCAAGGTATAGACACTGTGCATCTTTAAAACGTTCGGTCGTTGCTCCAGCACGCTGCTTATTTTCATACACCCATTTTGCGATCTCCTGCTCCCTGCTTGTCAATAAATCTTCTGTCTGTTCTTTCTTTTTATTCGAAAATATATGTGGTGCTGACAATTCATCGCCTTCCACAACATATGCCACAATACTGCGGTCTAATAATTTGATAAGCTGTGTACATGTAATACTTAAAATATCCGTATCGTTTTTTGCTTTTTGAAGTAACCGGTCTGTGTCAAATAAAATCTGTGTACGAAATGCAGATTGTGCTGAAAGCCTTGCATGTGTTTTTAATTTTGCTGCAAGTGTTCCAGTAATGACAGAAGATATTAACATGATCACAAAAGTTACCGGATATCCAACTGCATACGTCCGAAATGACATTCTTGGTTCCGTAAGGAAAAAGCAGAACAAAAATACACTTAAGACAGAACCTCCAATGCTGTATAAATATCCATCTGTAAGGATTGACGTTAATAAAACACCCAAAATATAAATTGTAACGATGTTTGTATCTGTAAATTGAAGTTTCTGGATGAATAGACCGATCAACGTACAAACTGCAAATATAAATAATGTTAATAAACTGTCTTTCATCGTAGGCTTTCCTACATAAACCGCTCCATGCGGTTTTCGATAATTATCTAAGTTCATCGCATCTGGAATAATGTGGATATCAATATCAGGAACAGCCTCGATCAACTTTTCTGTTAATGTCTGTTTGCTGAAAAAGTGATTTCTCTTTGCACTACTTTGTCCGATCACGATTTTTGTGACATTTGATAAATGTGCATATTCCGCGATCTGTACCGGAACATTTTCCCCATGTGTCATTACGATTTCCGCACCAGATTCCTTTGCAAATTGTACATGAGCTTCCAGTCTTCTTTTGTCCGATTCTCTTTCTCTTTTTCCTGTCTGTACATACAATGCCGTAAAACGTGCCCGCATATCTCTTGCCATTTTTGCTGCTGTACGTATGATCTTTTCATTCGATGGTGAAGAAGAAAGACAAACAAGAATGTGTTCGTTTTCTGTGTTCAGCTCTACAAATTCTCCTGTGCTCATCTTGGCCCCCTTTCCTTATCGGATGCATTATATCATGATCGTCAATAATAATCCATAAACACATCAATCATCGTCATCATCTTGCTCCCTGTCAATTACTTTCCGATTTTCTCCAAGAAAATAATTTACTTTTTTCAAAAAGAATAACACAAATGCAAACATCAGTATTACCGCCAATGCTAAAATGAAGTCTGACATAAGCTCTCATCTCTTTTTCATGACATCAGATACAAAAACACTTTTTGATCGCTTTATATTCTCCTAATACCAATAATGTAACATCTTCCTTAAAACAGGTATCCGCAGATATCGCCATACTTACTTTTCCATCATCTTTTACTGCCATAATGTTAATATCATATTTTTTTCTAATATCAAGTTTTCCCACTGTCTTTCCGATCCATTCCTTCGGAACCTCTACCTCAAAAATCGCATGTGAGGCATCGACTTCCATATAATCAAGAATATGATCATCGGTATAACGGATCGTTGCCCATTTTGCCACCATTTTTTCTGGATAGACTACCTTATCGGCTCCATTTCGTAAGAGGAATTTTTCCTGTACATCTCGTTCAGCTCTGGAAATAACCATTTTGCCTCCAAGTTCTTTTAACAGACAGGTGGTTTCCAACGAATTTTGGAAATTCCCACCGATCGTAACAAAACAGATATCATAATTTGCAATCCCCAGAGATTTTAAAAATTCCTCATTCGTACTGTCCCCGATCTGTGCATTCGTAACATATGGAAGTGCATCATTCACTCTTTCCTCATCCAGATCAACTGCCATGATCTCATGTCCAAGCTGACTTGACTGTATCGCTATATGTTTTCCAAAACGTCCAAGTCCGATCAATAAAATATTCTTCATCATCAATTCCCTCTTTCTTTTATCCCACTATGATCTTATCAAGTGGTAGTCTTGCTTTTCGTTTATTTTTATCTGAAAATACTGCATAGATCAGCGTCAAACCGCCAACACGTCCCAGATACATCAGTATGATCAAAATGATCTGTGACAGAATATGAAGTTTTGGTGTGATTCCTAATGTTAAACCTACGGTTCCAACTGCAGATGCTGCTTCAAACAGACAGCTTGAAAGCGGCAGTCCCTCATACACACTGATCGTCATTCCGCCTGCAAAAAACAAGATAAAATACATCATTGCGATCGTTGTTGCATTTTTTATCACACTAGTATCGATTCTTCTTCCAAATGCTGTCACATCATCACAACTTGAAAGGTCGCCAGTACATTTAAAAGTAACAGAGCAAATGTTGTTGTTTTCATACCTCCTGCTGTAGAACTTGGTGAACCTCCGATCAACATCAATAAAATCATCATTGCCTTTGATGCTCCTGTCAGCATCGAAAGATCTGTCGTATTAAATCCTGCAGTTCTCGGTGTCACAGCTTGAAACAATGATGCAAGCAACCTGTGAATCCCTGATAGATTTCCATAATCCTGAAAGAAAAAGAAAACAGCTGGTAACAAGATCAAACATAATGTTGTAGTTAGAATAATCTTGCTCTGCATATGGTAATGTTTGAACCGAAATTTATGAAGATAAATGTCTTCCCATGTAAAAATCCAATTCCACCAATGACGATCAGTAACATGATCACAATGTTGATCACTGGATTTACCGCATATGATGTCAATGATACAAATGGATGCCCTTTTGTTCCAAGAAGATCAAATCCTGCATTACAAAAGGCTGATACAGAATGAAAGATCGCCATCCAGATTCCCCGTAATCCAAATCATGACAGAAAACAGGCATCATAAATAACGCACCGATCAATTCGATCAATAAAGTTCCTTTTAAAATAAAACTCATCAATCGAACGATACCCCCTACTTTCGGTGCAGAGATCGCATTTTGCATCGTGCTTCGCTGCATAATCGATATTTTTCTTCCTGATAATATAAATACGGCTGTTGCTGTTGTTATAACTCCCAGACCTCCGATCTGTATCAGAAACATGATCACTGTCTGTCCAAAAACGGACCAGTAACTTCCAGTATCCACGACTGCAAGCCCTGTCACACATACTGCAGAAGTTGACGTAAATAATGCTTTATGAAATGGTGTTATAATTCCTTGAACCGATGAAATTGGCAGCATCAGGATCAATGCTCCAAAAAGGATCACTCCTGCGAACCCTAATATGATCACCTGAAATGATGTTAAATGTCTTTTTTTATGAATCTTCCATGGCATATATGATCTTACCTCTTTTTCAAATTATTTTATGACCTTTTGATCTTATCATCATTATATCTTTTATGATAAAAAGATAGTGTAAGGATATGTTCTCTTGTATTAAGATTGTATAAAGAAAAGGAGCTGGTATCGTTTTTTTGATACTAGCTCCTTTTCTTCTATACGATATATGGAGTGCATTACAATGTTTTATCGAATGCTTTTTGCTAATTCTTTTGCTTCTTTTGTTAACTCTTGAATCTTATCAAAATCTCCTGCTTTCACAAGATCTCCTTTAACCATCCAGCTTCCATCAATGCATAAATGATTCCACTGACAAATGCATCTCCTCCACCGACACGGTCTAAGATGTGAAATCTTAACTTCTGGCTTTCATAAGTTTTTCCATCATACCAAAGATATGCCATCAGACTATTTTCACTGCAGCTATGTGCATATCTGACATGTCTTGCAATACATTTAATATTTGGATAACGTTTTACAAATCCATGAAACACCTCATCCTGCTGTTTGAAATCTGGTTGAAATGGAACTCCGTCTTTTACATCTCCTGTCTGATGATCCTGTTCATCTTTCCATAAATGATATGGTTCAATTCCAAATAAAACATCAATATATGGAAGACACATCGTACAGAAATCTCTTGCTTCCTCCCAATCCCAGAGAGTACTTCTAAATGTAGAAACAACAGGTAACCGTCTGCACAATGAGACAATTGAATCTCATAGAGAAATTGCACAGGCGATTGCCGCGCATGACCCTTTGAGAGCACAGGATGCAATGTATCTACATCTTGTTTATAACAGAAAGGTGATTTCCACTTCCACAATCTAGGGAAGCAAAAATTCCTGAGAACAACTTTATTTTTATTGCTCTCAGGAATTTTATTTTCATCTTTTTTCATAAACCACACATTCATAAGGCTTCATTTGCAATCGGTTTCCAATCACTGTTGTCTGTTCATAATTTACAAATACAACACTTTCATAATCTTCTAGCAATTCTACGCTTTTTCCCTCAGAGCTAAAATTACAGATTAACACAAGCTTCTGATCTCCATACGATCTGCTATATGCAAAAATATGGTATTCTTCCTCATACATTGGCTTAAAATCACCATATGTCAATATCTCATTATATTCTCCTGATTTTCGAAATGCGATGAGTCTTTTATAGAAATTTAAAATAGATCCATATTCTTTTTCTTCATCTTTGACATTAACGATCTTATAATTTTCATTCACTGGCATCCAAGGTTTCTCTGTTGAAAATCCTGCATTTTCATCGTGATTCCACTGCATTGGCGTTCTCGCATTATCTCTGCTATGATGACTTGCTATTTTCAATGCCTGTTCTTCTGACATTCCAGCTTCCCGTGCAATATGATACTGGTTAATCGTTTCCAGATCATTAAACTCTGCATATTCCCATCTGCGGTTACTCATTCCAATTTCCTGTCCTTGATATAGAAATGGTAATCCCCTCTGACAAAGCATGATCATTGCAAGTGCTGACAGGCTATAAAATCCATAATCTTCTTCTGGAATGAACAGGCTCGCTCCTCTTGGCTGGTCATGATTTTCGATAATGTTCGCTTCAAATCCTGCCTTTTCGATGATCTTTTGGTTATGAAATGTTTCTTTTTTCCAGTCATCAAATGGCTGCGGCCAGTCATAATCCATATAGTTTTTCCCTTTTCGATATGCATGACATGGCTCAAATGCAAAAATTGTGGAAAAATATCCTTGATCTCCGATAAATTGTGGAAGAATTTCTTCTTTGACAAACATTGCTTCTCCAACAGTTAATGCATCGTATGGTTCAAAACAACGATGTTTCATTTCCAGAAGAAAATCTCCGATTCCTTTAACTTTTCCAGCTACTTTATATACATCTGCGAGTCCGTCCGGACCATCTGGTTCTAAGTCACTCCATGTCAGGTCTTTCTTGATATTCATGATCGCATCAATCCTAAAACCTGCAAGTCCCTGATCCATCCACCAACAGATCATCTCATAAATCTTCTCTCTGACAACTTCTTTTTCCCAATTTAGGTCTGGCTGTTCCTTTGCAAAGGAATGCAGATAAAACTTATTCTCATATCCTGGGACTTCTCCCATACACTGCCGCCAAAATACGATCTCCAATTTGTTGGTGGCTGTCCATTTTTCCCCTCTTTGATATAAAAATAGGTTCCATATTCTCCATCTGGATCTGCCATTGCTTTTTGAAACCATTCATGTTGGCTGGAACAATGGTTTACAACCAGATCCATCAAAAGATACATGTCTCTTTTCTTTGCCTCATCAATCAAACGTTTCATATCTTCCATCGTTCCAAACATCGGATCGATCGCATAATAATCAGAGATATCGTAACCGTTATCCACCATTGGAGACTGATACATCGGAGATATCCACAAAATATCGATTCCAAGGTCTTTTAGATAGTCTAGTTTGTTGATAATTCCTTCAATATCACCGATTCCATCTCCATTGGTGTCTAAAAAGCTTTTGGGATAGATCTGATATGCGATTTTATTGTGCCACCATTTTTTCTTCATGTTTGATTCCTTTTTATTTTAATTTCTCTATTTTACACTCATGTGTTTTGTTTCCCTATCATAATTAATACCAACCAATAACATATTATTTTTATATTCTTCCAAACTCTCAAAATACTTTTTATCTTTGATCTGCTTGATCGCACCTTCTGCACCCTTATCCCATTTCAATTCAACAACCAATGCTGGTTTTTCTGCAAATTGTTTCTTCGGAATAAATACCAAATCAGCAAATCCTTTTCCACCTGCCAGTTCTCTATGAATCGTATAGAAATTCCTTGCTGCATATAATGCTAATGAGATTGTATAACTCAATGCATTTTCATCATTATACTGGATATGTGATGTCTCAAAATGTGCCTGTTCAATCACTTTCGCTACCTGTTCTTCTCTGCCTTGCCAGATTGCATTTAATGTATCTGCAGAATCTTTTAGTGCTTTTGATACAGATCCCCAGTCTGATACTGAAACTGTATTTACATATTCTGCCCGAATCTCGCTGTTTGGTATCTTAACTGTTTTTGTTTTATCATCATATGCAAGATATCCCAGATGGATCAGCAGTGTCAACACATCATCTTCTGTGCGGAATGTTTCCATATCATTTGTAAAACTTTCAGTGTTAACTGCTACACTTTCCCCAGCGATCATACTTAAAACATCATCTTTTAAATGTTCAAAATTCATATCGATATAAACTTGCAACGCCTCAAAAGTCTCTGTCTGATTCCAATAATTTGATATCTTCTGAAATCTCATACTGTTTACAACTGATCTTGGACTATACACGGAAGGCACTTCATCAAACATATTCAGTGCTGAATGAGTTCCATATTTTTAATTGGTAAAATTCCTGTCATATAAGATAGATAAATACATGCTTTGTCTTTAAAAGATCTCTTAAAAAATCTAAATATTTTTCCTGCGCTTCTTTATCTTTTTATATTCTCTAAAATACAATCCCATTCATCAATGATCACAACAAATGGGTACTGCATTTGTGCATAAATATCCTGCATACACTCAATCAAATCTGTATCGTCAAAATAATCAACTTCTGGATATTCCATTTTCAAATCTCTGATCACAAGCTTCTTCACACGATCGATCAATTCTTCTACATTATGACTTCGACTTAGAAATTCCTGCATATTTAAGAATATGGTATTATATTGATTCAGATATTTTTCAAAATCTTTATCTTTTGCAATTTCAAACTTTCCAAATAATTCTTTTGAATTACAACCGCGGCTGTAATAAGCTGTCAGCATATTCGCAGCCATTGACTTCCCAAATCTTCTTGGACGGCTGACACAGACATAGTTTTGTGCTGTATCAAGTACGGAATTCGTATATTTTATCATTCCAGTTTTATCTACATAGATTTCAGACTGGATCATTCTTCTGAACTTTTCATTTCCTGGATTTAGATAATTTCCCATACGGATACACCTCCTTGACTAAACCTATTGCAAACTTTTCTTTTATTATAAGATAATGCAATTTTTCCTACAAGGCTTTCTTTCCACATTCATTATGGTAACAAATAGTCTTTTCAATCTATTTTCCCATGGTTATAATAAAAGCATCAAAAACAACAGAAAACATTTCGCGGAATGTCTGATATCTTAAACTTGTCATACTGACGATTGTCAGAGAAAGGAATTGAATTATGAAAATCGTAGCAGTTAGCACATATACAGCAGGAATCGCTCATACTTATATGGCTCAGGAAGCATTAGAACAGGAATGTGAAAAAAGATATGAAAGAAATCCGTGGCATCTTTGAAAAATATCAGATAACGGTCGATCATCGTGCAAATCAAGGATTAAAAATCATTTGAGATTTCCGATTACTCTATCCGAAATTTGCTTTACATATCAGTGTTGCGATCACAAGAATCAAAGATGGTAAAGAATTAGAACTAGATGCCAATATGGAAAAAGAACTGGGTACAAGCCCTGATATCGATCTTTTATTATCAATTGTTAATGAAATCGAAAAGAACAAGTCCTCATTGTATGTGGAAGCGGAAAAGCCAGTTCCGAATTATTGGCGTATCAAGTAAAAGAAAATTTTGGGAACTATCTTGATGTCGTTGGAGCAACAAATCACCATTCTCTGGAATTATATGATTTTTCAAATGTTGATTATATCCTTACGACCGTTCCGATCGATATTCCTGTTCCGATCCCGGTCATTCGAACATCAACATTTTTTGAAACAAGCTCTATTCATCAGGTAAATCAGGCAATCACCGATACCAGAAGCAGTCGTTTTATAGAATATTTTCATAAAAATATGGTATTTGGGTCTTCTTCTGATGATAAAAATGAAATCCTTGAACACATGTGTGAAAATGCGGTCCAGAATTATGACATTCCAGACGACTTTTTCCATTATGTTATGAAACGTGAGGAAATCGGACGCACATCCGATTCATCCGATCGACTGGGATGGAGAACCCGCACAATTGATCTTTCTTCTTTCCATGAAGGAAAGCGGAGAAAATACGATCAGTACTTTTATCGGATATGATACTGCAATTCCTCATGCAAAAACAGATGCTGTAAAAACTCCATTTGTCGCTTATGCAAAATTATCTCATGCAATGGATTAGGATGGAAATGGCGAAATGGTCAAACATATTTTTATGATCGGAGTTCCAAAAGAATCTGGTTCTAATCTTCATATGCGTATCATCTCTGTACTTAGTAAAAATATTATGAGAAATGCATGGAGAGAAAGCTTTATGAATGCTGCTTCTGCCGATGAAGCTCTAGAAATCTTAAAACTGATCGAAAAGGAGGTTATATAATATGGCAACAAAATCTAATAGAAAAAAACAAAGTCTTCTGTTTTTCCTATCTCTAAGTCAGAAAACATCTCTTCTGAAGATGCTTCTTTGCTATAATACGCTGCAAGCATATTCGCTGTATAGGATTTTCCAAAACGCCTTGGGCGGCTGTTACAAATATACGCATCTGTAGAATCCAGAACTTCATTCATACATGCAATTAATCCTGTTTTGTCTACATAAATTCTGGAATTCAGTGCTGCTTGGAACGCACTATTATCTGGATTAACAAATCTGCCTATTATTACACCACCCTTTAAACAACAAAAATTCGTACTATCATAAATATCTATATTGATTATGATAGCACGAAATTTTAGCTGCCTCAACTTATATTGATTACATGAAGTGTTTATATATAGAATTGTTTCTATCCTAGTTATTTACTGCAACATGTTTAGATTTATCTGAATTATAAACTTCTTCGTCAACCAGTCCTTCTGTCGCTGCTGTGATAACGGCTGCTGTTGCTGCTCCTGTTACGTTTGTCATTGTTCTTGCCATGTCACGATCGTTGAGATTGGTGCGAATACGACAACTAATTCGATTGGTAATCCAAGTGCTGCAAATACGGCTGTT
>ENA-OQDF01000414-OQDF01000414.1-human-gut-metagenome-genome-assembly--contig:-NODE-414-length-17553-cov-1.442557_pt1 | contig 17553 bp, 22 predicted proteins | sample MGYA00242769_ERZ504597 | MGnify/ENA primary metagenome ERZ504597 (study PRJEB26092, sample SAMD00036305) | human gut metagenome | host: Homo sapiens | study: EMG produced TPA metagenomics assembly of...
TCCAGAACCTGATCCTCCTTTGGAGTGGGATACTTTACCATCAACGCCTTTATGAATGACGGCGTATACAACCAGGAATTCCTGAATGCACAGCCTGCCGTACACGAGACGAAGTACCTGCGGCATGTACATTTCCGCCAGCCAATAGTGGTAAAGATGGATGGCAAGAAGAAACTGGGAGTGGTGCTGATGCCCGAAGAATAAATCAGTCCGTCAGCCGGTGCAGCACAATCATCACCACCTCTGCGGGGGCAAACATGCGGATGGCCTTCTGCGAAGTGCCGATGCCGTTGGTGACAATCATCGGGATATTTTTTGAGTTGTACTTCAGCCCGGAGAGGAACCGCTGCCCGTAGTGCGAGGGGACTATCGGTGCATAAAGCCCGAACAGCGTCACCTGCCCGCCATGCGTGTGTCCGGCCAGGATGAGGTCGGAGTTTGTCACCGGGACGTCTCGGCATAGTCCGGCGTATGCGTCAGCAGGATTACGAAATCGTCGGGCGAAAGGCCGAGTGTGGGCGATATGCCGTTCTTGCCCAAGTCGAAAGGATTGCGCACGCCCGCCACAAGAATCCGCCCGCCGCCACGCCGCAGGGTGTCCACCTTATGCTCCAGCAGATGCATGCCATAATGCCTCATTTCACGCACGATGTCGTCATAGCAAGCCTCGTAGTCATTGTTGCCAAGCACGGCATAGGTACCCAACGGCGTCTTCACTTGCGCCAGGGCAGCCATGACGGGCGGCACGTACTGGCAGCTTCGTGAAGTCGCCGCCAATCAGTAGCACGTCGGCTTTCTGGTCTATGAGCAAGCGGACCAGGTCCTTCAATCCCTCCTCCTTCAGCAGGCTTTTGTAGTGCAGGTCGGAGACAAAGGCGATGACGGAAGCCTCGAAGGCGGCAGGCACGTCGCGATGCGTGAAGTCGTACGTCTTAATGCGGCTGACGCCCTTATAGGCCGAGCCTACGTGGGTGTTTTTCGATGTGATTCTTGTACCTCGCTGCACAATTTGTACCGGTGCCGTTTTCTTTATCTGCTGTTTCTTTACCCTGCCCTTCGCCGGCTGGCGGCGGACATTACGCAAATCAGACTGGTCAAAGGTGAACATCGGCGAAAGGCGGGCAGGCAACCCGATAGTATCGCCAAGCTGCGCGCTGTCTGCCTGCATGACTGGCTGCGGCAACGACACGGTAATCACCCGCTTGGAACGGCAGGAAGACAAGAGCAGCAGAGAAAGAATGGATATGTAGACTAACTTCTTCATCATAAGTGGGTGCAAATATAGGGATTTTCAGTATTTTTGCTGGCAGATGCCGAACTAAATTGGAACTACGATGAACGAGATTAAACAGAATTCACCCTACGCATGGTTTCTCGCCGCCCGCCCCAAGACGTTGACGGAGCCATCATCCCGGTATTGCTGGGCAGTGCCCTTGCCTTCAGCGACGGACAGTTCAAGACCGCACCCGCCCTGCTGTGCGCCCTCTTTGCCTGCGGCATGCAGATTGCCGCCAACTTTATCAACGACCTCTTCGACTTCCAGAAAGGGACCGACCGTCGGGAAGACCGGCTGGGGCCGCAGCGCGCCTGCGCCGAAGGTTGGATTACGCCGGCAGCCATGAAAACCGGCATCGGCATCGCACTGACACTGTCGTGCCTGGCAGGGCTGGCAGTGCTGTTCACCGTCTGGGGGCAGCTGCCCCACGGAGGCTGGGAACTGGTGGTGCTGGGCGTGGTGTGCATACTGTTTGCTTTCCTCTATACCACGCTGCTCTCCTATCGGGGCTGGGGCGACGTACTGGTGCTGGTGTTCTTCGGCTTCGTGCCGTATGCGGCACCTACTACGTGCAGGCCTATACGCTGAATATGGATGTGGTGGTGCTGTCGCTCGTCAGTGGCCTCGCCATAGACACCTTGCTGATGGTGAACAACTATCGCGACCGCGAGCAGGATGCCGTGAGCGGCAAGTGTACGCTGGTGGTACGCTACGGCAAGAAGTTCGGTGAGAATATGTATCTGGCACTGGGCATCGCCGCCGTGCTGCTCTGCTTCTGGTTTGTCTACACGGGCAAGCTGACTCCACTGGAATTTATCTGGGCTCCCTGCGTCTATCTCTATATGCACGCACTGACGTGGCGTAAAATGATACAGATAGGTAGCGGTAAAAGCTGAACAGCATACTGGGCGAGACGTCGCGCAATATGCTGTTCTTAGGATTACTGTTAGCGGTAGCGCTGAATTGAGAGGTTAGAGGTTAAGGATTAGCGGTTAGACCCTAATCCCTAAACCTTAACCTCTACCTCCATACATCTGTTCGTAATACTTCTGATAATCACCGCTGGTCACTTCTTCCACCACGGCTGGTTGTTCAGGTACCATTCAATGGTCTTGACGATGCCGACCTCGAACTTCGTCTCCGGATACCAGCCAGGGCATTGGTAATCTTTGTGGGGTCGATGGCATAACGCTGGTCATGACCTAGGCGGTCTTTGACGAAGGTGATAAGGCCTTCGTTTATCCAGCTGATGTCAATCGTACCGTCGGCGGCCTTTACTTGTTTCTTCAGACTGCGCGGTAACGGGGTTCTTCCTCCATCAAGCGGCGGACGGTGGCAATAGTCAGCTTCACGATTTCAAGATTGGTCTTTTCGTTGTGACCGCCTACGTTGTAAACTTCACCTTCCACACCTTCGCGGACAACCAGGTCGATAGCTTTGCAGTGGTCTTCCACGTAGAGCCAGTCACGCACGTTACTGCCGTCGCCATAGACGGGGAGGTTCTTGCCTTCGAGAATATTCTTGATGATAAGCGGAATCAGCTTTTCGGGGAAGTGATAAGGACCGTAGTTGTTGGAACAGCGGGTGATAGTGACGGGCATCTTATAGGTGTCGTGATAGGCCATCACTACCATATCGGCACTCGTCTTGCTGGCGCTGTAAGGGCTGTGCGGGCAGAGCGGGGTTTGCTCTGTGAAGTAGCCTTCGGCACCAAGTGAGCCGTAAACTTCGTCGGTAGACACCTGATGGTAACGGACGCCTTTGCGCCAAGTGGGATAACCGGACTCGTCCTTACCCGTGACCCAGGCACGGCGGGCGGCATCGAGCAGGTTTGTGTACCCAGGATGTTGGTCATCAAGAAAAGCTGGGGATTCTCTATGCTACGGTCTACGTGGCTCTCGGCAGCAAAATTCACTACGTAATCGAATTTATACTTGGCAAACAGTTCGTCGGCAAGCACGCGGTCGCAGATGTCACCTTTTACAAAAAAGCAACGTTCGTCGTCAATGTCATTGGCAATGGTGCCCAGATTGCCTGCGTAGGTCAAGGCATCCAGTATCACCACTTTAATATCATTATGTTTTGCCAGGATATATTTAATATAGTTGGCGCCGATAAAACCGGCGGCACCGGTTACGAGATAAGTCTTCATGAGAATTAAAAATTATAAATTAAAAATTAAAGTCAGCGGGCCTTTATAGGAGAACTATTCTCCTTCTCTTTTGGGGAACAAAGAGTTCATCGCTTCGATTCAGCCAGTTCCATCAGGTATTTGCCATATTCGGTCTTGCCAAGCTGTTCACCCAAGCGATACAGCTGGTCTACATCTATCCAGCCTTGCGCCAGGCAATCTCTTCGATACAGCTCACGCGGAAGCCTTGACGGTTCTGGATGGTGGCGACAAAATTGCTGGCTTCCAGCAGGCTGTCGCAATTGCCGGTGTCGAGCCAGGCAAAGCCACGGCCGAAGAGCTCCACTTTCAGCGTGCCCTCGTCCAGATAGAGACGGTTGAGGTCGGTAATTTCGTATTCGCCGCGAGCAGAGGGCTTCAAGGAGGCGGCTTTCTCTGTCACGGTGGAGTCGTAGAAGTACAGTCCGGGGACGGCATAGTTGCTTTTAGGATTGGCAGGCTTTTCTTCCAGCGAGACGGCTTTGCCGTTGGCATCAAACTCCACTACACCGTAGGCACGGGGGTCCTTGACGTAATAACCAAAGATGCAGGCACCCTTGTCTATGGAAGCGGCACGCTTCAGCATGGCGGAGAAGCCTTGACCGTAGAACATGTTGTCGCCCAGAATAAGGCAGCCCGGTCCGCCGTCCAAGAACTCTGCACCCAGCACAAAGGCTTGTGCCAGTCCGTTGGGATTCTCTTGTATCTTATAGGAAAAGGACATACCGAGTTCTTCGCCGGTTCCCAGCAGCTCGCGGAACATGGGTAAGTCACGTGGAGTAGAGATAATAAGCACTTCGCGAATTCCCGCCAACATCAGTGTAGAGAGCGGGTAGTATATCATCGGCTTGTCGTAGACGGGCATTATCTGCTTGGAGATAGCTTGGACAACGGATAGAGACGAGTGGCACTGCCACCTGCAAGAATAATTCCTTTCATATTTCAGTTCTTTTTCGGTGATACTTCAAAATGGAAAATAAAATAAGAAGGAGGACGATGCCCCACGGCTCTACTTGCTATTCGGGTACAAAGATAATGGAAAAATTCGATTAAGTGAAGGCTTGGTTTCATCTTTTTACTTCATTGCTTTGCTTACTCCGGTACATTGTTTTGCTTACTTCAGTGCGTAACGGCCGTCACCCCTTGATGAAACGGTCTTTACCTCAGCGTGTAACGACCTTTACCAAATAGTGTAACGGCCTTTACCCAATAGCGTAACAACCTTTACATTAGCATGTAACGGCTTTTACACTATAGCGCAAGCAATCGGTAAATACAATCCATTGAAAATAAACAAACTACATCATCGGTCAGCAAGTTCTATCACCTCCAAATCTTTAAACGTTCCCCCATCAACCGCAAAGCGTACCATCGTACGCACCTTATGGAAACCTTGAATGCCCGCAGCGCCCGGATTGATGTGGAGTACATCCAACGTCTTGTCATACTTCACCTTCAGTATATGCGAGTGCCCGCTGATGAACAGCTTTGGGGGACGCACCAGAATGCTGCCCTTGATGGAAGGGTCGTAGTTGCCGGGATAACCGCCGATATGCTTCATCAGCACCTCCGCCCCATCCACCGTGAAACGGAGAATCTGCGGATAGAGCTGCCGTATCTCCTGCCCGTCAATATTGCCATACACGGCACGGAAGGGACGGAAAGCCGCCAGCTTCTGTGCCACTTCCAGCGAACCGATGTCACCGGCATGCCATATTTCGTCACAGCCCTCAAAATATTGCAGGTACTTTTCATCCCAGTAGCCATGCGTATCCGATAATAAACCAACTTTTGTCATCTTTCCTTTGTTTATTAAGACAAAGGTAATTATATTTGGGAAGAATACAATGTGGTAATGTGCTAATATGCCACATTAACACCTTAACACCATGGACAACAGATATTTCAAACGTGACATCAGCTGGCTTTCCTTCAACTACCGCGTACTGCTGGAAGCGGAAGACGAGACATTGCCGCTATACGAACGCATCAACTTATTTCTATATACTCTTCCAATCTGGAAGAATTCTACAAGATACGCGTAGCCGACCATAAGGCCATAGCCACCGGAGCCTCGCAAAGCGATGAAGAGACTATGCAGTCTGCCGCCGAACTGGTAGATGAAATCAACCAAGAAGTCAATCGCCAACTGGAGGAACGTATCCGCATCTACGAACAGAAGATACTGCCCGCCCTGCGGAAACATCACATCATATTCTATCAAAGCCGCAACGTAGAACCGTTTCACCGCGACTTTGTGCGCAGCTTCTTCCGCGAAGAGATATTCCCCTATCTGGCCCCGGTGCCCGTAAGCAAGGACAAGGTGATTTCATTCCTGCGCGACAACCGTCTCTATCTACCGTACGGCTTCATCTGAAAGGAGCTCCCGCCAGTTCTCCAAACCGCATCCAGTATTTCGTGATGAAACTGCCGTACAGCAAAGTGCCGCGCTTCATCCAGCTGCCCAAGGTGGGGAAAGACTATTATCTGATGTTCATTGAAGACATCATCAAGCCAATCTGGATACCATCTTCCCCGGTTATGAAGTGGACAGCAGTTATTGCATCAAGATTTCACGCGATGCGGATATTCTGATAGACGATGCCGCCAATACCTCCGAAATCATCGAGCAGGTGAAGAAGAAGGTAAAGAAACGCAAGATAGGCGCCGTGTGCCGTTTTGTATACGACCGCGCATGCCCCAGGACTTCCTCGACTTTCTGGTAGATGCCTACCGCATAGACCGCCGGGAGCTGGTGCCGGGAGACAAGCACCTCAACATGGAGGATTTGCGGCATCTGCCTAATCCCAACCAAAGCGTACGTCCCATCAAGAAACCCCAGCCCATGAAGCTGACCTGCCTGGACGAACGCGAATCCATCTTCCGCTATGTGGAGAAGAAGGACCTGCTGCTGCATTATCCCTACCACTCCTTCGACCACTTCATCCATTTTCTATATGAAGCCGTCCACGAACCCACCGTGCGTGAAATCATGGTGACCCAGTATCGCGTGGCAGAGAACTCCACCGTCATCAACACCCTAATAGCCGCCGCACAGAACGGAAAGAAAGTCACCCGTCTTTGTGGAACTGAAAGCCCGCTTCGACGAAGAAAATAACCTCGCCACCGCCGAGATGATGAAAGCCGCCGGCATCAACATCATTTTCAGCATACCAGGACTAAAGGTACATGCCAAAGTAGCCCTCGTGCTACGCCGCGACAAGGAAGGGCGCAAACTGACAAGCTACGCCTACATCAGCACCGGCAACTTCAACGAAAAGACCGCCACCCTCTATGCGGACAGCGGACTATTCACCTGCAACCCGATGATTGTAAACGACCTGCACAACTTGTTCCGTACTCTGCAGGGAAAGGAAAATCCGGTGTTCCACCGCCTGCTTGTGGCCCGCTTCAACCTGATTCCTGAACTGAACCGCCTCATCAATCACGAAATAGAACTGACCCGGCAAGGCAAGCAAGGACGGATTATCCTAAAAATGAATGCCCTGCAAGACCCCGCCATGATAGACCGCCTCTACGAAGCCTCGCAAGCCGGTGTAGAGATAGACCTCATTGTCCGCGGCATCTGCTGCCTCATCCCCGGGCAGGAGTACAGCCACAACATCCGCGTGACACGCATCGTGGATACCTTCTGGGAACATGCCCGTGTGTGGTACTTCGGCAACGGCGGCGCACCCAAGCTCTTCCTCGCTCGCCGGACTGGATGCGGCGTAACTTGTACCGCCGTATCGAAGCCGTCACCCCCATTCTGGACCCGGACTTGAAGCAAGAGCTCATCGATATGCTATCCATACAACTGTCAGACAAACGGAAAGCCTGCTTTGTGGACGACCGGTTGCGAAACCGCTGGAAGTCGTCGCGACCGCAAAAGGAGAAGGTACGGTCGCAATATAGCTTTTACGAATACTTGAGAGAGAAAATATAAACAACTCTGCCCAATATACCTCCGGCTCAACTGTCTTTTATAGGACACAGACGTACGGCAGTTCCTCCACTACGTGCTTGCCGAATGGTGAGGGTATCACTATAAGTCACTTCGCGCTCTTCTATAAGTATAGCAGCAGGACATGTCTCATAATCGGACTCAAGAGCATCACGATAAATAGTAGCCAGATATCTTTTATCTGTATCGAGAAAAGACAGACTGATATTAGCCGTTCGTTCCTCATCTCCCGTGATGCTGCCTATATACCAGCATCCCTCTCCTTTATCGCAACGGGCAATAGTAACATAACTGCCAATGCATGCTTCCGGCACTACTGTTCTGCTCCAATCTGTAGGACAAGATACTATAAAATTAAAAGGTTCCGGATTAGCCTCGTAATTCTCTATTTCATCCGAAGCCATTTGTAACGGTGAATAGAGCACCACAAACAGCGCCAATTGTTTGGCCAGTGTGGTATGTACACGTGTCTGTGGCATTACATCGTTAACAAACCGAAAAGTCACCGGTGTAAAGTCCATCGGGCCTGCCAACCCACGAGTGAAAGGCAATATTACGGTATGAGAAGGAGGATTTCCACCATCTACATCCAAGCGTCCCATTCTTGTCCACGTACCCCCTCTTGTGTCATCAGATTAGGAAAAGTACGCTGCAAACCTGTAGGAATCACCGGTTCATGATTATCAATACAGATACGGTGACGGGCAGCAGCCTCTATTACCTTGCGATAATGAAGTACACCAAACTGACTGCTATGATATTCTTTCCCATCAAGCAAATCGCCCACATAACCCGTTTTTACTTGATGCACACCATATTTCTCATAGAACTTGAAACCATCTTCCATCTGATTTTCATAATTGGAAACATTACCGCCAGTTTCATGATGTCCTATCAAAGCTACTCCTTTGCTACGCCCATAGTCAGTAATACGTTGTATATCAAAATCGGTATAAGGTTTTGTGAAACTAAACTTCCAAGTAGCCCAGTCTTCATTCCACCCTTCCACCAGTACACCTCCCAGGTTATTGGCAGCAGCAAAATCGATGTGACGCATTGTATTCTCTGTTGTGGCCCCATGATGAGGCCGGCATGCCAGGTGTTATGCTTCATGTGATAAGTCCACCAAATTCCAATATAGCGCATAGGTTGTATCCAGGAAGTATCGGTTATACGACAAGGTTCATTAAGATTTAACATGAGACGGGAAAGAAGCAAATCACCGGCAGATTCAGCCACTATCATTGTACGCCAAGGAGATACACGAGTATCGGTAACACGTACTTTCTCACCTGTACTCCAAGGTGTAAGAGCCGCACGTAATGTGACCGTTTTATTATCTTCAGGTTGCTCAACCGGCTTCAAGTTCATGGCAGCATAATCTGTAAGATTTGCTTCATGAATAGCCAAATAAAGGCTATCTGTTGTCTCAATCGTCACCGGAGTGCTTACCCATCCCATCTTACTAAGAGGTTTTTTCTCAAATAAGGCTTCGTAAAAACGAACTCCTTTCACTGGAATACTCCAAGCATCATAATCTGCAGGAAAAACGAATTCAGTCACTTCGTCATCAATAAGAAACTCTTGTAGCTGTTGCTGGCGAGGGAACTCATACCGGAATCCCATCCCATCATCAAAAAGACGAAAAATAATATTCAGTTCCCGCTCCAACGATGTTTCTTCCTTGAGGCATACCCTCAATTCATTATAATGATTTACAATTTCAGCCTCTTCCCCCATACTGGTTGCCACACATCATTATGCGAATCATGCTTAACTTCTTTTAGAACGAAACCAGTCAAAAGATCTGGCGCATCCTTCAAAACCAATCCCAAAACGTGAAGGAAGTAAAATATTCTTCCCCGCATGTCTTAAACAATATCGGGGAGCACCTTCTTCATCAAGTGTAAACTCTAAAGAAAGTTTTCCATTTGGAGAGGTCAACTTGACATGTTCCTGCTGGCATGAAATCATCCATAGGCCTAAACATAAAGCAAGTATAATCTGTAGCGTTTTTTTTAGTTTCATAGTCATTACCGAATTTAATTTTATATATCCAATTCTTATTTTATAAGTCTACTGACAAACAGTCCCTTCCCTTCCTCAGCCGGAATAACACAGAAGTTTACGAAACCACAGACAGACTCCGGTTCAAGCAACGTAGCAACCAAATTTCCTAAAGGTTGTGCCAAAGGTACCAACCAACTACCTATTGGAAGTTCTACATTATCTTCATAGACATCCGTTTCTACATTTACCGGATGAATCCCCTCCCATTCCTTCTCTGCACGATACAGACGGGTTACTTTGTAACGCTCAACTTTTGCTTTTTGTACACGGGTAACTTGCTCAATGTGTACACCCAACGCTCGAAGCTTACATACTGCTTCTGTACAGAGAGCATCGAGCAGATAAGCCTTAGGGCGAGTACGCACCAATGAGGTGTTACTTGCATGGCATCAAGGGTTGCAGTTCAGTCTTAAACAGTTCATTGGCCTTATAATCGATAAAAGAGACTACATGACGTACAGTATCCGAAGTGAAAGTAACATATATCGGTTCAGTAGCTTTCAAGGTGCGCTTCCTGGCTTGTTCTATCTTACGTTTAATTGAAGCACGATGTTGCGCAGCAGTAACCAACGTTTGCCGTGCCACCAAGAAACCGCACTCACTACGACGTGCAAAACACTCCGGTCCCAATCCAATACCTCTTATTTCGACAAAAAGCGATACAGCCCCCGTCAATGCTTGAAAAGTAGAACTGGACTGCGGACTTTTGGCACCTTTTACAAGAACAAGGGAACCATCTGCCACACGGGGAGTGAAGTAGAAACCGGAAGTATAACCGGCACTATTTAAAACGACCTCTGCCTCACGACGAAAAAGTTCTTCAGACAGCACACGTAAAGCTAAAGGCGCATTAAGATGTCCGGTAGGTAAAAAAAGTACATCAGCAGCATTTGCTGTCGGCACTCCACGTAATAAGTTAAACTCACGACGTAAAGGTGTATATTCATGAATATCAAGAGCTACGTCCGGATTCCATTGCTGGTAGGACTGCTTCAACAGCAAAGTGACAGCATCCTCTAATTTGCTCTGATCGCGATTCAAATCGTAGCCATCGGCTGAACGACGTTGCTGAATGGCATAACCATCAACATTGGCTATAGGAACCAAAGCCACAGCTATATGATTCAGCAATTCACGTCCTTCTTTTTCACAAAGTAAGTAACGGACAAGCATGCATACAGCCTCAGCACCTGCCGGCTCGTTACCATGCAGTGCCGCTTGAATCCATACCCTTACCTTCTTCTTGTCGGGAGTACCCAAATAAAGTACCGGAATGGTACGTCCTTGTTTGGTTACACCAATATTCTCCATATATGCCAAACCCGGAGAACGTACAACCAATTGTTGTAAATAGTCCTTTATCTCATCAACCGATGCCAATCCGCTACCGTAAGGTTTACTTAGAGTAGGTGTCTCACGGTCAAATTGGGGTTAGGATAGAACTTGCAGTACTCCGGCAGGTTGCTTCGACTGATTTCTATTCCATAACACAAGATTAGCTAATACCACTTCTTGTGCTATCCTCTGTAAATAAAGAGCTGTTTCAGACGGTAGACCTGCATAATAATCGCTGCTAAAAGGCTCACCAAAAAAAAATTGCATAAAAGACACAAGCCGCCAGATAACTGCCTGCAGGACTAGGATGGCTGCCATCAGAATTATACAACTGCAAACTTGGACACTCTCTACGTACACGTCTCCATGCCTCACCCACAGGAGCACAATAAGCATCAAGGACATCAGCCATTTCCAAATAGTTTTCCGTAAGTTGCTGCTGCATTCCTTCATAAGTATCATTATTACGCCCCCATGTCATATAACAGACACTTTTCCTTTGGGGCATAAAGACGGCGTAAACTATCTAACTGCGCCGCAGGATGGAATACATTCTTCTTTACCCATTCCTTTTCACGAGTAGGTGCCTTGCTCTGTTCCTGCATCACCATATAATCCCATCCTCCTTCACGAATCGCCTCTAATGTTTGCGTATTGGCTGCATGCTGTCTCAAGTACCAACCAGGGTTAGCAACCTGGCGCACTGATATTTTTTTTCCACATGAGGATGCTAACGATTGGACTTGCCATGGCAAACGATTAAAAAAGTATAGCTGTTACCTATAAAAAGTACCCATAAAGAATCTGTCGTCAATAATGGCACAGCTTGTTTCCCCATAGGGACAGCCTCATGCCCGATGCCGCACTCTTCTATCTTGCGCCAATGGCATTCCCAACCACGGGATGCAGCCAACTGGTGAATATAAAGCCAGAAACTACGCCCACGCTCCATACGGTTTCGTCCTTGTCGTTCAGCTTCAGGAGTCTTGCGTAGAAAAGACTCACGTATCGTATCTCCCAAAGCCAGCTGTAGTATGATAGGTTTTGACAAGTATTTTTTTTATCTGTTCAGATGAAATATAGGGGATACCAGCCGTACCATAAGGATATGTCTGGGCCAAATCAGGAAAAGTATACCAACCGGGAGAACTTATAATAGCTTTTTCCACATAAGGACTATCGTGAAAAAGCATGAAACGCTGTACGAATTGCCCACCAGCAGAATGACCATAAATCATATATCCTTTGCGCATGCTTCCCGTAAATTGACGCACATATTCAAATAGTTTATCAACCAACACTGGTGTAATTTTTTCGGGAGCATTAGCTACTGTATGGGCAGCATTCATCACCCCCACCTCCTGATAGTCTGCCAAAGGATAAGATTTCAAATCAAAGTGAGGTATAAAAAGCATAAAACCCTTTCTCTCCGCTTCTTCTTTCCAACCGTCCAAAAGATAACGATAGCCGCGGTCTCCTCCTTCAAAGACAAATACAATAGGCATTTGTTTAATATCCCCCTGGGAAGGTATATAATAATGTACATCTACCGGGCGATCGGCAAAAGGAGGGTATTGACTATAAGTGAAGAAATGTTCACCTCTTGGCCTTTCCAAAGTCTGTTTCGCTATTGCAGATAAACAAATACAGAGGAATCCAATATAAAATATAATCAGCTTCTTCATAATTCGTACCTTCCCTTCTTTACTATTGTACCATCTTGCATTACAAATTTACCACGGGCAATGACATCTGTAAGCTGCAAATCTTCCGCCAAAAAACACAAGTCTGCATCTGCTCCTTGTGCCACAATACCTTTAGCTCGTAATTTCAGATTACGAGCCGGATTGGATGTTATCAATGTAATCGCCTGTTCCAATGGTACCCCCTCCTCATTGACTAATGCAACTACCTCCTTGAAATTTAAATTCAAAGGAGCAGGACGATAAGTTATTTCTCCAGTTTCAGGATTCACTCTGCGTACGCCACCATGGCCATCACTAGAAAAAGTAATGCGATCAAGGGGGACACCAGCTCGCAATGCACGTATCACACAACGATGGGGAGTATCAAACTTGAGCCACCAGTCGAAAAATCAATCATTCCACCTAATTTACCAAATTCTACAGCCTGCATAAAAAGAGCTTCAGTACGTATCAGATGAGTAGGAGACAGATAAGATATCAGTGTAGGATAGTGACGAGCAATATTGAGTAAGGGCTCAATACCTTCCGGAAGTGCTCCCAAATGAATGTGGAGAATTCCTCCTTTACCAGATGTAAATCCCCCTAAACGTACCTGATGTATAATACGTAATATCTCTTGCTCTGTCGGAAACGGACTACGGTCATCACTCATCGCCAGCTTACAGCCAATAACTTTATCTATGAAGATAAGATCGTCAGCCACACTATTCATCAATGTTTTGGTAGGCAATCCGTAATAACTTGTCAGCATATAAGCCGACAATCCGTCATCGTCAATAGCTTTGGCCTTGGCATAAAGCGTAGTAAGTTCTTTGGCAAATCCATCAGTACCAAGCATACCCAATACAGTAGTAGTACCACATGCCACCAGTTCGCTCATAGTCACCTCGGGGACTAATGAGGCATAACCTTGTTGCCCTCCTCCACCAGTAATATGTACATGCTGATCTATAAATCCCGGAGTAACAATTTTACCTTGCACGTCAATAGTATGGCAAAATGATTCATTCAGTTCAATTGTCTTTGAAATATGCGCAATCTTTTCTCCGCATAGCAAAATGTCTGTTTTACCAAGATAGGCAGGAGCATATAAATTTGCATTCTTTATCAATGTAAACATAGCTGTCGATTAATTTTAGAAAGTGATAAGATGATAAGTATCAAGAAAACAATTCCTCCTATTAAAGGAATGTATTACGCCTTGCCAACTCCACTGATGACACACCGGCTACCCCCGGCAATGGCAACAATGACTCCGGCAATAGGAGATGCGGCACGTCCCATGCTTGCCGCCAACTGCAAAGGAAGTATCAATGAAAAAACCGGCAAACCAAGCTGAGTGGCTATACCCGGCAATAAAGGACCAAATGAAAAAAAGGCTGCATTGCCACTTCCCATCAGCATGGCAGCTCCAAAAATAATGAGAGTAAAGATTGCGGCAATAGCTAATCCCGAAAGTCCGATATGAGAGGAATAACCCACCAATGAATCAATAAATCCCAAACCAATCAGTCCTTTAGAGAAAACTTCTGAAGCTACAATCAATGTTACAACTGAAGTAAACACATTTCCCATGCCTTTCCAAAAACTTGCAAAAACGTTAAAAGTAGTACGCACACTACGAGTATGAAACAACACAAATACCAATGATAAGAACAGAGAAAAAAGCATAGCAGTAGTGGTACCCAATGTTACAGTAGGCTGAAACAGTCCCACAAAAGGTGAAAAGAAAATGAGAAGAGCCAAAGGTAATACCGGGAGTAGCGCAAAAGCCAATGGAACATCCGGTTTTCTACTAATGAGGTTGCAGTCACATTTGACACCTGCAATATGCCATCCTGCTGTTTCTTTGCATCTTTTTATCAAATAACGGTTATTGAAATAGAAGAGTACCATTACAACCAAGGAAGTAGGAATTACTAAAGGAAGTTGATGAGTGATGAAATATTCCACACTGGATTGTCCTATCAATTCGGCAGCCATAGCAGTATTTGCCGACCCCGGTCCCTGATCAAATAGAGTAGCAGCGGCAATGACTGACAATGCCGTAAGTTGGCTTACTCCCAAACTAATTAAAACAGGATAAACCGAAGCCACAAGCAACAATCCTAATCCGGCAGCTGAAGGAGTAGTAATAAAAAGTAATTGTCCAATAGGAATAACTATAGTAGCCGCCAAATAAGGATAACGTCGAAAAAGACCTAATGGCTTCATGGAAATATAGACCAATGCATTAGTAGCCTTTATGTTATTCATGAAAGCTACATAACCGCCAATTGTCATTATCATAAACCCTGCACGCGCCAAATTAGAAAGAAAAACTTCCTCTAATCATCCTTACCAAATCAAACACCACCATTCCCGTAGCTTCACTAGGTACTACCGAATGCACTTGCATGAAAAAGCAGCTGTAAGCATTAATAAACCGGAAAGCATCAAAAGACCTTGAGGATTGAGCTTACGATAAAGACCTACCGCTGTAATCCCTACCATAAGAAGACTAAAAATGAAAGCCAATTCGGACATGATGTATCAAGATATTAAGTTTTTGTTTTCTTTTGAATATATGAATCTAAATCAGATATAAACACCGATATATACAAAGCCGTTTTATATGCGGTATTTATATCTGACTATTATCTATCAATACCCCGGATTATTTTCCAAAGGATTACCAGTATTGGCATCAATGAATGATTGCGGCAGCGGGAAAAGGACAGGAGTTTCATATTCATCCATACCACGTCCTGCAATACCAGCTATCTCATTGAGTTCACGCATGCGACGTTTGAAATAGTTATTGGTATCACGTTCGTCACCACCATTTTCTTGGCAAACACGTACCAATGTATGACGACGTTCTTCCTCCGTAAGCAGTTCACGGCTGCGTTCATCAAGAATGAAATCCATACCACCGATTCTAAGATCATCTTCAGTAATACTTACAGCATTGGAACGATTACGTACTTTATTTATCCATTTAATGGCCTCACCTACTTGATTACTCTTGTAAAGAGCCTCTGCATAAAGTAAATATGTATCTGCCAAACGTAAATAAACAATGTCCGCATAGTGTCCATCATTAGCTGCATTAGCCAAAATAGGTGGAGTATAATCCCATTTACGAGTAGTAGGCCAATCATATTTTTTAATGGAAGTAGAAGTTAGCATGGCTGCATTAACCGTAGTATCAATAAGTGCAGTACCACCTAAATCAAATACCTTGGTTACATTGCCGGCAGCATCTACATCATTAATACTCCATACGATAGCATTGGCAGATACACGGTCATCTTGTTCTCCCATTCCTTTATAATTGTACAAACGAAGTGCTCCTCTGGAAGGAACTACACGTCCGGCTCCCTTACCACCATTAGCTTGCCAAAAAGACTTGTGCAAATGAACCTTCACCACCGTTATTGATATAGTCCGGGATTATGCTGGTTTGTCTTTTTACAATCGCCATCATTAGCATAATAGTTCTTATAAGTTGTAGTCATATAGACATTTGCAGTACCATAGGCACTATTCTCCTCTTCTGTGTTAATGAAAGCCAGTAGCACCTCCGTATTTCCATCAGCATACATAGGAGTATAAAATACGTCAATAAAAGGACATCCATCATTGGAAGCATTACTACCAAAGCGTTGATTTATAAGGGAATATTCTCCACTTTCCACTAATGGTTTCAGTACTGAACTGCTTTTTCAGCATTACCTTCTGCCAAATAAGTTCACCCAAATAGTGACGTGCTACAGCACCAGAGACTTTACTATTATTAGAAGTACGCAAAGGAAGGTTATCGACTGCAAACTGGAAATCTTCTGCCATCACTTCGCGAATACTACTCAAGGAAGCACGGTCCCAATCATCACGATAATTCAATCCTGTAATTTCTTGTGTTGAAAGGGGCACTGCACCAAATGAATAGGTAAGGTGACGGTAAGCCCAAGCACGGAAGAAGCGAGCTTCGGCCAACACCTCATTTTTACGATTTTCAGCATCAGCACCACTTCCCCAGTTAATGCCATCATTGTCAGCTCTTGAGATAACCATATTGGCAGTGTTGATGATACGATATCCCCACTGGAAAATATTATTCCAAATAGCAAGATCAGTGTAAGTTATCTCTTTGGGATTGTAGAGGAACTTCATTTCCGCATGACTATTATTGGCCCATGAATTATCTACCCCTCCACCCCAGGCAGAATGCAGACAGAGCGCAATACTTCCTCCCATTGCATCAGCACGGCGATACTCTGCACGCATAAGACCATAAAGAGGCGTTATCATCGATTTAAATCCATTGTAATCTACAAGTAAATTTTCAGGATAAAGTGCATCACGAGGATCTTCCTTAAGAAACTTATCCTCATTACAGCCGCCCATAGTGAGCAATAATACTGTAAACACTAAGACATTGAAATATGTTATTTTTTCATATGTGCAATTTCATTTTAGCTTTTTATGATATATTACTCTCATCAAATATCTAACTTTAGTCCAAAAGTGAACGAACGTACTGGAGGAGCAGCCAATTGATCATTGAGAAATTCCGGATCCATACCTGTCCAGCCAGTTATTGTAGCCAAATTCTTAATGTTCATGTAAAGATTGAGCCGTTTGATGAAAGTACGACGCAACCATTGTTGTGGGAAATTATAACCCAATGTAACGTCGGAAATACGTAAGAAATCTGTCTTTTCATAGAAACTGGCTCCCTCTGGATTCACATCACTATTCAAACTATTTTTCGGATAGCTATTCGTAGGATTCTCTGGAGTCCAAAAATCCACCAAAAAACGGTTCTGGCGATATGAATTATGGCTTGTATCATACAAGGCATTCAGATGGGTTTTGTCCTAACTGAGCCGTTAAGAACACACTCAGAGTGAAGTTTTTGTACTCAAAAGTGTTCATCAAACTCATATTTACTTTAGGAATAGCCGACCCTATAATAGTCTTATCAGCCGTTGTAATATCGTTACCATCTACATCAAGGTATTTCACATATCCAGGATACGAATTACGA
>ENA-OQDF01000415-OQDF01000415.1-human-gut-metagenome-genome-assembly--contig:-NODE-415-length-17535-cov-2.173828_pt1 | contig 17535 bp, 24 predicted proteins | sample MGYA00242769_ERZ504597 | MGnify/ENA primary metagenome ERZ504597 (study PRJEB26092, sample SAMD00036305) | human gut metagenome | host: Homo sapiens | study: EMG produced TPA metagenomics assembly of...
TTTCCCATTCTTCCTGTTCCAGAAGAAATCCTTTCTCCCGGAGTGCAGCCTCGATCATATCCAGGTTTCCTCACTGTCAGCCTCCACTACATGGTAATGATAATCTGAGGTAATATTCTTTAACGGACTGGATTTTCCCGTCTTGATATCATCTAAAAATTCCGCTGCCTTACGCCTGGAAGTATATTCAGCTCCGCTTCCATATGTCCATAGACCCTGTGGTTTACCATGACATTTTTTACACTTCCTCCAAGATCCACAATAGAATATAATTCTTCTTCTACCTGGGCATCCGTATGCTTTACCTTAAATGTCCGCTGTACGGATGCATCCTCATTGAGAAGATAGCCCCTGTTAGTGGAAATGATCTCATGTCCTGCAGCACGGATCAGTGCAATATCCTGCACGATCACCTGACGGCTCACTGCATACTGTGCTGCCAGTGCTTTCCCGGATACAGGACGGTGCTGTTCTTTATCTGATTTATAATGGCAGTTCTTCGTTCTGATCCTGTCATCATACCTCTTCCTTTCTACTACTGTGGTTTCTCTTCTTAATTTATAGCATGAAGGTTTTTCATGGAAATGTCAAGTATCGGTGCAGAATGTGTCAATGCTCCACTGGAAATATAATCAACTCCAAGTGCTGTCAGTCTGCCGATATTTTCCTTTGTCACATTTCCTGAACACTCTGTCTCTGCTCTTCCGTCAATGATCCGGATTGCCTCGCTCATATCTTCCGTTGACATATTATCCAGCATAATGATGTCTGCTCCTGCCTCTGCTGCCTCTTTTACCATTGCCAGATTTTCAACCTCGATCTCAATCTTTCGGACAAACGGTGCATATTCCTTTGCCATTTTGACTGCTGCCGTAACACTGCCTGCTGCACCGATGTGATTGTCCTTCAGAAGTACTCCGTCTGAAAGATTATACCGATGGTTGTAACCGCCACCGACACGGACTGCATATTTTTCAAAAATCCTCATGTTCGGTGTTGTCTTTCTTGTATCAAGAAGTTTCGTCTTACTTCCTTCCAGCAGAGCTGCTACGGAGTGTGTATAGGTTGCAATTCCGCTCATTCTCTGCAAATAGTTCAGAGCCACACGCTCTCCTGAAAGGAGAACCCGGATATCACCGGTCACCTTGCCCATCAACTGACCATTTTTGACTTCATCGCCGTCTTTACAGTAAAATTCTGTCTCCGTCTTATCATCCAGCAATTCAAAGACCCTGCGATATACATCCAGTCCTGCAATAATACCGTCCTGCTTGCAGATCAGTTCTACTTCTCCTTTGACATACTCCTTCATCACCGCATTCGTACTAACGTCCTCACTGGAAATATCTTCTTTTAAAGCCTCCAGGATCAGATGATCTACCTGAAGTGTCATTGTAATTGTATTCATACCTGTTCTCCTCCAATTTTCTTTGCCGCACGCTTCGCAAACACCAGACTCTCCAACAGCGAATTACTTGCCAGCCGGTTTGCTCCATGCACTCCGTTACAGCTTGTCTCTCCCACAGCAAAAAGATGATCCATCGAAGTCTTACTGTCAGAATCAACCCATACTCCTCCCATAAAATAATGCTGTGCAGGAACAACCGGGATACATTCCTTCGTCACATCATATCCTTCTTCCAGACAATGATGGTAAATATTCGGGAAATGATTCAGTATTGTATCTTTATCAATCCGTTCCATGGAAAGCCATACATGATTTGTTCCGTCTTTCTTCATCTGTCTCCGGATCTCTTCTGTTACCACATCACGCGGAAGAAGTTCATTTACAAATCGTTCTTTATTCTTATCTAAAAGGATCGCACCCTCTCCCCGGACGGATTCCGAAATCAGGAAACGTCTTCCCGGCTTTGTGGAATACAGTGTTGTCGGGTGGATCTGCACATAATCCAGATGCTCCAGACGGATTCCATGCTTTTCAGAAATATCCAGTGCATCCCCTGTCAGATGTGGGAAATTGGTAGAATGCTGATATCTTCCTCCAATTCCACCGCTTGCCCAGATCGTATTATCTGCATAAATCTCCAGTTCCTGACCGTTCTGATCCTTTGCGTAAATTCCCCTGCAGACTCCATCTTCCACAATAATGTCTGTCATTGTAGTATATTCGTAAATTTCCACATTCGTAAGCTTCTTCACCTGTGCAAGCAGCTTACTTGTAATTTCTTTTCCTGTAACATCCTCATGGAAAAGGATTCTCGGTCTGGAATGAGCCCCTTCTCTTGTAAATGCATAGATTTCTTCCAACGGCTTATCTGTTTCCGGCTCTCTTCCTTTTTCCTGATTTCCTTCTTCAGCAGAATTACCTTCCGGAACATCTGACTCTTTCTGAAATTCAACACCATATCCGATCAGATCCTGAATGATCTCTCTGGAACTGCGGATCATAATATCTACTGATTCTTTCCTGTTCTCATAATGTCCCGCTTTCATTGTATCTTCAAAATAACTGTCGTAATCATCCTCATCATGAAGCATACAGATTCCACCTGTGCAAGAAATGAATCACTGCTCTCTAAATCTGACTTTGTGATCATGATGATCTTTTTATCTCTGGGAAGATTCAACGCACTGAAAAGTCCTCCCACACCTGTTCCTACGATCACTGCATCTGCTTTCATTTTCATAACAAACTCCATTCTTCCGGCTCTTATTTTGCCAGTTCTAACATTCTCTCCAAAGGTTTTTGGATTCTTCCGAAGTGCATCATCCACAAAAACTTCATTTTCCCCGGTCTTTAAGACATGAAGAATCTTTTCCAACGTCACTTTTTTCATATTTCTGCATACAGGAAGCGTTTCTGTAAAATAGAATTTCTTTTCAGGATACCGTTTCTCCAGCTCATACAGGACACCACTCTCTGTACAGATGATCATCTCCTGTGCATCCGTCTCTCCCGCATAATTGATGATTCCGGTTGTACTTCCGATATAATCTGCCAGTTCCAGAACTGCCTGCGGACATTCCGGGTGTGCCAGCACTTCTGCATCCGGGTGTGCTTTCTTCGCATCCTGAATTTCTTCTACTTCCATATACTCATGTACGATGCAGAATCCTTCATTATAAATAAAATGCTTTTCCGGTACGAGTCCTGCAATATAATGTGCCAGGTTGCGATCCGGGATAAAGAAAATATTTTTATTCGGAAGGTTCTTTACGATCTTTACTGCATTTGCAGAAGTAACGCATACATCAGAATGACGTTTCAATTCTGCAGTTGAATTAATATAACAGACTACCGCAAGATCATCATACTCCGCACGCACTTCTCGATCGTTTCAGGGGATGCCATATGTGCCATCGGGCAATCTGCTGCCATATCTGGCATCAGAACCGTCTTTTCCGGGTTCAGGATCTTGGCACTCTCACCCATAAAGGAAACTCCGCAAAATACAATCGTCTTTTCTTTCAGGCCTACTGCCACCTTGCTCAGATAAAAGGAATCTCCTATGTAATCCGCTATCTCCTGGATCTCAGGTCTTACATAATAATGAGCCAGGATCACCGCATCTTTTTCTTTCTTTAACTGCTCTATCTCTTCTTTGATCGTCATATCTGCACCTCTCTGTTTTTTCAAACTTTACTTTTCTGTGGGTTTTATTTTTCATAAGTATTGATCAGCGTAAATTATAGCACCGCAGTTTACAGGTGACAAGACAGATGTTTTGACAAAAAATAGTACAGAAAAGTTAAATGTTTGTGAAAAATGCCACAATGCCTTTACTTTATTACGTTTTTATAAAAAATAGCCGCCAAGAAGAAAATTTCCCCTTAACGACTATATAAACTACGATTCAATCTTGTTCATCGCTTTCCTAAACTGGAAATAAAACAAAATTGCAGTAAAGGTTACTGCTATGAAATCTGCTACCGGCTCTGCAAGGTAAACACCCATGGTTTTGTCTGAAACCATATGCGGCATAATATAAATCAATGGTAACAGCAGAATAAATTTTCTTGTAACTGCCACAATGATAGAACTTATCGCATTGCCAAGAGCTGTAAAGGTCATCTGGCATGCAATCTGAATACCAAATAAAAACATGACTGCCATATAGATACGCAGAGCTTTTGATGCAAACTCGATCATAGCTGTCTCCGGAGTAAAAATACTTACAAAGAATTGTGGCAAAAGCATTACCGCCAGCCAAAGTGTGACAGAATAAATCAGGCTTACTGTTAACAAAACACGAAAGGTCTTTTTTACACGTTCCGTATTGTTTGCTCCATAATTATAGCTTGTAATTGGCTGCGCTCCCTGTGCAATTCCCTGTAAAGGAAGCATTGCAAACTGCATGACACTGGTAAGAATCGTCATTGCACCTACCGCAATATCTCCGCCATATTTCAGCAGGGAAGAATTAAAGCATACGGATATAACGCTTTCACTCGCCTGCATAATAAATGCTGCAGTTCCAAGTGCAATGCACGGGAACACAACTTTGGGCTTTATATTCAGATTCTTACGTTTCAGTCTAAGTATTGATTTCTCACTGCACAAAAATGTCACAACGACGATACATGAAACCGCCTGCGAAATAACAGTTGCCAAAGCAGCACCACGCACACCCATATTTAATCCAAAAATCATAATCGGATCAAGCACAATGTTTAGAGTTGCTCCGATAGCAACGGATACCATGGATATCTTTGTAAACCCTTCAGCAGTTACAAATGCATTCATGCCCAATGTCAGCTGCACAAACAATGTTCCAAACGCATATATGTTCAAATAGGAAACAGCATATTCAATCGTATTTTCACTGGCTCCAAAAGCTAACAGCAAATTTTCTCCAAACAGTAAAAGTACCACTGTCAGAACGATTGAAACAATTACCTGTAAAAGAAAACATCCACCAAGCGTTTGCTCTGCACTGTCCATATCTCCTTTTCCCATCGAAATAGAAGCACGTGGTGCACCTCCTGAACTTACAAGTCCTGCAAATGCCGACACAATCATAATAATAGGCATGGTCACACCGACACCCGTCAGAGCAAGACTGCTGCATCCGGTATATGACCGATAAAGATCCTATCAACAATGTTATACAACATATTGATCAACTGTGCTATCACCGTAGGAATTGCCAACTTAAAAAGCAATTTTCCAACGGGCTGCGTACCTAAAAAATCCTTGTTATTTTCCACGATAAACCTCTCCTAATCATTCAAATATTCTTTGATATTTCTGTTTACTTGCTCTGTAAACCTATGTAGGGCTTCTATTTCTTCTTTTGAAAATCCTGCGAATACTATTTCACAAAATTTGCCTTGTGCCACACGCCCGGCTGCAATTATGTCCCTTGCTTTATCCGCCACACTTAAGTGAATGGTTCTGTGATTTCCTCCCTTATGTTCCCCTAAAATCAATCCTCGTTCCTGTAAGGAACGAATAGAAATAGATACATGAGATTTTGCAAGATGACGGTATTTTACAATCTGAGTAGCTGTATCATATTGCGGATTATTTGTTAAAAACATAAGAACTGTAAACTCCATATAAGTCAATTCGTATTTTTCACAAACAGGAGATACCATATTTTCATACAATTCTTCTACATCAACACAATGTGCAAAATAATTTTTCACAAACGCACCTTCTTTCATTTTGAACTGTTCGTTTTTGAACTTTTTTTAATATACATCTCTAACTATTCTTTGTCAAGAAAATGCTTACGAAAAAATTACACGATATGCGATTCTTGACGGACAGTATTCTAAAGAACAGAAAGGATTGTGGTTCATGAGCGTGACCGCAAAAGAAGCATTGAGACAACTCAGGAAGTGGAAATCTATTTTAATTTTATTGGAAAATATTTACCACCACATTTCGGTGAGGTGGAAATGACACCAGAAGAAATTGAAGAAATGAAGAAGCGGGAAGCCAGAAAAGACAGGCTTCATCAGAATTACTTGAAAAGGAAAGCAAATGGCAAGCAGCAAGAATACTATGAACGGACAAAGGCAAAAAAGAAAGCGGAGATGGATGCAAAAAAGAGGAAATCCGTCAGGAAGATATTGCAAGGGTGTGTTCGTGCCGGTATCACTGCTTCCACCAGCAGAACCGAAGAAAGGAGTTGCATCAGCATGAGCGAATTAGAAAGAATCATTCACGATGACAGCAACGATCTGGATTATATCCTTGTCGGGGAAATCTATCTGCCACTGATCGCTGTACCGGAAGAAAAGCGTGATATTGGCTTTTATGGAAGCCTTCACAGAAACTATCTGAAGGACTACAAAAGTGGCTTATATTCCTATCTGACATTGACTGGAAAGCTTTGGACTTACCTTGCAGACTTAAATGAGCAGTGCGTAGAACGCAGAGATTTTCTCATGAATCAGATTATGAAACAGGAAGGCATTTCGGAGGAATTGAAAACCAGAGATCAAATGGAATGGATCCGCCAGGCAAACAATGTGAGAAGCCGGGTAGATGAAATCATTTGAACGAATTGGTCTATGTATAGGAGGAGCTTATGAGATACCGGATTGAATATGCAGACGGAAGATGCTGTAATTTTGCAAACAGTAGAAAAGATTTGTTAGATTGGCTGAAAGCATTGAAAGATGAAAAAGTTGTTGATATCCGAAAAGTGTACAAAACGGTGTACAGATTCTGTGATAGACAGCTATCGCAGTTATCTGAAACAGTGAAAGGGGTGGACAGTCATGGTAATTGTAAAACTCATTATAAGGATCCTGTTATTGCCAGTGCGTATAAGTCTGACAATCGTACAACTGGTGGTCATGTTCATTACATGGCTGTCCGCAACTGTATTTCATATCCTGTCAGGGATTATCTGTATCACAGCTATATTAGGGTATGGATTCGGGCAGGAAATTAAGCAATGACAATAATGTATGAAAGAAATAAATTGAGTATTATAGCAATAAAATAAGAGCAGTAGGGAGTCGTGCCAATTTTGTGACGGTTTCCTTTTTAATTGTTGGATGATTGAGAAAAGCTTGTTAAGTCAGGAAGCATTTGCACAGGCAGTAGGTGTTTCTTTTACAACTGTCAATCGGTGGGAATCAGGAAAATGCAAACCGACTTTTAAGACTATGAAATTGATAGATGATTTTTGTAAAGCTCAAGGAATTGATTTTAATATCAGTGATGAGTTGATCGATAAAGAGTAGGATCAGACCTAAAAATAAAAACGGAGAGATTATATGTTTACAACGATTGAATTATTTGCAGGTGCAGGTGGTCTTGCATTGGGAATAGAGAAAGCAGGTTTTAAAACACTGGCATTAAATGAGTTCAACGCAGATGCTTGTGCAACATTGAGAAAGAATAGACCAAATTGGAATGTTATTGAAGGTGATGTGGCAGAAATATCTGGTCTTGATTTAGAGGAATATTTTTCTGTTAGAAAGGTGAATTAGATTTATTATCCGGTGGAGCACCTTGTCAAGCTTTTTCCTATGCCGGTAAAAAACTTGGATTGGAAGATGCAAGAGGAACGTTATTTTATCATTATGCAACGTTTTTGGAAAAACTACAGCCCAAGATGTTTTTATTTGAAAATGTATGGTGCAATTGTTTTTATAAAATGATAAGTGCTTTAAAATAGGTATCATACAGAAGTTTCAGTCCCCTGACCCCAGTGCAGACATCCAGGTATTCCTGCTGGTATTCTTCTTTCCAACTGCAAAAAATTCCCCAGAGCTTTTTATTATTTTTTATCGCTTCAAGTGCTTCTCCTTTCGTCCGAATCATCGGAAAATGTTTTTGTAATTTATTCTTCATAGGCAATCCTCTCTTGTTTTTTGTCCATAACTCGACTTTTTGTCGATGAGTTATGGATAACTTTTATGCTCTACTAAGGTAATAACAATTTTCCGGCACGATTTTGATAGAAATATGCAGAACTGTCATAGTTATCACGGACGGATTACGTTATAATGATAAAGAAGAAGAATAACATTCATAATACAGGAGAATTTTATGGGAAAAATTAAGATCATTTTCTTTGATATTGACGGTACACTGCTCAGACTGCGGGCGAAAGAACTTTCTGAAAAGACAGTTGAAGCACTGAACCGCCTGAAAGCAAACGGAATCAGGCTCTGCATTGCAACCGGACGAACACCGGTCAGCCTTCCCCATTTCAGTGGGATTGAATTTGATGCATTCCTGACTTTCAATGGTTCTCTGTGCTACAACGACACAGAAACGATCTTCAGCAATCCGATCAGCCCGGATGATGTTCAAAAGCTCATCCGCAATGCCGACAGTCTCGGACGTCCGGTCTCTGTTGCCACTAAAAACCGGCTGGCTGCCAATGGATTTGACATTGATCTGTCGGATTATTACTCGATTGCTCATTTACAATTAACAGTTGCGGAAGATTTTGAGCAGGTTTCCAACGAAGAAGTTTATCAGCTTCTGCTCGGTTGTCGCGAAACCGACTATTCTGCCATTTTAAAAGACGTAGATGGTGCAAAGATTGCTGCCTGGTGGGATCGTGCAGTTGATATCATTCCCGCCAATGGCGGTAAGGCATCGGCATCCAGAAAGTACTGGAATACTACCATTTAGACAAATCCGAAGCCTCGCCTTTGGTGACGGGAACAATGATATTGAAATGCTCCTCTCTGTAGGAACAGGTGTTGCCATGGGAAATGCTTCCCCTCAGCTAAAAGAAGTTGCCGATGAAATCTGCAAGGATGTTGCCGAGGATGGCATTTACGATTATTGCCTGACCCATGGACTGATCTGAGGATTCTATATATAAGATTACATTTACTAAGTAATGAACAGATTGGAGGAACAGAGAATGAAAAATCTGTTTGAACACACAAGTGCCCTTTGAGTAAAATATAGCAGCTATGAATATCGCACTGCTGATGATCGCACTTTATATATAGTAGTTTCAGGAAATGCAAAACCTCAGATGTACCGCCCAATGCAGGATGCCAATGCACTTGTCCTTGATGCGGTTAATATTGATCTTATGACTATGCATAAAGCAGATAATGATATATTGCAACAGATGGTTCTTGATTTTGTATCTGCTTATGGATTCCTTGGTTTTATGACAGCACTGCCGACAACGGTACAGTTTGTTACATATGAATCCGTATATCTTCCTAAAAACCACTTTATAAAAGAAGAAACTCTTTCAACAGAGGATTATCTTACTTACTTCTACCCTTTTGAAAAGCTTGATTTTCACAAGAAAGGTACGGAATCCGGATGGTCTGTTGCAGATAAAGATGAAATTGCTGTTGTGATGGCAATGGGTAACAGATGTGCTTTTCTTTTATGCTGACTGATGAAAGCTGTGAAATGAAATTGTGTAAGCACTGTGGTAAAGCATTTATCGCAAGCCGAAAGGGAAATGAGTTCTGCTCTCCGAAATGTAAAAATCAATATAATGTGTATAAGACAAGAGCTAAAAAGAATAATACTGATGAATAAAATCGTTTTTATAATGTTCAGGAGGTTTGCACGCAATGAGTGAAATCATTAAAACTAATACAGAATATTCAAAGTGGATTAAAGAAGTTTCTTTAAGATTCCGCAACAGCCAGATAAAAGCTGCAACAAAGTTAATAGAGAAATGCTGTTATTTTACTGGTCTATCGGGCATGATATATCAGAGAATTACAATGAAGTCAAATACGGAAAATCTTTTTTCAAAAATCTTAGTCTTGATTTGCAGGATGCACTACCTGATGTAAAATCATTTTCTGTAACTAATTTAAAATATATGAAATATTTTTACGATTTATACAACAATTCAAATCGTCAACAACTTGTTGACGATTCAGACACACGAATATGTCAACAAGCTGTTGATGATTGTATTTTTATGATTCCGTGGGGACATCATATTCAGATAATTAATAAATGTAAGGGTAATTTAGATAAGGCTTTGTTTTTTGTTAAAAAGACATATGAAAACAACTGGTCAAGAGCCGTCCTTTTAAATTTTCTCGATACAAACTTGTATGAAAGAGAAGGTAAAGCCATTACAAATTTTGAAAAGCTGCTTCCTGATATTGCAGCGATCTTGCCAGAGAAATCACAAAAGACCCATATAATTTTGATTTTCTAACTCTTAGAGAAGGGTATGACGAAAAAGAATTGAAAGATGCACTCATGGATAATATCCAGAAATTTCTTCTTGAACTAGGTCGTGGATTTGCTTTTGTCGGTAGAGAATACCGGCTTGTTGTCGGAGATACTGAACAATTTATTGATATGCTGTTCTACAACATACAAAAACACTGTTATGTTGTAATTGAAGTAAAGACAAGGACATTTGATCCCGGAGATATGGGGCAATTAGGAACTTACATTGCAGCAACAGACGGAATACTACGTGCAGATAACGATAATCCTACAATTGGCTTACTTATATGCAAAACAAAAGATAATGTTCTGGCTCAATATGCTACCAGTGCAGTGAATGTTCCTGTTGGAATTTCCGAATATGAACTTAATAATCTTATTCCTGATGACTATAAAAGTTCCATGCCTACTATTGAAGAAATAGAACGAGAACTGAAAGACTAATTCCATACGCAACTGCCTCCTTTGTGTTATGATATACAGGTAAGAAAAAATTTTCAGACTACAGTAAATCATTGTCCACAAAAAGGAAAAATATTTCTGCATGACTTACCCAGTGAAAAGGAGGATATTTTTATGAACGATCAGTGGTTAGACTTTGCAATCCGTATTCAGAGCATCGCACAGGCGGGACTCCAGTACGGAAAAGATCAATATGATAAAGAACGTTACAACGAATTAAGAAAAATTGCTGCTGAAATGATGGCTGCAAAGACGGATCTCCCCGTCGAAAAAGTATACGGGTTATTCTGCAATGAAAGCGGCTATCAAACCCCGAAAATTGATACCCGTGCGGCAGTTTTTATTGATGGGAAAATCCTTCTTGTCCATGAAAATAACGGAACCTGGTCTCTCCCCGGTGGATGGTGCGATGTGGATCAGTCCATCGCATCCAACACCGAGAAGGAAGTTTGAAGAAACCGGCTGTACGGTACACTCCAAAAACTGATCGCCGTTCAGGACTGGCGAAAGCATAATGTCATGAACCATGCCTACGGAGTTATAAAAACCTTTATGCTCTGCCAGTATGAAAGTGGAACATTTAAATCAAATATCGAGACTACAGAAATCGGACTTTTTGACCGTACATCCCTCCCCAACGACCTGGCGATTGAAAAGGCCACGAAAGATCAGATCCTGATGTGCTTTGATTTTTATGAGAACCCGGATGCCTCGACATTATTTGACTGACCGGGCAGTGAAAAAGAAATATGACAAAAGGACTGGGGAATCTCTCATTTTGAGGTGACCCCATATCCGGAGGTTTTCCGATAACTGTTATAAAACTTATACCATCAGACACTCTCACCCTATAGCACTAAATTTCCAGCTCCATAGCTTTGCTGATACATTCTTCAATATATCTTTCATCCATAGCTGTATTAAATGTAAGGTCAACATTTGCCGCTGATCCCCACACCTGTCCTGTATAGTAACGGTAATTATCTGCACGGCGTCTGTCTTCTTTCCGGATCACCTGCTCAGCTTCTTTCTTACTGATATTCAGACGCTCCATAATCCGTTTTGCCCTTACTTCCAATGGTGCAGTGAAGAACAGTTTTAAAGTCTTCTCATTTTCACGCAATACATAATCCGAACATCTTCCAATGATCACACATTTTCCTTTGGCCGCCAGCTCCCTGATTACTTTTGATTCTGCTTCAAAAATCTTATCTTTCGGAGCCTCTTCCTCTTCCTTTCCATAAAGATACATCTGATTTACAAAATCATACAACAGACTGTTGGTCATGGACTCTTCTTTCTGACGGATAAACTCGGATGTCATACCCGTTGTACCGGCGATCATCTGAATGATTTCCTGATCGTAAAATTCATAACCGAATTTTTCTGCCAGTTTCTTTCCTATGTCATGTCCTCCACATCCGTACTGTCTTCCGATCACAATCACATTCTTATGAATACCATCTGCTTCCTGCTTTTCTGCCAATTTTCCTGTTATACCATCTGCCACCGGAGCATTTTCTGCATCTGCTGCAGAAGCCAGTGCCTGTCCGCCTTCTCCGTTCTCTTCCGGGAACAGATATGGTTTGATAAACTCCAGCCTTTTTCCAAGCAGTCTGGCAATAAATCCAACCAGCAATGCTGCAATGATCGTACCTTCCCGGACTCCATTTAATTTTCCTGAAAATACAAAAGAAAGAACCCCTGCAATGATCGCCATCGACGAATCAAAGACAATCTTCGTTGTTCCAAAATTGGTATTCCATGTCTGTACGATCGCCCGGACAAAAGATTCTCCCGGCAGCATGACAACATCTGCCAGCACTTCCAGATAAACACCAACCCCAGTACCAGACAGCCTGCCAGCAATGCGATCATTTTTATAAAATAATTCTGTGGATTGATCCAAAATAACATATACATTGTCAGATCAATAAAATATCCAAATGCGATGGAAACCGGTATCTGCAGAATATTCTCAAGTTTAAAATTCTTTCTTAAAATCAGAATCTGTAATACGATCAGCAAAATACTGAACACGATTGTAAAATTTCCCAGTGTAAATGGGAAATTCAGGCTTAATACATATGGGATCGATGAGATTGGTGACGTACCAAGACTCGCTTTTGTCACCAGACTGACTCCCAGTGCATTTACAAATAGCCCGATTAAAAATAATATGTACCTCTTTAATTTGTTCATAATCTCTCTCCTGTCTTTTCTCATCCTTCAATAGACTTTTTCTCACTGATCAGTCTTTTTATTTATAGAAGACGAACCTGCTTCATCCAACAGATTTGCATAGATTTTCTGATATACTGACAGAAAGCCTTCCATTTCTTCCTTTGAAATACCTTCCACTGCCTTCCTTTCAATCTCAGAAAATGCCTCGCTGACCAACTGTTGCTTTTTCTTTCCTTCCTCTGTCATAAAAATATGAAAACTCCGTCTGTTACCATTGAGTATCTGACGGCGGATCAATCCCTTTTCTTCCATCTTATTAAGGATCGTCGTCAAAGATCCCGCCTCCAGGAAACATGCTTTCGCAATCTCCTTTTGATTACTTCCGTTATGCCTGCTTAAGTAATCAAGAATCTTCGGCTGGCCGATGGTAAGCCCCGTATCTTTCAGCTTATAGAGCAATGCCTTCTGCACCAGCATCTGATTTGCCATAATAAGATAATGCAATGAATCATCCATTTCTTTTCTCTCCTGCTGTTATTTCTTTAACCTCCAAATGCACTTCAGCACATTCCTGTGTTAAACGCTTTAATTCAAACAGTTTGAATTATAACTTTTTGCCATGTCTGTCAAATTTTTGTTGCAAAATTTTCTCAAGTCATTCTATAAAAGAATTTTCTCATTCTCTTTTATTTTATGCTATACTGTTTATGAATCATTTGTTCCCCACCGGAACACCTGATACAGAGAACCTGCCACTGGCAGCTTCTCCTGCATACTTTGACATAAAAAGCAGTGACCGACACTGCCACAGATTTTATAACGGAGGACAATAAAATGGGAATACAGTCTATTGATGCAGAAGACGATCAGTTTGCTTATCGTTATGATACACAGCTCCTGATCGAAAGACGCGACCGCGACCTGGATGAGGATGAAATATCCGACTATATCACAGAACATTTTGAAGGAAACAGCCTCATCGCAGCCGGTGATGAAGACCTGATAAAAATTCATTTTCATACCAACGAGCCTTGGAAAATACTGGAATATTGCAGTTCCGTCGGTGAGATTTTGATATCGTCGTTGAAGATATGATCCGACAGGCAAATGGATTACAAGGATAAATTGAACAGATAAGGGAGTGCCAGAAGACACTCCCTTTTTAATACCGTGTATTAATTTTTCCCTTATTCTTCCATATACACCGCCCGGGTTCTCTCCCCATCATCCACAAATTCTACATCCGGGAAGCTTGCAATATACTGCTTAAACTGGGAAAATCCGTAATCCCGTACCTTAAAATCTCCAAATCTCATACGAATACGATTTCCCAGACTACTCAGAGGGATTCCATAACTTCCGGCACTCTGGATCTGCAGCAGGATATATTCTTCCAGCATTTCTTTCCGGCTCTTATCTTCATAGATTGTTACCGTTACCTTCGTTCCCTCCTGCATCAGCATCAGCTTCGGCAAAGATTCCAAAAATTTTGATAAAAGACTATAGCCATATCGACGGACATCAAAATCAGGATATAATTTTACCAGTCTGCTTCCAACTTCTCCCAGTCCGGTCTCCCTGTCATTATTCTGATTTTCCGTAATAATCTTGACAACCGCCTCTTCAATTTTTTCCTTTGAAACCATTGAATCATGGTTGTCCTTTTTCTGCCATTTTCCTGAAGCATGAGAATGGGTATTACGTTCTTCTTTGCCCATTGTATTATCTTCAAGAAGAAGTTCCAGTTCTGTAAAAATATCACACGCTTTTCTGAACGGCGACGGAGTCTTTTCCTCTCCCATACCGATCACAGTCTTTCCGCTTTCTCTCAGACGACTCGCCAGCTTTGTAAAATCACTGTCACTTGAAACCAGGCAGAACCCCTCCAGTTCACTCGTATAAAGCATATCCATCGCATCAATGATCATAGCAGAATCGGTTGCATTTTTTCCATGGGTATAACTGAACTGCTGGATCGGAGTGATCGAATTCTGAAGAAGTTCTTCTTTCCAGCTTGCATTATTCGTCTTTGTCCAGTCCCCGTAGATTCTCTTATAAGTCACATTACCGTATTTCGATAATTCATCAAGGATCGGTTTAATATATTTGGCAGATACATTATCCGCATCAATCAGGAGTGCAAAACGGTCTTCCATGTCTGATACTCCTCCCCGGTAAGATTTTTCCACGCAAATGTACCATTTTCATAGATCATATAACTATGCTCCGATCCCTCTTTCGGAATCGAGACAGATCCCGGATTTAAATACTGATATGTTCCACCATTCATATCCAGGATCTCTTCACAGGCAGGAATATGCGTATGACCATTCAAAAGAATATCTCCATCCTTCAATGGTGGAAGATGATGCGGATGATAGATGTGTCCATGCGTTGCAAATATCGTTATATCTCCCTGTCCATTCTCCCCTGACAGATTCACGTAACAATAATCTGCAAGAATCGGAAATTCCAATACCATCTGATCTACTTCTGTATCGCAGTTTCCCCTCACACACAATAACTCACTTTTCAATGGATTCAGCATTGCAATCACTTCTTTGGGTGCATATCCCTCCGGGAGATCATTTCTCGGTCCATGATAAAGAATATCCCCAAGCAATAATAACCGGTCTGCCCCCTCCCTCTTATATGCCTCTGTCATCTTTTCACAATAGAATGCCGAACCGTGAATATCTGATGCAATCATTAATTTCATATCAATTACCTCTTTCTTTTTAATCAATTTCATTTTCACAACAAAAAAACTTTCCTGCTCGATCCCTTTCTTCTCCTTCACCAGTTTCTCCGCCAGTTGCCGGAGAACCGGATTTTCAATCTGCAGTTTCTTCAGCTTTTCCAACGTTGTGTCCTCTATCTTTTCCGCGTAGTCCCGGTATTTTTCATAAGTCTGCACATCCATCATCAACGGCTGCAATTCAGGGAAAATATTCTTCTGAATATACAGAAATATTTTAATTCCGCCATAATCAAGATCTCCGCTATGATAAAATTCAACTTTTGTATGCTCAAGCACCTGATTTAAAGACTGTAAAAATCTACATTCTTTCGGGCTGAAAAATCCATGTGTAAAAATGTATAGCGTATGCTCTTCCAAAGGCATCATCATATAATTCGCTTTATTTTCAATGGTAATGACCCTTTGGATTTCCGGCTGCTGCCCGGCGATCTGTGCATACCGTAGTGTATCACTGTTCAGGATATTTCCATACCGCCAGTCTTCATTATGAATCTCCGTTCCGTCCTCCCATTTCAAATGCAGCGGACCTTTCAAAGCCAGCTCCTGTGCATAATCCTCGATCAACAGAGCCGACAGAATCTCCGAATCATTCATTGCATCATCCAGCAGTTCCTTCGCATATATTTTTGCCGTTGAAACAATAAAATCCTGAAATTCATTTTCAAAAATCTTTGTATCTTTTAAATATTTTTTGCTGAAGAGCCGCTTATACATCGGATCTTCCAATTCATCAATCCCACGCCAGCAGTCTCTTCTTTTCCTGAAAAGTCTCCATGCCTTTTCCAGAGTTGCTTTTTTTGCTCTGCCACTTTCTGATTCCTGCAACAGCTTTTCATAATACGCTCTGATCCACGGAGTCCTCAGAACCTGTAGCTCTGCCCGGATCTCTTCCTGATATTTTCGTACTAATTCCGCTCTTGCACAGAAATCAGGATCCACTCTTTCCCGGTACAGTTTATACAATGCCGGAATATCCTCCTGCCGGTACCGGATCGCCTGAATATCCTGCTCCCGATAGCCCTGTACCCATTCAATCTTCACAAGTCCTGTCTTCTCCAGCTCTTTAGCCGCTTTCACAACATCCGACTTCAGATGCTTCCGGTCATCGTACAGATTTCCCGCTTTATTTGACAGACTCTTCCAGCCATTCGCCCCCGGTTTCCACTGATTCTCACTATTTTCAATCTTTTCGATCAAAAGCTGCAACAGATACTCCATTTCTATTCCTCAACCTTCAACTGGTCATACTCAACTTTTTCAATTCCTGGATCGAAATATGCTTTTTATTCGGATTTGCATAGACAAACGTCTTGTCTACATTTTCCAGATAATTCTGGATCTTGTCATTCGTCGCACTGATGATTGCCTGAAATCCCAGTCCACGGATCAGAGAAATACAGCTTGCCACTTTCTCTGCGTCCATCTTGGAAAACGCCTCATCCAGCACAACAAGACGGATCGTGGACGGTCTGCGGATCTTCGGTGACAGATTGATCCTGTAGACCTGTGCAAAACTTGCCAGCAGAGCGATATACAGAGGATTCTGTCCCTCTCCACCGGAATTTTTCTTGATCATCTTGCTCAGTCCGATCTTCATATCCTTTTCACCGTGGATGATCTGCTGCATATCAAAGGATAAATACGTCCGGTAATCCGCATATTTCTCCATATTCTTCTTTGCAGTATCCAGTTCCTCTCTTGTCGCATCTTCCGGCGGAATAAAGATATTGATCAACTCGTTCATCATATCCCCATATTCCTCATCGTGTTCCATGGTAAAAAGGTTCATCTGATTTTCCATAGAATCCGAAAGCTGGGACGGATTAATGCTCAACGAATCATCCATGAACATTTTATAATATCTTCCATCCGGTCCTTTATTTTTCGTAATGACAAACTGATATTTGTCTTTACCAAAATCCAGCCGACTGATGATACGGTTCAGCTCATCTCTCCGCTGGTAGGCTTCTTTGATGGCACTTCGTATCTTGTAAATGAAATCCTCTTTAAATGTTCTACC